>Ga0116192_1000915_pt1 | contig 21487 bp, 19 predicted proteins | sample AD_UKC113_MetaG_FD_89876 | JGI IMG/M metagenome (GOLD analysis project Ga0116192, IMG submission 89876) | Active sludge microbial communities of municipal wastewater-treating anaerobic digesters from Hong Kong - AD_UKC113_MetaG | ecosystem: Engineered > Bioreactor > Anaerobic > Digestate... | reverse complement strand
TTCTCATTGCGGCTCAGAAAGCGATCGTCATGGATATCGGATCCTACTCGTACGAGGAATACCTGCGCCTTGTTGAATCGTTTCACAATTATGCCGCGCCCGGCGTCCTTCTCGGCGGTTTCATGGTGGACCTGGCCCTGAAGGGCCTTCCCCGGGGGATCCTTTTCGACGCGATTTCCGAAACCCCCAAATGCCTGCCCGACGCCATCCAGCTCCTCACCCCCTGCACCACCGGAAACGGGTGGTTGAAAGTCCTCAACCTCGGACGTTATGCCCTCAGTCTCTACGACAAATACACGGGCCAAGGCGTTCGGGTAGCCCTGGACGCAGCCCGCCTGGATGCCCGGCCCCACATCCGAGCATGGCTTTTCAAAACCCGGCCCAAGTCCGAACAGGACAGCCAACGGCTCCTTGCCGAAATCCGAAGCGCCGGGCACGACCCTTACAAAGTCCACCCCGTTCGGATTCCGGTGGATCGTTTCCAAACCAAGCGAAAGGGGAAGATCGGGCTTTGTCCCCTTTGTGAGGAAGCCTATCCCCTGGCCGACGGACCCATATGCCGAGGCTGCCGGGGAGAAGCCCCTTACGAGACCTCGGAGGATTTCCGGGAAGAACGTCGCCCTCCCCTCAAGGCCCTCCCCCTCGAACAGGCCGTGGGCAAAAAGTCCCTCCATGACCTGACCATGATCATCCCCGGAAAAAGCAAGGGGCCTGCCGTCTTCCACGATCAGCCGATCACCGTGGGAGACTTGTGTCGGCTGCAAACCATGGGGCGCCGGAGAATCTACGTCCGGGAGGAAAATCCTCCTCATCCCGACTGGGTCCATGAGAACGAAGCGGCCGTCGCCTTCGCCGAAGGCATGGTCGGCGAGGGAGTGGGTTTTCACGGGCCTCCCCAGGAAGGAAAGGTGAATTTTGCGGCCCAACGAAACGGGCTCTTTTGGGTCGACGAACGCAGGTTGGAGCAGTTCAACCTGGTCCCCGGCGTCATGTGCGCCTGCCGCAAGGGCTACACCCCGGTAAGCGAGGGCAGGCAAGTCGCCGGTACCCGGGCCATTCCTTTGTTTCTCCCCAAGGATCATTTCCTCAAGGCCATGGCGGTTCTTTCCCAAGGACCGCTTTTCCGGGTCCTTCCCTTGCGCAAGGCCCGGGTGGGCATCCTGGTGACGGGGAGCGAGGTGTTTGACGGCTTGGTGGAAGACCGCTTCATCCCCATCATCGGAGCCAAGGTGCGGCATTACGACTGTGAGGTGATCCAGGCTCAGGTAGTGCCCGACGAGCGCGAGGCCATTCGAAAGGGCGTCCTGGATCTCGTCCGATCGGGAGCCGACCTCATCGTAACCACTGCGGGGCTCTCCGTGGACCCCGACGACGTGACCCGACAAGGCCTGCTGGATGCCGGGGTGACCGACATGACCTACGGAGCCCCGATATTGCCCGGAGCCATGACTCTGCTGGCCCGACTGGGTCCCGTCCAAGTCATCGGGGTCCCGGCCTGTGCCCTCTACTTCAAAACCACCAGTTTCGACCTTTTGCTGCCCCGGCTACTGGCGGGACTGACCATCACCCGGGAAGACCTGGCCAGGCTGGGGCACGGAGCCTTTTGTATCGAATGTAAATCCTGCACCTTTCCCAAGTGCCCCTTTGGCACGTGAGGGCGCAAATGCGGACCGCCGTCCTCCGGGATCCGACCGTTTTCACACCCCTGCTGAGGCAATGGTTCGTTTCCTTGTGGATTCATCCAACAACCCAATCCAACCAACCCTGAGGTGGAGGGAGTATGAAAAGCGGAGAGAAATTGCAGCAGATTTTTGCCCGTCATGATCCCAGGCGGGACGCGCTCATCCCCATCCTACAGGACATCCAGGCGGAATACGGCTACCTGCCCCCCGAAGCCATGGAGGCGGCTGCCGGTCACTGCCGGATGCATCCCGTGGAGGTCTTCGGCGTGTCCACATTCTATGCACAATTCAAATTCGACCCGGTGGGTCGAAACACCCTGATGGTCTGTCAAGGGACCGCATGCCATGTCATGGGGGGAGCCCGTATTCTGGAGGAAGTCCAGTCCCAGTTGGGGATCCGCCCGGGCCAAACCACCCCGGACGGGGCCTTCACCCTCGAGACCGTGGCCTGCATTGGGGCCTGCGCCCTGGCACCGGCCATGGTTGTCAACAAGGATACCCACGGCCGAATGAAACCCGAGAAAGTGATGGAGATTCTGCATGCTGCAAGAAACGACAATTCCTAAGGTACCCTCCGACAAGGAACGTCAGCTGCTCGTTTGCCGCGGGACCGGTTGCGAATCCCAGAAGGCCAAGTTGCTCTACAACACCCTGGTGGACGCAGTGTATGAGGCCGGTCTGGCGGATCGTTACGAGGTCAAGTTCACGGGGTGTCACGGACTGTGCCAAATGGGGCCCACGGTGATGATCACCCCTGAAGGGACCTTTTACTGCACCGTCACTCCCGACGACGTTCCCGAAATCATCGAAACCGACCTCAAAAGGGGCGGGAAGGTAGAGCGCCTCCTCTTCTTCGATCCCAAGTCCAAAACCCATGTGTTCAGCTACAAGGACATGAAGTTCTTCGGTCCTCAACGCCGGATCGTCCTTCGAAACTGCGGGTTCATCAACCCCGAGGTCATCGACGATTACATCGCCGTGGGCGGCTATGAAGCCATTCGAAAGGTCTTCGGCATGTCCCGGATGGACGTCATCAATGAGGTGAAAAAATCCGGGCTTCGAGGCCGGGGAGGCGGAGGGTTCCCCACGGGCATGAAGTGGGAATTCTGCAACAGGTCTCCCGGAGATCAGAAGTATTTGATCTGCAACGCCGACGAAGGGGACCCGGGGGCCTTCATGGACCGGGCCGTCCTCGAGGGCGATCCCCACAGTCTCCTCGAGGGAATGCTCATCGCCGGGTACGCCATCGGGGCCACCAAGGCCTACGTCTACGTGCGGGCCGAGTATCCTTTGGCCTACGAGCGCGTCCTCATCGCCATCAAGCAGGCCACCGACCGGGGATACCTGGGCAAGAACATTCTGGGGTCCGGCTTTGACTTCGAGATCAAGGTCAAGCTGGGTGCAGGCGCTTTCGTGTGCGGCGAGGAAACCGCCCTCATGGCTTCCATCGAAGGCAAGCGCGGCATGCCCATGCCCCGTCCTCCCTTTCCCGCCGTCAAGGGCCTGTTCGGGAAACCCACCAACATCAACAACGTGGAAACCTTCGCCAATCTTCCGGTGGTCCTCACCAAGGGAGGCGACTGGTTCGCCGGCGTGGGGACGGAGAAGAGCAAGGGGACCAAGGTGTTCTGCCTGGCCGGAAAGATCACCAACAGCGGCCTGGTGGAAATCCCCATGGGGACCCCCTTGAGGGAGATCGTCGAGGAAATCGGGGGCGGCATTCCCAACAAGAGGAAGTTCAAGGCCGCTCAAACGGGAGGGCCCTCGGGAGGGTGCATTCCCACCGAGCATTTCGACATCCCCATGGATTACGAAAACCTCACCCAAATCGGCTCCATCATGGGATCGGGGGGCCTCATCGTCACGGACGAAACCACCTGCATGGTGGACATGGCCAAGTTCTTCCTGGGGTTCACCCAGAGGGAATCCTGCGGCAAGTGCGTGCCCTGCAGGCTCGGTACCAAGAACATGCTCGAAACCCTGACGGCCATTTCCGAAGGCAGGGCCACCATGGAGGATCTCGACCAGCTCCAGGAACTGGCCCAGGACGTCAAAGCGGGTTCTCTGTGCGGGCTGGGACAGACGGCACCCAATCCCGTGCTTTCCACCATCCGGTACTTCCGGGACGAGTACGAAGCCCACATCCTCAACAAGGAGTGCCCGGCCCGGGTATGTCGGGACCTCATCCGGTTCAAGGTGAACGAGGAAAAGTGCACCAAGTGCGGGAGCTGCTACAAGGCATGCCCCGTGGACGCGATTTCCTGGGCCAAGAAGCAGCCCGCCGTCATCGATACTTCCAAGTGCATGAAATGCCGGTCGTGCATCCTGGCTTGCCGGTTCCACGCCATCGATTGACATAGGGAAAAACGGCCAAGGCGATACTGATTTCCGAATCTCAAACAAGCGAGAGAGAGTCTATGGATAAGGACACGATCACCCTTACAGTCAATGGGAAAGATTTTAAGGGGAAGAAAGTCCAGGGGAAGAAGGGGCAGACCGTCCTCGAGGTCCTTCGGGCCAACGACGTCTACGTACCCACCCTGTGTTTTCACCCCAAGATGCCCCCGTACGGAGGATGCCGCTTGTGCATTGTGGAGATCGACAATATGCGCGGATTGCCTCCTACCTGCACCACTCCTGCCGTCGACGGTATGGTGGTGAACACCCACACCCCCAAAGTGGTCCGGGTGCGAAAGACGGTCCTCGAGCTCCTCGTTGCCTACGGGGACCACAACTGCCTGCTGTGCGAGCAGACGGGCAACTGCGAGCTCCAGAACCTCGTCTATGAGCACGGCATCGACCATATCCGCTATAAGACCGACTTCGTCCCGAAACCCCGGGACGATTCCAACCCCATGATCATTCGGGACCACAACAAGTGCGTCCTGTGCGGCCGATGCGTCCGCGCCTGCCTCCAGGTCCAGATGAACGGGGTCATCGACGTGGCGGCCCGCGGCTCCGACGCCTACATCACCACATTCAACAATAAGCCTCTCATGGAATCCTCGTGCGTTTTCTGCGGGGAGTGCGTCCAGGCCTGTCCGGTGGGAGCCCTTACCGAAAAGAAGGCCTATCGCCTGGGACGCCCGTGGGAGAGCACCAAGGTCCGCACCACCTGTCCCTACTGCGGAGTGGGCTGCCAGTTGTGGCTCCACGTCAAAGACGGCCGAATCACCAAGGTGACCGGTGTGGAAGACGGAGAACCCAACCGGGGTCGCCTGTGCGTCAAGGGCCGCTTCGGCTACGACTTCCTCTACTCCGAGGAAAGGCTCCGAACTCCCCTCATCCGGGAAAACGGGACGTTTCGGGAGGCTTCCTGGGACGAAGCCCTGGGACTGGTGGCTTCCAAGTTCAAGGAGATCATCCAGAAGCACGGCCCCGACGCCATCGCCGGGGTGAGCTCTTCCCGAAGCTACAATGAAGACTCCTACCAGATGCAGAAACTGCTTCGTTCGGTCATCGGAACCAACAACGTGGACAACTGCGCACGTACTTGACACGCCCCCACCGTCGCCGGTCTGGCGAAATCTTTCGGCTCCGGGGCTATGACGAATTCCTTTGCGGACTTCGCCAAGGCACAAATGATCTTTGCCATCGGCACCAACATGACCGAGGCCCATCCCGTGGCGTCCACGTTCGTGAAGAACGCCGTGGAGGACGGGGCCCGGCTGATCGTGGTGGATCCTCGCCGCACGGGCCTCGCCGATTGGGCCCAGCTCCACGTGTCCATCAAGGTGGGAAGCGATATCGCCTTCCTCAACGCCATGATGAACGTCCTGATCACCGAGGATCTCTACGACAAGGAATACGTGGCTTCCAACACCGTGGGATTCGAGGAATTGAAAGCCAAGGTCATGGAATACCCGCCCGAGAAGGCGGCCCCGATCTGCGGGGTCGACGCCGATGTCATCCGGGACGTGGCCCGGCGCCTGGCTTCGGTCAAACCCGCCCTTCTTGCCTACACCCTGGGCATCACCGAGCACACGTGCGGGATGAACAACGTTCTCTCCTGCGCCAACCTACAGATGCTTCTGGGCAACGTGGGGTTCGAGGGCGGCGGCGTCAACCCCATCCGGGGTCAGAACAACGTCCAGGGCGCCTGCGACATGGGAGCCCTTCCCAACGTGTTCCCCGGCTACCAGCGGGTGGACGATCCCAAGGCCCAGGCCAAGTTCAAGGCCGCATGGAAGGTGGATTCCCTGCCCGAAAAGCCCGGCCTCATGATGCCCCAGATGATGGAAGGCCTCGCCGACGGCCGCATCAAGGGCTTCTACATCTTCGGCGAGAACCTGGCCAACAGCGAACCGGATATCCGTCACGTGGAGCACCTCCTGGCCTCGGCGGAATTCCTGGTTTGCCAGGACATCTTCCCCACGGAAACCACTCGATTCGCCCATGTGATCCTGCCTGCAGCCGCATGGAGCGAGAACGAGGGGACCTTCACCAACAGCGAGCGGCGGGTGAGTCGCTGCCGCAAGGTGAGTGAACCGCCGGGAATTTCCATGCCCAACTGGCGGATTTTCAAGGAACTCGCCCGGCACATGGGACATGAATGGGAATCCAACAGCGCCCAGGAACTCTGGGACAACGAGATCTCGGTTCTGGCCCCCGCTCTGGCGGGCATCAAGTATGCTCGAATCGAGAACAATGGTCTCCAGTGGCCCGTGCCCGCCCAAGACCACCCGGGGACCCCGGTGCTTCACAAGAACGGTCAGTTCACCTCCGGGAAAGGTCGGTTCGTCGCCGTGGACTGGACTCCCCCCGCCGAGGTGCCGGATAAGGAGTACCCGTTGGTGTTGAGCACGGGACGGCGGCTCTTCCACTACCACACCCGCACCCAGACCGGTCGAGCGGTCGGGCTCAACGAAATCCTGGGCGAGGAAACGGCGGACCTGTCGCCCCAGGATGCCGAAGCCCTGGGAATCGTCGACGGGGAGATGATCCGGGTGAAATCCCGCCGGGGCGAAGTGAAGGTCAAGGCCAAGGTAACGGACCGGATGCCCGAAGGGATGGTGTGGATGGCCTTCCATTTCCGAGAAGCCTGCGCCAACTGGTTGACCAACCCGGCCTTCGACCCCGTCACCCAAACGGCGGAATACAAAGCCTGTGCGGTGAAGATCGAGAAACTGTAGAGTGAAACCTCGGGAAGGGTCCCCTCCGGGACTCTTCCCGTTTCCATTCCGCCGCCTTCTCCCCCCCCGATTTTCCTCCCCGGGAAAACCCATCGAACCCACAAGCCTGCCTATTGGATCCCCGGCGCACCCACGCCCACGGACTTGCCCGGAGGGAGCCGTTACCAGTTTGCAGAGGACTATTGGCTCAAAATATCCAGCGCTTATCTTGAGCGGACGGTCGTCGGGAGCACGGAGGACATGTCATTTGCAAAGGACTGTCCGAACGTGTATCCTGTATTGTAAACCATGCCATTGGGTCCGGATCCGAAAGGAAATCCTTCCAAGTAACGGGGCGACAGGAAAAGGAAACCGAACGGTGGAACCGGCAAACGAGCGCCTGATCTGTAATGTCAAGTCCATACGGAAGGCTCGAGGGCTCTCCCAGACCCAACTGGCCAAGTTGGTGGGAGTGCAGCGGCAGGCCATTTACGACATGGAATCAGGGCGCTATATGCCCAACACAAGCGTGGCCCTGCGCCTGGCCAGGCACCTGCAATGCAAAGTGGAGGACCTCTTCTCCGTGGAAGAACCCGACCTCGTCCAACCCGTCACCCTGGTCGGCCCGGCGGTTCAAACCGGTAGCCGCCTCCGCCTGGGCAGGGTCCGCAACCGCCTGGTGGGTTTCCCCCTGGACGGGAAAGAGATGCTCAACGATGCGCTCCTGAGCGCAGACGGCCTCCTGGACCCCCAAAGCGGGCGCATACGCCTCTTTCAGAGCGCGTCCCGCCTGGACCGGACGGCCTTGCTCCTGGGATGCGACCCGGCCTTCTCCATCCTGAGTGCCCATGTGGAGCGCCAAACCCGCGAGGCACGAGTCGTCTGCAGGTTTTCATCCAGCTTTCGGGCCCTGGAAGGCGTGGCGTCGGGAATCGCCCATGTGGGGGGAACTCATCTCCACAACTCCCGGCAAGGGGAAGCCAATCTCCTCCTCGCCCAAAGCGCCCTTGCCGACACCAGGGCGACCCTGCTGGCCTTTTCCTTTTTCGAAGAGGGGCTCATGGTCGCTGCGGGCAATCCCCTGGGAATCAAGAGCGTCGGAGATCTTGCCGGAAAGGATGTGCGGTTTGTGAACCGGGAGGAAGGGGCGGCCCTGCGGATTCTGCTGGACGAGCACCTGGCGAGGGCGGGGGTTCGCACCGAAAGCATCCGCGGATACAACCACCTGGTCTCGAACCACACCCAGGGAGCCCTCATGGTGGTCTACGGCCTGGCCGACGCAGCCCTGGGGCTTCGCGCCGTTGCCGCAGCCCACGGCCTGGATTTCGTTCCCATCGAGGCCGTTCGGTGCGACCTGGTGGTTCCCGTCGATCTCATGGACCATCCCGCCGTCGCATTGATCCTCGATGTGCTCCAAACGCGCTCGTTTCGCGAAGAACTGGCGTCCCTGCCGGGGTACGAATCTTCCTGTACCGGCAAGGTCGTCGGCAATACCTGAAAGAACCTCCGACCGCCGGTGCCGCTTCTTTGGCCCGGCACGTTCCATCCCACCCGGACGGTCCCCGGAACCCCGCAACGGGAAATCTCCTTTCCCGTGCTCCACCCATTCCGGGCACTTCCCCCCTTGAACCCCTCCGGAAACGGAAGCGTTTGCTGCGCTCCCCCAAAACCGTTGCCGGATTCGGAACGGAGAGCAGGTACCGTGGCGCGGCCGGCACTCATTGAGCACGTTGGGGACCGTCCCTCGGTGGAACCCGTCCGTCGCTGGAAGGCATGGGGGCGACAAGCAGCTCGAAGAGATGGCGGCTGAGCCTGGTTGCGGACAAGTTCCCGAGGCCCCGGGACGGATCCCGGCCCTTCGAGCGGGCATTTATGCCGTCGAAAATGGACATCCGGTTTGCATTAGACTGTGCGTCAATGTATAGTGTCGTCTATATACGACGCATGTCGGGATCTCGAGAAAGGACGAGCCGATCCATGTCCCAGAGCCTCATACCGCTGCTCCTGACCTTGAAGGTGGCGGGATTCGCCACCCTGGCGGCCTTCCTGATCGGGGTCTCCTCCGCCTTTCTGTTGACCCGGGTGCGGTTTCCCGGCAGGGAATGGGCCGACGCGATCCTGACCCTGCCCCTGGTCATGCCGCCTACCGTGATGGGCTATTTCCTGATCGTGGTGTTCGGGCGCAAAGGCTGGATCGGGCATTGGCTCTACGACGCCCTGGGCATCAGTCTCATGTTCACCTGGCAGGGGGCGGTACTTGCTTCGTCCGTCGTTTCCCTGCCCCTGGTTTTCAAGGCCGCACGCAGCGCTTTTGAAGGGGTCGACTCCAACCTGGAACGGGCGGCCCGGACCCTGGGCCTGTCCGAGACCGCGGTGTTTTTCCGGGTGTCTTTGCCCCTGGCCTGGCGCGGGATCCTGGCGGGAACCATGCTGGCCTTTGCCCGGGCTATGGGGGAGTTCGGCGCCACCCTCATGGTGGCGGGCAACCTGCCCGGCAAGACCCAGACCCTCTCCCTGGCCGTGTACGAAGCGGTCCAGGCAGGCAATGACCGACTGGCCGCCACCCTTGTGCTCATTACCTCGTTGGTTTGCGTGGTGATTCTCGTCTCATCGGGGAAGATTCTCAAAACCCAATATCTCAAGGAGGTTGATCGATGAAGGAAAAGCTACTGGTTGTTATCGCGGCGGCCTTGGCCCTTCTCGGCATGCCCCCGATAAGCCCGGCGAAAGGGATGGCGGAACAGGAACTCATCGTTTCCGCGGCGGCGAGCCTCACCAATGCCTTCCAGGAAATCGCCGGGAAATTCGCCGCCGCAAACCCGGGAACGAAGGTGATCCCCAACTTCGCCGCCTCGGGGGCCCTGTTGCAGCAGATGGAAAAGGGAGCGCCCGTGGACGTTTTCGCCTCGGCGGACCAGAAAACCATGAACCAGGCCCAAGAAAAGAGGCTGATCTTTCCCGAGACCCGGAAGAACTTTGTGAGCAACGGCCTGGTGCTGATCCTTCCCGTGGGTTCCAAAACCCCCGTCCAGGGCTCGCGGGATCTCCTGGCCAAAGAGGTCACCAGGGTGTCCCTGGGAAATCCCGAGACGGTTCCCGCGGGCCGATACGCCCGGGAAGCCTTGGAGAATGAAGGTTTATGGGAAAAGTTGGGTTCCAAGCTCATCCCGGGGGACCATGTCCGCCAGGTGCTGGACTACGTCGCCCGAGGCGAGGTGGACGCCGGATTTGTCTTTGCCACCGATGCGGCCCAGGCCAAGGACAAGGTGCGGGTCGTTGCCCTTCTCCAACAGCATCAGCCCATCCTCTACCCCATCGCCGTGGCGGCGGCCACCGGGAAGAAGGACCTTGCCCAACGCTTCGTTGATTTCGTGCTCAACCGGGAAGGACAGGAGATCCTTTCCAGGTACGGGTTTGGGAAACCCTGACATGGTCATACGCGTGGAGGTGGAAAAAAGGATGAGCTCCCGGGCCGGGCAATTCGAGCTCCGTGTGGCCTTTTCCTCCCGGGACCGGTGTGTCGTCCTTTTCGGCCCGTCCGGTTCCGGGAAGACGCTCACCCTGCAATCCATCGCGGGCCTGGTGACGCCCGATGCAGGAAAAATCGCCCTCAACGGACAGGTGCTCTTCGATTCCCAAAACGGCATCAATGTCCCTTCGCGCCACCGGAATATCGGCTACGTCTTCCAGGACTACGCCCTCTTCCCCCACCTCACCGTGATGGACAATGTGGGGTTTGGCCTGAGAAGAACATGGCACCGGGGCCTGTCCCGGGAAGACCGGCGCCAAATCATGGAATTCCTCGGAATTTTTGAGATCTCTCAGCTTGCCGGGAGTTTTCCCGCCGACATTTCCGGAGGCCAGAAGCAGCGCGTGGCCCTGGCCCGAGCCCTGATCCGCAAACCGGACCTGCTGCTCCTGGATGAACCTTTTTCCGCCCTCGATACCCTCCTGCGCAGGAGGCTCCGGGAAGAGCTGGTAAAGATTCGGCACACCTTCGACCTCCCCATGGTCATGGTCACCCACGACCCCGAGGATATTCGAGTCTTCGCCGAGACCCTGGTGGTTTACGAAGCGGGCCGGGTTCGAGAGAGCCGGCATTTTCTCATGGACAACGGGATCGACCTGGAGGAAGTGCTTCTTGCGTGACCGTCCCGTCGAACGAGCTCGTCTCCCCTGCATTCAAGTCTGTGCGCGGCGGAATGTGCTCCGGCACACTGGGCCGCAGGTGGATTTCGGGGCGATTCCGGACGCCGCCGCCCAACTCGAAAGGTCTGTCCACCGATTGTCCCGATTAGGTCGACAGGGCGGTGGGGAAATGCAGCAGTGTGAATGTGAACCCCCTCATCCAGGGGAAAAGCATGCAACTGAACACCCGGAATATCCTGAAAGGCAAGGCGGTCGATCTGAAGGAAGGCCGGGTAATGGCGAAAGTGAAGGTCGACTCGGTGGTGGGAACCTCATCCCCTCGATCGTCACCGTGGAGGCCGCTCAAGATCTGGGCGGCAAGGTGGGCGATGAAGTCCGCGTCCTGATCAAGGCGACCAGCATCATGATCGGAAAGGGGTAGCCGGCGGCGGAGGGGGAAGAAACTATCCCGCTGCTTCACCCAAAGCCCATGGGGCGGGGTTTTCGCCCCGCCCCACGTCGTGCCTCATCCGGTGGTTTCCCGGGGCGGCTTCCGGCCGGAAGGCCCGCACCCCAAGGAAGTCCCGCCGGGAGGATTCTCGAATATCCAAGAACCGAATCGGCCCCCCGGGGGAAAACCCCGCCGGGGTGCCTGGAGGACCTGCCTGCGGACCTACCCTGCAGCGTACTTGTGATACTTCTTGGGCTCATCCGTCACCACGAAGATCACCCGGACTTCGTCGGCTTTGAGGGCCTCGGCCTTGGGATGGGTCTTCTTGAGTTCTTCTACCCGTTTCTTTGCCAGGTCCAAGATCTGGGAACGCTCGCCGAAGATCATGGCTCCCGTGGGACAGGACTTCACGCATGCCGGGGGCCGGTCGTGGGTGATGCGATCGATGCACATGGTGCATTTGGCCAGGACCTTGGTCTTTTCATTCTGCCTCGGGACATCGAACGGGCAGGAACTGCGCACTTCATCGAAGGGCGCTTCCTTGGATTTGTCCGTGTAGGTGACGGCACCGGTTGCTTCGTCTTTCACGGCTCCGCCATCCACGTACCCCTGAATGGCGTCCACGCAGGGGGGATCGAGGCAATGGCGACACATGTCCGAGAAGAAGTACCAGTAAGGTTTGCCGTTTTCCAATTTACCGTCCGCGAAGCGAACCACCTTGTAGGTATCGGCCGAGAAGTCCTGCGGGTTCTGGTAGTTGCCGAGCTGCTCGGTCTTGGTACCCGGCAGACCGTTCCATTGTTTGCAGGCAACCTGGCATCCCCGGCAGGCGGTACACTTGGAGGTATCCACCAATATGGATTTTCCGCTAGCCATTGATCAACCCTCCTATGCCTTGGTCACGTTGACCATGAACGCTTTGTATTCCGGGGTCATGGTGTTTCCGTCCCCTACGGTGGGGGTGAGCAGGTTGGCGCTGTCGCCGCAGTCCTTGGGGAAAAGCCACCCGTAATTGAACGTCATTCCCACCTGGTGGATCACCTGTCCGTCCACCTTGAACGGGCGGAAGCGGGGAGTGACCATGGCCACGCATTCCAGGGAGCCGCGTGCCGATTCCACCTTCACCTTGTCCCCATTTTTGATACCCCGAAGATGGGCCAGCTCGAGGCTCATTTCCACGTACGCCTGGGGCTGCGCTTCCGTGAGCCAGGACTGCCACCGGGTGATGCCTCCCGTGCACCAGTGTTCGGTGCACGTGTAGGTGGACATGACGAAGGGGTACTTGGGATTGCAGCTCGCGTACACGTCGCAGTCGCCCTTGAACAGTTTGATGATGGGGCTGTTGAGCTGGGACGACATGAGGTTCTTGGGCAGCGGACTCTCCACCGGTTCGTAGTGCTCGGGGAAGGGACCGTCGCCCAAGCCGGGACCGAAGAGGGACCCAACTCCGTCGGGCTTCATGATAAAGGGGTATTTTCCCTTCTCGGCGTCGGCCATGGGAGGCCACGGACCATCGGGAACGTCCCCCACCCACTTGCCGTCCTTCCAGGCCAACACCGCTCGCTGGGGATTGTACGGGCGGCCTTCGAGATCCACCGAGGCCCGGTTGTAAATGATGCGGCGGTTGACGGGCCAGGCCCAGGACCATTCGGGATAGAGTCCCAGGCCCGTGGGATCCGTCTTCTTCCTTCGAGCCATGAGGTTGGTGCCGTCCTGGGCGAAGCTTCCGCAAGAGATCCAGCAGCCGCTCGAGGTCTTCCCGTCGGCTTGGAGCAAGGCGAAGGACGGGACACAGTCGCCCTTCTTGTAGACCTTGTCTCCCACGGTGACGTCTTCCAGGAAATACCCGTTGACGGCTTTGGCAACCTTGAGGGCGCTGAAGTTGCCTTTCTCATCGGCGTAATCCCATTTCAGGTTCAGGATGGGCTCGGGGAACCTCCCCCCCTTTTGCTTCTTGTAGAGCTCTTTTACCTTGGCCATGATGCGATAGACGATGTCCCCGGTGGAGATGGCGTCCCCCGGAGGAGATGCCGCCTGGTATTTCCACTGGACCCATCGACCGCTGTTGGTCTGGCTTCCTTCCTTTTCCACCGAAGCGGAAGCGGGAAGGAGGAACACCTCCGTTTTGATCTTTTTGGGATCCATGCCGGGTCCCTTCCAGAAGGAGGCCGTCTCGTTGTCAAAAATGTTCACATGGACGAACCAGTCGAGGTTCGCCATGGCCTTGCGCACCTTGTTGGAGTTGGGGAGGCTGCAAGCGGGATTCTGGGCGATGCACATGAACCCTTTGATCTTTTTTTCATACATTTGGTCAAAGAGGTACATGACCGAAGCATCCTGTCCGTCATCCAACTTGGGCACCCACTCATACCCGAAATCGTTCTCCTTGGCAGCCTTATCCCCGTACCAGCTCTTGAGGAGGCTTACGGCGTACTTGGGATAGTTCTGCCACCAGTTGGCCGATCGAGGATCCGTGGACTTGGGGGTGTTCTTCTTGAGGTAATCCTCGAGGGTTACCTGGGAGGCCCGGGGAGCCGCCAGGTAGCCGGGGAGGTAATGGTACAGGATGGCAAAATCGGTGGAACCCTGCACGTTGGGCTCCCCGCGCAGGGCATTGACCCCGCCGCCGCAGATGCCCATGTTGCCCAGGAGCAGCTGCACCATGCACATGGTGCGGATATTTTGCACCCCGGTGGTGTGATGGGTCTGGCCCAGGGCGTACATGATGGTGCCCGCCTTGTCTTTGACCCCCGTCGAAGAATACAGTTCATAGACGGTCTTGAGGTCTTCCACGGGGGTTCCCGTAATGGAAGATACCTTTTCGAGGTCGTAACGGGAATAATGCTTCTTCAGCAACTGGAAGACACAGCGGGGATTCTGCAGGGTCATATCCCTTTCGGGAATCCCGCCGGCATCCCGTTTGATGGCCCAGGACACCTTGTCGTACTTGCGGGTGTTGGGATCGTAGCCGGAAAAGAGGCCGTCGTCGAAGCCGAATTTGTCATCCACCAGGAAGGAAGCGTTGGTGTAGTTTTTCACATATTCTTCGAAATATCTATGGTTGTCCAGGATGTACTTGATCATTCCTCCCAGGAAGGCGATGTCGGTGCCCGAGCGCAAAGCCGCATACACGTCGGCTCGAGCGGAGGTCCTGGTGAAGCGGGGGTCCACGTGAATGACCTTGGCGCCCCTTTCCTGCGCCTTGGTGACCCACTTGAAGGAGATGGGATGGTTTTCCGCCGCGTTGCTCCCCTGGATGAGGAAGACGTCCGCATGTTGGAGGTCAATGAAATGATTGGTCATGGCGCCGCGTCCGAACGACTCTGCCAGAGCCGGTACGGTGGGCCCGTGTCAGACCCGGGCCTGGTGATCGATATGGATCAGTCCCAGGGCCCGCACCATGGCCGTGATGGCCCAACATTCCTCGTTGTCCACATTGGAGCTTCCCATGTGGGCAATGGCTTCCACGCGGTTGACCACCTGCCCCTTGCTGTTCTTGACGATAAAATGAGCATCCCGGGTCTTCTTGATCTTCTTGGCGATTTCCCCAATGGCCCAGTCCCAGGACTTCACCTGCCACTTGTCGCTTCCCGGAGCCCGGTAAAGGACCTTGGTGAGGCGGTGCTCGTTGGCGGCCGTAGTCTGGAAGATCCCGGCCCCCTTGGCGCACAAGGCCCCTTCACTGATGGGGTGTTCCGGGTCCCCTTCGATGTTGAGGATCTTGTTGGTTTTGGTGTCCGTGCTGCAAAGAAGACCACATCCCACCGAGCAATAGCAGCAGATGGACGTGCTTTCCTTGGCAGTCTTCAGCTTGTCCACTTTCCTGATCTCCTGGGCATAAGCGCGGATGGGCCCCAAATCCATCCCGAGGGATGACAGAGCCAGTCCTGCGCCCATGGCACCGGAGACCGTCAGAAACTCCCGGCGCGTAATTCCCATGCTGTCCCTCCTAACTAAGGCCTGAATTCCCTCCATTCCACATTTTCGGTCATGCTCTTGACGAAAACCCCGATTCCGGGGGACATGCGGACCGCCGAGCCCTCGAAAAGCAGGAGACGGTTTCCTTCCCCTTGGCGGGCACCCACGGCTTCCCGAGGAAAGCCCATGGGCCCGCAGTTCCTATGAGCCGCGCATTCACAGATCGCAGGGGATGAGAAACAGAACGCTTTTCGAAAATCCGCAACCGATGATGACTTGGGGAATAGCCCATTTGTCCCAGTATTTCAATGTGTTAAGATAAGCACATACCCTGCGGGATCGGACTACCAGGCACGATGGGGGTGGGCGACGGTTCAACTCCCATAGCGCTCCACGCGACAGTCGAAGATTTCTCCGGCCTTACGAAGAGCATCGTCCTCCACTTCCTGGAACCAGCGGAGGAATTTTTCCGTGATCCGCAGGCCCTCCTCCGTCAACTGGCACCCCTCCTTGCGGCACCCGTTGGACGCAATGAGCCGAATCCCCAGGATCTCTTCGCTCTTGCGGATCTTGCCCCAGGCGGCTCGATAGGACATGCCCATCTGATCGGCCGCTTTCTTTAGGGACCCCAATTCCTGCACCTTGAGGAGCAACATGGCCCGCCCCATGCCGAAGTACACGCCTTCGCCGTTTTCGAGCCAAAGATGGAGCCGAACCGTCGGAGAGGGTCGTTTCATACAATCTCCCGGTCAGGATGGGACTGAAGTTGCCGATTCCATCGGCGGAGTTGTCGCACGCTATGTATGACATGACATATGGCGTAGGCAAGTATATATGGGGGAATGTCCCTGTCAAGGGAAACCGGCCCCGTACTCGGAGGATCCGCGCCCTCAAAATCGGAATGGTCGAAAGAGGCACAAATATCCTGAAAATAAGTGAATTATACCGATTTTAGGTCTTTAAGGAAGGTGATGTCGGGATTTTGCGTTATGCTGTACTTGACACATAGTAGGGATTGTGGCACAAGGCAATCGTCAGCTTGGCAACACTGTCCAACCTCATTGGGAGTCGGGCCCCCAGGGGCCCGATTTCTTCTTAAGGTTGGAGCTTCAGGAGTGGAGCTTCTTTAGCAGCAGAGCCATGTTGACTCCCAGGAGCCTCATGGTCTCCATCCCCACCTCGTCCTTCTCCACATCCCCTTTCTCCAGGCCCAATGCCATGTTGGGGTAGTTGGATCCGGCCAGAAACATTTCAAAGCAGTAAAAAAAGCGGTTCATGGCGTCCAAGGTGTGGCAGGCCCCCAGACGATTGGCTGCCGTCAGCGAAGCCCCCACCTTGTGTCGGAACATCCCCGGGTTGGCAAAGGCCACCAGACCGACCCGGTCGATGAGGGCCTTCATCCGCGGGGCGACGTTGGCAAAATAGGTGGGAGAACCCAGCAGAATGCCCTCCGCTTCCACCATCTTGGCGATGCACTCGTTCAGGTCGTCTTCTTTGTTCGAACACTCCCGATCCTGGTTTTCAAAACACCGGTAACAGGACCTGCAGTCTTCAATCCTCTTTTCCGAAAGCTGGATCAGTTCCGTTCCGATCCCTTCCCCATCGAGCCTTTCGAGAACGCACCGAAGGAGGATGGTCGTGTTCCCGTCCTTGCGAGGACTCCCGTTGAACGCCACAACTTTCATCGCAGGCTTCCCTTCTCCTGTGGGCACGCTTTCCATCAGCATCGGCTTTCCACGTCGCCCCGCAGCCTACACCAGGAACCGCCGGGATGCAATGCACCGACAGGGTCTTTGGCCGTTTCGGCCTCGTGCGGCACCCCGAGCGGATCCGCCGCGGGAAAAGGATCATTGAACCTGCCGGGAGGGTCCCGCCCACGGGTCGGCAGTCGGGACGACGCCCGGGGCAAAACTGTGGAATGCAGGAATAGGAGGCGACAAAGGCCTCCCTTCGCGAAGCAATCCTTGGATGTCACAAACGCATGGCCGAAGGCGAATTCCGTACGGATCCGGGCACGCCGAAGTCGACGCTTCCCTATTTCGGGATTCTCATTCAATCCGGAAGGCCCACGGCACCATCGGGCCGGAAGCAGGCCTTCTCGAGATCGTCCCTTAGCCGTGGGGAGGGGCCCACAGGGCCATTTCCATGGGAACGTCCGAAGAGATCCATCGGCAGCGGGCTTCCATCTCCGCCAGCCGCCCCCGGATCTCTTCCACCCGCAGGCGAAGATTCTCCCCGTCGGGATGATTCCGCAACTGCCTTTCCGCCTCCTGCAACGCACGCATCCCTTCGAGGTACTCCCTTTCGCATTGCAGAGCCTCTTCCCTGAGCCTCAGGTACTCTGCGCTCTCCTCCATTTCGTCAAAAAACCACATGGACATGGGCTCCTCCTTCCGGGCAAGAGCAAAACCCTTTCAAGATTCGGAACCGGCTGAAAAAAAAGGGCTTTCCCTCCACGCAGTACGGAGCCCTTTCCCGCCCGTCGACGATAGGGACGAGAACCGTCCCTGCCGGACACTTCTTCATCAGAATAAGGAAAATCGAATCCGAATCAAGATCGGACAACGCCCAAGGACCGGTCCCCGGGAAAAGGGATCCGGAGCCGCTTCCGACATCCCGCCCCCCGGGGTCCAAGGGCCTGGTATGCTCACCGGTTCTGAGCGAAGTCGGGCTGAAGATCCCCTTGCTTTGGGCGAAAAAGATGCACAAGCGGCGAAAATATTCTTGACCTTTTTTTTTGATTGTTGCTAGATATCAAAAAAAGTTTACTAATGTGAGACAAACCCTCAACCGGAAACAGTAACAAGAGTTCTCTGTCGGAATGCTCGAGCTGGAGGGGTGCAAGGCCTCTCGGACGTGAGCGCGGTGGCCCGTAACGAAGAAATTGGAGTGAAGACATGATTGAGATTCGTTTTCATGGTCGAGGAGGTCAGGGAGCAGTCACATCGGCGGAACTCACCGCCCTGGCCGCAATTGAATCGGGGAAGCATGCCCAAGCTTTCCCAAGTTTTGGCCCGGAGCGTCGCGGTGCGCCGGTCATGGCGTTCGTTCGGGTGAGCGATACGCCCATCTCCACCCGCGAAAAGGTGTACGAGCCGAACATTGTGGTCGTTCTGGACCCCACCCTTCTGAAGCTGGTGAATGTGGAAGCCGGGCTCAGAAAAGGGGGCATGGTGATCGTGAACACCACCAAGAGTGCCGAGGAACTGCGTAAGGAAACGGGGATCAAGGCCAAACTTGCGGTGGTGGATGCCAGCAAGATCGCCGTGGAGACCATGCGGGTTCCCATCACCAACACCACCATGTTGGGGGCATTGGTCAAGGCGGCGCCTGAGGTGATTTCCATGGAATCACTGGCAGGTCCCATCGATCATCGTTTCGGCCCCATTGCGGCAAAAAACATGAATTCGTGCAAGCGCGCCTTCGATGAGACGAAAGTGGAGGGTTAAGCTGTGGCTAAAGAGACCGGAATCATCAGCTGGAAAGAGTTGAACCTGGGGATTGCCATCACCACGCCGGGCAACGCGGCCGAGCTCAAGACGGGCGACTGGGCAGCTCAACGTCCGGTAACCGACCGCGAGAAGTGCACCAAGTGCGGACAGTGCTACATCTTTTGCCCGGACATGGTGTACAGCAAAGACGCCGAGGGCTATTACGTTCAAAACTACTATCACTGCAAGGGTTGCGGAATTTGCGCCAAAGAATGCCCTGTAGATGCGATCACCATGGTACAGGAGGGCGATTAATATGTCGAAACACGTTGGAATGGAAGTCTCCATTGCAGCTGCCGAAGCGGTAGGCCTCTGTGATGTGGATGTGGTAGCCGCGTACCCCATCACGCCCCAGACTCACATCGTGGAGCACCTCTCCGAGATGGTGGCTGATGGTCATCTGGACGCCGAATTTGTCCCCGTGGAATCCGAGCACAGCGCCATGAGCTGCTGTATCGGGTCCAGCGCCGCCGGTGCCCGCACCTTCACATCCACCTGTTCCCAGGGATACGCCTTGATGTCGGAGCTTTGCTACATCGCGGCGTCCCTCCGTCTGCCCATCGTCATGGCCGTGGCCAACCGGGCCTTGAGCGCCCCCATCAGCATCTGGAACGACCATGCCGATCTCATGTACGCTCGAGACACCGGGTGGATTCAGCTCATCGGCGAATTCGGCCAGGAAGTGGTGGACCTCATGCCCATCGCTTTCCGGATTGCCGAGGACAAGAGGGTCCTTCTGCCGGTGCAGGTCAACCTGGACGGCTTCACCCTGAGCCACGTGATCGAGCCCTTCTTGATGCCGGACAAGGACGAGGTGAAGAAATTCCTGCCTCCCTTCAAGCCCCAGCTCCGCCTCGACCCGGCCAATCCCGTGACCTTTGGTCCCGTGGGCATGCCGGACGTCTACACCGAAGCCCGCAAGGCCCAGGATGAGGCCCTCAAGAACTCCAAGCCGGTCATCCAGGAAATCTTCGACGAATGGGGCAAGCAGTTCGGTCGCAAATACAAGCTGATCGAAACCTACAAGAGCGAGGACGCCGACACCATCATCGTCACCATGGGCAGCATCGCCCAAACGGCCATGACCGCCATCGACCACCTGAGGTCCCAGGGCAAGAAGGTCGGCCTGGTCCGTTTTCGCGTCTTCCGTCCCTTCCCTGCAAAGGAACTCTTCGACGCCATCAAGGGCGCCAAGAACCTGGTGCTTCTCGACCGAGTCAGTGCGTTTGCGGGTGGAGAAATTTCCGCTCCGGTGGCCCTGGAAATCAAGTCCGTCCTGTACGACCGGAAGCATTACCCCAAGGTGGGCAACTTCCTGGTGGGCCTCGGAGGTCGCGATGTGACGGTACAAAACTTCGAGGAAATGGTGGAGAGAATTGCCGCCGCCAAAGACGGTGAGCTTGGAGCCTACGAATTCATCAATGTGAGGGAATAAATGGGAATCGCATCTGAAGCTCTGAAGAATTTCAAGGGGTTTAACCTCAAGAACTTGCCCGAGGTGGAACCCGTATCGCCCGGTCATCGCGCGTGCCAGGGATGCGGAGAGGTCCTGGCTTTGCGGCAGGCAATGAAGGCAATCGGAACCAACGTCGTCGTTTGCAGCGCTACCGGGTGTATGGAAATCATCACCTCTCCCTTTCCCCAGACAGCCTGGCGAGTGCCCTGGATTCACGTGGCGTTTGAGAACGCCGCAGCAGTAGCCAGTGGTGTGGAAGCCGCCTACAAAGCCATGAACCGCAAGGGAATCATCAATCAGCCCGATACCGTGTTCGTCGGCTACGGCGGAGACGGCGCCACGGCCGATATCGGCATGCAGGCCCTCTCCGGCGCCCTGGAACGAGGCCATAATTTCATCTACATGTGCTTCGACAACGAAGCCTACATGAACACGGGGATCCAGAGGTCCTCTTCAACCCCCTACGGCGCCGGGACCACCACGTCGCCTCCGGGCAAGAAGAGCATCGGCCAGTCCACGTGGAAGAAGAACATGTCCGCCATCGCGGTGGCCCACGGGGTTCCCTACGTGGCAACGGCCTCTCCGGCCTACCCCATAGACCTCATGAACAAGGCCAAGAAGGCCGCCATGGTTCCCGGCCCTGCCTATCTTCACATCTACTCGCCCTGCCCCACGGGGTGGCGCTGTGGAATCGAGGACGGCATCGAAGTGGCGAAACTGGCCGTGCAGAGCAAAGTCTTCCCGCTCTACGAGGTCATCGACGGGGTATATTACCTGTCCCGCAAAGTGGCCAAACCCAAGCCGGTAGCCGAGTATTTCAAACCCCAACGTCGCTTCCGCCACCTGACCGAGGCCGAGGTCGCCAAGATCCAGGCTCGGGTGGACCAGGAATACGAAGCGCTCCTCAAGCTCTGCGAAGTGGGAGCCAAGGAGAAGGAAAAGGAAAAGCAGACGGAAGCTTCCGAAAAATAACGGCATCGCGACGGGAACCAAGTCGCTGATTGATTTCCGACGCACCTTTTGATTGACAAACGAGGGGTCCTCTGTTACAGAGGTCTCCTCGTTTTTCGTTTGATCCCCGGTAGCTCAATGGCAGAGCGGGTGGCTGTTAACCACTAGGTTGGCGGTTCGAGTCCGTCCCGGGGAGCCAGAAAAATCAAGGGCTCGGGAGAAAATCCCGGGCCCTTTCGTTTTTCATTCCCCTCGCTATTCCCCTTGAGCACCTCGGTTTTCGCGATCTCCAATCCGGA
>Ga0116192_1000907_pt1 | contig 21548 bp, 19 predicted proteins | sample AD_UKC113_MetaG_FD_89876 | JGI IMG/M metagenome (GOLD analysis project Ga0116192, IMG submission 89876) | Active sludge microbial communities of municipal wastewater-treating anaerobic digesters from Hong Kong - AD_UKC113_MetaG | ecosystem: Engineered > Bioreactor > Anaerobic > Digestate... | reverse complement strand
TCAAAACTTGTAGCCCAGACTGACACCCACCATGTGGGCGTCTCCGTTTTCGAACTTACCCGTAAAGACGCCGTCCAAAGGTCTCCCTTCCACATCCCGGTCGGTAATGAGCAGGTAGGTGTAGGAAACGTCCAGGGTCCAGTTGTTCCAATGAAAACCGGGGCCAAAGCTGAAAAGATGACGATCGTTGGCGGGGACCAGATAATCCACCGTGCGGTCGGGAATGGGCTCCTCGTCAAACACGTAGCCGAACCGGAGATCCAACCAGTTCAAGGGCTTGTACTCGATCCCGAAGTTGAGTCTCCACACGTCGTGCCAGTCCTTGGAAACCACGCTCACCTTGCGGCCCGCCACCGGCCTGTCGTAGGCAATGACCAACTGGGAATAGTCGCTCCAACCGGTCCAAACGCCTCCCAATTCCAGGCTCAAGTTCTTCATCGGGTATACGGCAAGGCCCACATAGACTTCATCGGGCAGGGTCACGGCCCCCGTGGCGTCCGTATTGTGCAGGAACGGTCGATAGATGTTCTCGCCGACGGCGGGAATGGTGAACTTGGCGGATCCCGACAAGTTCTGCTTCACCTGGCTTCGATAGGCAATGCCGAACTTGGCGTATTCACACGGCTGGTAATGCAGCGCGACGTTCCAACCGTACCCGAAGCTGTCCCCCGTCAGGTCGGCATCCACGTCCCCCACCCACGGCATGGGAAAAGGCCAGAACGGTTGGCCCGTCGGGATTTTCCGATCCAGGGTCAAATCGAAGTACATGACGCTGAAACCGGCGGCCAAAGAAAGCTTGTCGGTCAGTTTGAACGCGACGTTGGGATTGACGGAAAAGGTCTCGATCAAGGCTTTGTAGGAATTATACCGGCCCAGCCAGTTCTCGTCGAACTCCGTCCCCAGTCCGAACGGAGAATACATGGCCAGCCCGAACCACAATCGGTCGGAAAACTGGTACGTTGCGTACAAGTGCGGCGGAATCCAAACATTGTCCTTGGTGGTCTCTCGAATCCCTCCGATGGTCACATCGGTGGTCGGCATAATGATCGTGGCGCCCGCCATGAGCTGCAGGCCGGGCAACTGCGTGATTCCTGCCGGATTGTAGTAAAGGGCGGACGGATCGTCCGCCCGCCCCACCAGTGCTCCGCCCAGGGCGTTCCCCCGGGCGCTTCCCTCATAGAGAGCAAAGCCCGCTGCCAGGACCCCTTGCGCTCCCGCCAAAACGACCACGAACCCCAAAACCCACGGATAAACCCATCTCTTTCCCCTCATCCTTTTCCTCCTCTGCTTCCCGGTCCGCTTCAACCCATGAACCCACGCCGGCGATCGCCCCATACCGCATATGTGAAAACCCGACAGAAGTTTCCCTGGCCGGACACAACCCTAAAAAATTCCTACAACGGAACACGACGATAAACCCAACGGAGACGTCCAGGGATGCCTCTCGAGACATTCGGTGCGGCAGAAGACCCCACCACCATCGAGAATCCGAGGGTGCCGGGGCGTCCTGCCCGTACGACCTGCGACGCAGGCTGCGCCGCATGAGGAACCGATGGTTAAGTTGCACTTATGATTGAAAAAAAGAGAGCGCCAAGGTAACAGAGCATTCCCGTTTCCGTCAAGGAAAAACACGATTCCTGGAAAATAACCATCCGGGAGTCCGCGACGAGTCCTTGACGGTCAGGATGTCCCCGGGGTCGAATCGAACCGGGTCCCTGCACCACGGGTCCGGCTTGGGACGGAAATCAGGAAAATCAAAAGAGAATACGGATCGCTCCTTGACAAGGGACCGATCATTCATTACGCTATGACTGACTTTGAGCTCTCCGCACCGGAGGGCGATTCCGCACAATCATAAATCCTTCGCCAAGTGGTGAATCCCAATTACAGGACAGCGGCAGGTTTCCTGTAGCCAGCGTCTTCAAGTAGAAAGAGCGAAGAAAGAGGTCAGTCTCGAGATTCCTCCGCCACCCAAGAAGGTTTGTGGGAAAGAAGGCATTCGTTCTGGGAGATCGCTCAAGGGAGGTGACGCACCTGCGAGCCCGTGAAAGGTTCCCCCCGGGATCGGATTATGTTGTGAGGGAAGGTCTTCCGTACCCTGGCAACCAAGCCGGGAACTCCCGACAACGGATGGGACCGCGCAAGCCGAACTATCCCCCAGGCTGCGAAAGTCGGGGGTCGGTTCACCCTTGACATTAGGGCGCGCACTTTGACGACCGGTTTGGCAGGCAGGTTTATCGTTTAAAGAAAGGAACAAGGAATGCAGGTTGAGTACAAGAACATTGATCCCAAGCTCGTTGTGAACGAAATACGCAACGGGAGGTCTTTGGAATCGGTCCAGAAGCTTTTTGGAATCAAGTTCAAGAGCGAGGTTCAGGACCTTTACTTGAGAGGCCTCATGGAACTGGGCGAGATTCCACAAGTGGACTTCAATAAGCAGAATTCCCCGAGATTTGTGCCGAGCGCCCCGGACCGGCCCGTGATTCGCCGCCGCGAAAAACCGGTCTCCAAGCCCACCATGCTCATCAAGACCGCCAACTTCAGAACCATAGGGCAAAGCGGCAGCATCACCCTGAACAAGGCGTTGCTCATTGAACAACTGGGTTTTGAAGTCGGGGATTCCTTTGAAATCTACCGGGAGGAAGATCGGGTCGTTTTGAAAAAGACCGCCAATCCTCACTAGAACCACGGCTCCGACGGACGGAAAACCCTCGAGTATACACCGCCGAGACCCTCGCGTCCCGGGCAAAGATCGCCCTCACTGACGCAGCCGATTCAACACATGCAGGATTCGCCACATCGCCGTCAAATTGGTGCCCACGGCCAGTCCCAGGAGAACCGCCACCAGTGCCAGGTCTTGGGTCCAATGACCGGTCTTGGCCCCCACCAGCCAGTTGAGGCAAGGGTTCAAAATACCGGCCAAACCAATGAGGATGATTCTCTCGCCCCTCTGGAAGGTTCCCACCAGACAGCGAACCCCCAGCCCTTCCGCTCGGGCGCGGGTGTAGCTCACCATCAGGGACCCGAACAGGATCAGGAGGATGATGAGGGAAAAGAACGGCGTGGCTCCTCCCCCGCGGTAGAAATAACACCATATTCCCAGGTAGATGATCAACTCCGTGTAGCGATCCAGAACGGAATCCAGAAAGGCCCCGAACTTTTTCGACTGCCCCAGGGATCGAGCCAGGGAACCGTCCAGAGTGTCCAGGAGTCCGGTAAGGAGGGTAAGGATGCCCCCCAGGAAGGGCTGATAGGCAAAGGCAAGGCCCGCCAGCATGCTGGTGATCAGGCCGAGAAAGCTGATGTGGTTGGGCGTGAGCCTCAAGAAGACCAGTTTGGGAACCATGTGTCGTTCCAAGAAACGATAGTAGCCCATTTCCACGGGCGTGCCCTTGAGCATTGGATCCTCTCGATGAAAGTCACTTCAGACGGTCTGGGATCCGGATGCGAAAAAAGGGATTTCGCTGGGCGGAATGCCGGTTGACAAGGAATCTCCCTCCCTCTTTTCTTCCCGAGTCCGGAAAACCCCGTTTCCCAAACCGCCTTAGACGGCTCTTCCCCGCAACCCAATCGAATCGAGCCATTGAAGGGGCAGGCAGGGGAGATCGTGGGCGCGTATCCGGATACTGCTCCCTGCCGGTACTTCTACCACATCAGGTCCCAAAAGCGTATAGGCAAAGTGATCTCGGATATTGGCAAAGGTTGAGCCTGCTCCGGTCTCCAAGGGCTCGAAATAAAGGACGTCCTCCTGCAGGCGCAACCCTCCCCTGACCGCCTTGTGGAACCCTTTCTTCTTGATCATCCTGCGGGTCGTGCGGCCGGGCAATTCGAAAGGGCCCGGATTCGGGACCCCCTGAAACCGCCTGAGCATGGGTGCGATCAACTCCTCGAAGACAAATTGGGCCGCCCACGGATTTCCGGGCAGGCCCCAGAACACGTTCCGATCCCGCATTCCCAGGGATGCGTTCCTTCCCGGCGATACGTTCAGCTGTCGGAAGAGAGGCTCCACCCCCAACATCTGCCAGACCCTCGATACGCAATCTCTTTCCCCTCGACCCGTTCCCCCCGTGGTGATCAACACGTCGGCTCGGGCCTCTTCCAACCGGGCGGCAATGATCCGGGGGTCGTCGGGGGAGGTCCCCAGCTGAACCACCTCGGCCCCGTACAAGCCTGCCAACCAGCTCAACAGGTATCGATTGTTGCAGAAAATCCCGGACTTTCCCGCCGACTCCCCCAACTCGACGACTTCATCCCCCGTGGCCAAAACCGCCACCGCGGGGCGCCGAAACACGGGTGCCCGGGTGACGCCCACGGCCACGAGCATGGCCAGCCGCGACGGGGTAAGGAAACAACCCCGGGTGAGCAGCGTGTCCCCTTCCCGAACGTCGCTGCCTGCAGGCAGGATTCCGAAACCGGGAGACACCGGCCCCCGGATCTCCACTCGATCCCCCCCCGGGAGGGTTTCTTCTTCGGGAATGACGGCGTCGCAGCCGCCGGGAAGGGATGCGCCCGTAAGGACCCGGATACATTGTCCTGGGCCCAGGGGTCCCTCACGGAAGTCCCCTGCGGCCAGGAGCCCGGGCTCGAGGTCCAGTTGGACGAGACCGATTCCCGGGTCCCTCCGGGTGTGTTCGCCGCCCAAGGCATACCCGTCAAAAAGGGAGCGTGGATTCGAGGGCAGGCTGCGTTCCGCCTTGATGTCCAGGGCCAGGACCCTGCCCAGGGCGTCATCCAGCCAGAGCCACTCCACTCCCGCAGGCCGAGCCAGTTGGAGCGTCAGCTCCCGTGCTTTTTCCAGTTCCATTCCAGGGCCGCCATTTCTTCGGGGGTGTTGGCATTCATGAAGCTGAGGGCCTTGGGATCCACGGTTTTCCACTCGAACTCCTGGAGAAAGCGAACCTTTACCTGCCGGTAAAAGGCGATGACCTTCCTTTCGGGTCCTTCCAGGACCCGGTTGACTGCCGGAAGACATCTGCGATGGTAGAGAGCCAGCAGCGGCTCGTAGAGTTCCCTGTGTACGGGAACCACGGCATCGAAGCCTTCCTTTGCTCCCAACATCAGGGTCAGGAGCTCGGGAACCAGGAAGGGCATATCCGCGGCCTTGACGAACACCCATTCGTGGGGACTGAACCACAAAGCCGTGGCGATGCCTCCCAGGGGGCCCTGGTGGGCAATGAGGTCCCGCAGGAGGACCGCCTGCACATCCGCGTATTCCCAAAGATCGTTGGCAACCACGAACACGGGGGCACAATAGGGTTCCAAGGAAGCCGTTCCCCGATCAATGAGCCGCAGGCCGTCAAAGACCTCCAGCGCCTTGTTCCTCCCGTACCGCCGACTTCTGCCCCCGGCCAGAATGGCCCCCGTGACCACCTAACGGTCCTTCAACCGGATGTGGATGTGCACCGTTCGGGGATCTTCCCAGCCCCGCAGGCTCGAGAGCATTCCTCGGATGGCTCCCACCACGAAATCCCGCACGAATTCCTTCATGGGGAGCTGTTTTCCGTCGAGCTGCACGAGGACCCCGTGCTTTTTGCGATGTTTCAGAAATCGTTCCTCGATGAAATCCGCCACCTTGTCCGCTTCATGAAACCTGAATCGCGGGACCTGGACGTCCACGGCATCATCGGTCACCAGGGCCACCAGGTGGTCCTCCCGGGTGCAGATGGGTTTGGACTCGATTGCCGAGCGAAAGACCTCGATTTTGGGTAAATTGGAACGTTTGTAGCCTTCCGTCAAAAGGATGTCCTCGTCCCAGAAGAGCCGTGCCGCCATTTCTTCCGGGGAAGGTTCCGAGTCCACCCGGCGGATGGCCGCGACCTGATCGGGGGATGCGATGGCAATGGTCCGGGCCCCTGCCTGCCGGTGGCGATACGTGTCTTTTCCCGGGTGGTCCATCTCGAAACTGTGAGCATCGTGTTTGAGGCATCCCACCCGGTACCCCCTCTTCGTCAATTCCGGGATGAGCTTTTCCAGGAACGTGGTCTTCCCCACGTTGGACGCACCTACAACACACACAATGGGCAACATGGCGTTCGGCCTTCCTATTTGTTGAGGGGTGGACTTCCGTAAGACAGGTAAATGGTTTTCAACTCCGTGAATTCTTCCACGCCCGCATGACCCTTTTCCCGTCCCAAGCCGCTTTGCTTCATCCCCCCGAAAGGGGCCTCGGGATATGCCTGATGGATTCGATTGACCCAAACGCTGCCCGCCTCGATGCGGCTTGCCCATTCCATGGCAGATCCCAGATCCCGGGTGAAAAGATAAGCCGCCAGACCGTGGGGAGACGCGTTGGCCTGGTCGACGGCAGCCTCCATGTCCTCGGCTCGGTGGAGCATGACCACCGGTCCGAACACATCTTCCTGCATGATGGCCGTCTGGGGTTTCACGCACGTCAGGACGGTGGGGGCATAGAAGAATCCGGGACGCTCCGGGACATAGCCCCCCAGGGCCAGGTGTGCCCCTTCCTGCACGGCCCCCCGAACCTGGTCGTCGACCTTGGCCAGGAGCTCCCGGTTGTTCAGAGGGCCCAGGTCCACGTCGGGTTCCCATGCGGCCCCGACTCGACATTGGGCCGCCCGGGCAATGAATCGCTTCTCGAAATCCTCGTAGATCCTGCCGTCCACAAAGATCTGGCTGGGACGGTAGCAGTATTGGCCGCTGTTTTTCAGGCTCTGCAATACCAGCGAATCCAGAAGAGCGGGCCAGTCGGCGTCATGGCAGACAAAGGCCGGGCAATGGCCTCCCAGTTCGAGCACTACCTTGCGAACCCACCGGGCGCTGATGGCCTGCACCTGCCTGCCGACTTCGAGGCTCCCCGTGAACGCAATCAACCCCGGGATGGGGTGGTCCACCAAGAGAGGTCCCACCTCGGGCCCCGGGCCCGTGACGACATTGAGCACTCCTGGGGGAAAGCCCACCTCCAAAGCCAGCTTTGCCATCTCGAGGGTGCTCAGGGGAGCATGTTCATCCGGCTTGGCCACCACGGTACAACCGACTCCCAAGGCCGGAGCCATCTTGCATGCCAGGGTGCTCAACGGATAATTGAACGGCGTGATGGCGACCACCACTCCCACGGGCATCCTCACAATGAGGACCTGTTCCCCGGGGTACCCGCGCAGGGGTATCCGTCCCAGAAGCCGAAGGCTCTCCTCGGCAAAGAAATCCAGGAGGGCGGCCGTGTGGTGCACCTCTTCCCGGGCGCTCTGAGTAGGCTTTCCCACTTCGTTGCACAGGAGGAAAGTCAACGGGTCCGCTTGTTCTCGGACCTTTGCGGCCAGCCTGTGGAGAAGGTCCGCCCGTTCGGACGACGGGAGGCGTTGCCAGGACCCACGACTCTCCCGGGCACTCTCCAGGGCCCGGTGAACCATGGATCGATCGGCGGTGGTGACCCGGGCAAAGACTTCACCCGTTGAAGGGTTGAAGACGGGGTAGGTCTCCGCTCCCATTTCCAATCGACCATGGATGAGACATCCAAACGGTTCCGTTGCAGAAGACTCCAAGATCTCTCTCCACCCATGCGGCATGTCCCTTGCCAAATACTTACTATGTCACAGGTTTCGGCCGGCTGTCAACGCGGTGCAGCCGGCTTTTTGGCTCCCGAGGTCCGCGGTCCCGTCCGACGGCCCCTCGAAGTCGGGGGCCGCTCCGTGCCGACGGCGGTCCCCTGGAAAAAAGACCTTCCCGCCCCGTTCCCCAACCGGAGACGATCCCGATGGCCGCTCTCCCGCCATCATTCCCGAGGAGGGCCTCTCCGGTTGAATTGCCGCCCCCGGAGTGCTATGTTATCCGCGTACATTCCCGGTTGGAAAGAGGTGCAGTCCACGATGATTCCGTATCCGCAAATTGATCCGGACCTCGTCACCATCGGCCCGATTCATATTCGATGGTACGGCGTCATGTACGTTCTGGGCTTTGTCGCGGCCTATTTTTTCATTCAAAGGCAGGAACGATCCCGCCAGGTCGGCCTCGTGGGAGTCGTTGCCCAGGACCTCGTGTTTTACCTGGCCATCGGCCTCATTGTGGGCGCTCGGTTGGGCTACCTGGTATTCTATCAATACCACTCATACCTTTTCTACCTGGAAAACCCCCTGGAAATCATCGCCACCTGGCGGGGAGGCATGTCTTTTCACGGGGGGCTTGTGGGGGCCGTTCTTGCCGGCTTGATCTTTTGCAGGCGAAGAAACCTTCCCTTTTGGGTGATTGCCGACAGTGCCGCCGTCACCGTTCCCGTCGGATTGGGACTGGGGCGAATCGGAAACTTCATCAACGGAGAGCTCCTGGGGCGTCCCACCCAAGTGCCCTGGGCCATGGTTTTCCCGGGAGGCGGACCCGTTCCGCGCCATCCTTCCCAGCTCTATGAAGCGTTTCTGGAAGGACTCGTGCTTTTCCTGCTCCTTTGGGTCCTCAGGAAGAAGGACTTCCGGGACGGAATGATGGTGGTCTTCTTCCTCGTGTTCTACGGGGCCTTCCGGTTCTTCCTCGAGTTCTTCCGGGAGCCGGACCCCCAGATCGGCTTCCTCGCGGGTCTTTTCACCATGGGGCAGGTGCTGTGCCTCAGCATGATTGCCGCCGGCGCCCTTCTGGCCACCTTTTTGAGCTACCGGACCCCACAGACGGGACAAGGCTGAGATCTTGAGTCCCATACGAGGACGAGCCCATGGCAGACATTTCCGCCCAACCAACGGTTTTTGACCGAGAAGGTTCCAACGCTCGGCCCTGGCAGTCCATGTACCAGGCAAAGAAAACCACCGCGGCCAAGGCCCTGCGAAAAATCAAGCGCGGCAACCGGGTTTTCATCGGTTCCGGGTGCGGAGAGCCTCAGCATCTCGTCCGCGCCCTCGAGGAAATCGTACCGCTCCTGGCCGATGTGGAAATCCTGCACATTCTCAGTGTGGGACGAAGCGGGTACACCGAAGCGAGCTTCTTTGACAAATGCCGGCTAAAATCCTTCTTTGTGGCTGCGGCAAGCCGGGAGGCCGTTGCCGAAGGGCGCGCCGATTATACTCCCATCAACCTGGGAGACATTCCCGACCTTTTCCGCACCGGGGCCGTCCGGGTGGACATCGCCCTCATTCAGGTTTCCCCTCCGGACCAGCACGGGTTCTGCAGTTACGGCATTGCCGTGGACATTGTCAAGGCCGCCGCAGAAAACGCCAAGTTCATCATCGCCCAGGTCAACCCCCAGATGCCCAGGACCCTGGGAGATTCCTTCATCCACCTGCGGGACCTTCATGCCATCGTCGAGCACGAAGAGCCCCTTCTCGAGGTAGGCCAGCCGCTGATGAACCCGATCGCCGAAGATATCGGCAGGCATGTGGCCAAGCTCATCGAAGACGGCTCCACCATCCGAGTGGGGGTCGGAAGCATTTCCACCGCCGTTCTCTATGCCCTTCACGACAAGAAGGACCTGGGCGTCCATGCCGACATGCTCACGGACACCTACATGTACCTGGCCAAGAAGGGGGTCATTACCAATGCCCGCAAGACCCTTCATCCGGGTAAGATTGTCGCCAGCTTCTGTTTGGGGTCCCGGGAGCTCTACGATTTTGTCCACAACAATCCCATGGTGGCAATGTATCCCATTGATTACACAAATAATTACATGGTGATCTCGGAAAACGACAAGATGGTTTCCATCAATTCCGCCCTGGAAGTGGACCTTACGGGGCAGGTATGCGCCGATTCCGTGGGGTATGAGATTTACAGCGGAGTGGGAGGAACCATCGATTTTCTTCGAGGCGCCCGGCATTCGTACCGGGGAAAAGCCATCGTGGTTCTCCCCTCGACGACCTTGGACGGCCAGAGGTCCCGGATCGTCCGGAGTTTGACCGAAGGGGGCGGGGTCGTGACCACCCGGGGCGGCGTTCAATACGTGGTGACCGAATACGGCATTGCCCAGTTGCACGGCAAAAGCATCCGGGAGCGGGCCCTGGCTCTCATCGGGATTGCACACCCCGACTTTCGGGAAGAATTGATGCGGGCGGCCTACGAATTCAACTACCTGCGGCAGGAGGCCTTTCCGGTAATCGCCCCCAAGGCCGTTTACCCGGCCGAGCACGAAACCTCGCAACTCTTCGATACGGACCTGACCGTCTTCTTCAGGCCTGCCAAACCCACCGATGAACGGGCGCTCAAGGAATTCTTCTACTCTTTGCCCAGGGAGGAAGCCTACGTCCGGTTTCTGTCGAACATGAGGGTGTACCCTCATTACGACGTTCAACGCATGGTCAATATCGATTATGACCGCGAATTGACCCTCTTCGGACTGGTGGGCGAGGTGGATGCCGAGAGAATCATCGCCATTGCCCGATACCTGTTGAAGGAAGAAAACCTCGAGGGGGAGATTGACTTTGCGGTCCATCCGGACTTCGGGAAAAAAGGGATCGCCAGTTTCCTTGTCCACCACCTGATGCGCATCGCCCGCCGTAAGAAGATCCGCACCTTGGTGGCCTACAGTACTCTGGGAAACGAGAAGGTACTGGGAGTGTTTCAAAGATCGGGGTACCTCATGGAGACTTCCTTCTCCCGGGGAGTGTACGAAATTCGCGTGGACCTCACCAGGGAAGCGGAGGTATGCCTGACCGACTGAACGAGGGAGAGAATCACTCGGAGTGGGCGGACTACCGGGGAGACTGCTGAGCGGGATACCTGGACGTAAGTTTGCGTCTCAGATTTCTGCGCGAAGGAAACAGTTTTGGAATCATCTGCGCCCATGAACAACTGGATCGAATGCTCAAGGTAATCCGCCACAACGGCGGGAGCGGGTCCATCCAGCGACGGGGACGGGACGCGGTGTATGTGAGGGTCTCCAAGGGTCCCGAGCCCTCCTCCCGCCCCGGGCCGGCTCCCTCCTAGCGGGTCCGAGTCGTGGGGCGGACTCCCGGCCGTCGGGCCGTCGGTTGGATCCTTTGGCACCGGCGGGATGCGGGACCAGGAGCCTGGGAGGACAAGACCGTCCCCAAGGACCCTTCCACATTTCAACCCAATCCCTCCAAACCGGCGGCCGACGGCCCGATGCGGGCGGGTCTTTTCTCTTTGGGTCCCGGAGAGTCGAGGGTATAATTTCATCCCATTGAAGGGGACCCCACGGCGGGGAACGTCTTGGGAAGGCGGTCGCATTGGTTGGAGATTCCGCGCAGGGAGAGGGCATGGATCGGCGATCAAGCAAGCGGACCCGAAAAGTCATACGGATTCAATGGAAAAACGAAGATGTGGTTCACGACGGGGTGACTTTGGACATCTGCCCGGGAGGAATCTTTGTCATCACGAGTCAAAAGGTGCCGCCTTCGAGCCAGATTCATCTCCAACTCTGGCTGGGAAAGGATTCTCCTCTTTCCTGCCGGGGAAGAGTGACCTGGGTGAATCGGGGGCAAGTGGTCTACTACCCTCCGGGATTCGGCGTGCAGTTCCTGGACCTCCCCGAGGAATCCCGGAAGATCCTGGACCCCATTTGTGACGGATACGACCCCATCGAGGCGGTCTGAGGGGCCGAAAAAACCGTCACGGAGCCGGAACCCGGTCCGTGACGGTTCTTCTTTGGAACTGCCGACCCGAAACCCGGTTAGTACTTGGCAAGGGTTTTCTGGAGTGCCCTGGCTCCGGCGGGCGCTTTCACCCTCCCCGTCAGGATGTCGTGGGGGCTGACGGGCTTTCCGTAGTACTTGGTGTTGGCATCGTTTCTGGTCCCGATCACCGTTCCCTCGAGAGAAACCCCGGCAAAAAGCCCCTGGCTTCGGCTGTAGGTGTAGACAGCCGCCACGGGAGTCACCCCCACTCCCAGGCTTCGGCCGATAGGCCCGGCCGCCACACTGAGGTCCGTCCCGAGGGTCACGTTCCCCTCCCGGGAGAAGGCCCGCACGGCCTCATCGGTATTGAGGATAAACACGAATTCGGAAACCTGGGCTCCAATCTGGAGGCCGAATCCCGCCCCGCCGGTCCCGATGGCCGAAGGTCCGCTCCATCCCTTCTTGGTCCGGGCCACCACCACCCCGGTTCCGCCCCTGCCGCTCACAATGAACCCGGCTTTGATCACGGTAAGGACGGCAATACCCCGGGCATCCCGAAGCACCGTCCTGGGAATGGATTTTTCCGGAATATCTTGAAAACGCTTGATAATCGTAACCGCCTGATCGACATCGTCCTGCATTCCCTCCGCGTAGACGGGAGCGACCTGGAGCGTCATGACCGAGATCAGTAGCGCAACCAACAAACCCATCCAATTCATGAGTGACCTCCTTCCTGGTGTCCGTGGATTATTGCTTACCCTGGTGCTCCTCCATTCCCGTCCCCCCGTTGCGCTCAAGCCGGGGCTCACGACCGGGCCGCGTCAAAGGCGCCGGGAATCATCCCTCGATCTCGATACGGCGCTCACCCCCCCTTCCTTTTTAGAATGAATGACTGTACGTGCTTGGGTAAGGTATGGATCTTCATGTTCAAGTCCGTGAGCACATATTTGTCCAGGAGACCGCTGACGGTTGCCTCGGGCATGTCGAGAAATTGAAGGTAATCCTTGAGGTAAGGCTGCCTGAGGATGCCTTCGGCACCGCCCCCGATGCAGTCGCATGCGGCGTGAGCCAGGTACAGCACGGCGACACAGTCTTTGTAGGGGGTGGGTATGTCCCCCGGAGGTACAAACTCCGGATAGTACTGGTATTCCACCGTCTCACAGATATTGTCGGGAATGTTCCAATCCTTGAGCAGCATGGCAGCGACCTTGGAAGGCTCCAGCATGTCGATGAAAAAGGACCATCGGGGATTCTGGGCCTTGAGCAGCAGCACCACGCTCTCTCCGATTTCATGCAGGAGGGCAATGGTGCCCATGGTGGAAGACTTCCGCCGGTCGTAGAGCTGCCCGATTTCGAAAGCCAGGTGGGCGATGACCACCGAGTGTTCGTAGAGCTCCTCGAACCTGTGTGTGCGGGGCATCGCTTTGCGCAAGCCGTTGGCGATGACGATCTGGTAGACCTGGTTGAACCCCAGATAGACAATGGCGTAGGAAAGGTCGGAGATCCTTTTCTGAAGACCGTAATAGGAAGAGTTGACCGTTTTGAGGATCTCGCCCACCAGGGAGGGATCCTCCTTGGCCAGTTGGGTCACTTCCCGTGCCGAAGTGCCCTCCTGGGACAACACCTGCACCAGCTTGGATACGTGCATGGGCAAACGGGGCACGTTCTTGAGGATGCTCAGGATGATTTCCGACTGCTCGTAGCCCCGGGTCCTTTTCCGGAGGAGCTCCCGCATCTGCATCCCTTGCCGACGGCTGGAGGAAAACAGATCCCTCGAACTCTTTTCCAAGGAACGAATCCTCGCCAACAACCCCTTGTGGAGCTTTCTCCAGACAAAGTTCCGCACCCCAGGGTCCAGGTTTTCCAGGGCCGAGGGATCCAGGGCCAATACCAAAGACGGTTTTCGGGCCGTCAGGAAACCCCTTCCATCGAGCGGCTCCGGAACCGCTCCTTCCCCTATCCAGTCGCCTTCCCGAAACACGACATCGCCGGAGTCGCCGGGGAATTCCTCGCACACGGCCAAGTTGCCCTTGAGAACCAGGAAGAGCAGGTCGCCCGGCGTACCCTCCTTCACGAGGTTGTCGCCGACGTTCAGCTTAAGAACTTTGCCCGCATTGTATACAGAGAGGAATTCCCTCTCGCTCAATCCGTTAATCGAGATCTTTTGGACCGGATCGTCTCTGTCAGATGACCGTTTCATAGAATGTATTCATCCAAATGGGGGTTGAGGTTACTTCCTTCTATTCTCGTTTCCGTCATTAGTCAACTTGCATGGACTCAACGCCGTCGCCGGGTCTTGTTTTGGGTGGAACCCGGGAGAAGGGGTGAGCCCGGGTTCCGGATAGAAGCACACGGGAGTATCGTTCGGCGGCCCTCGGCATGCCGCAACCCCATGGATTTCGAACGGGAATTTTCGAGTTGTCATTCCACGGATTCCGGATTAGGGTGACGGGAAACAAGAAACGGGTCTCCCATTTCCCAGGATTGCAGTTTCTACCCCCTATCGGGCAAAGTGCCCACGAACGGTCCGGTTTGAGCGAACCCTTTTTCAGAGGAGTGGATCGATTTATGGAACCAGCCGGTGAGGAAAAGCGGAGCTTCACGCGGATTCCCTTTCAATCCGAGGCAATCGTGAAGTGTTCCCAGAAGACCCTTGTGTGCGATTTGGAAAACCTCAGCTTGAACGGCCTGCTTCTGAAAACTCCGGAGCCGATCTCCGTGAACGAGCCCGTCGAGTTGGAGATCCTCCTGTCGGGCAGTTCTTCGGAGTTGAGCATCTCATTGCAGGGAATTGTGGTGCGACAAGCGGAAGAAGGAGTGGCCGTCCAATTCCGGAAGATGGATCTGGATTCCTTCATCCACCTGAAAAACGTCGTTTCTTACAACTGCGGAGGCCAGGCGGATGTCATGGAGGAATTCTCCCGGTATATCGAGCGGAAAAGGGAGGAGCAGGGAGAGAACTCCTGACGCAAACCGCTTGAGCGGAGCGGCGGACACCCGGGTCCTCCGGCCCGGGCGATTCATCGGCTGCGTCCGGGCCCCGCCGGTGGATCAAAGATCGAGGTCACGGCTCCCGAGGGCGAACCCCCGGGCTTTCAGGTCCGGGGGATGCGCCGGAAGGCTTATCCCGCATCCTTCCAGAGGGAAAGACCCGTGTCCGCGTCCGGGGCCCGCACGTATTCTTTCTCCGACAGGTATTCCCGGAGAACGAATTCACAGGCAAATACCGCGGTGCCTTCCGCCAGATGCCCTCCGAATCCTCTTCCCCGATCGTCGGCCAGGGTGACGTGGGCATGGACAAAAGGCCCCCCGTCCTTGAGGGAAACGTTTCCGGCAAGTGAGAGGATCTCCAGCGGACGATCCCATTGTTCGAAGGCGTATACGCGCCGTTCTTGGTCATAATAGCCCACCCGAGCCTTACTGACGGCTCCGATGGCCGTCAGTTCCCCCAGGTTCACCCCCGTTTCCCGGCACACCTGTTCCAGGGCAGCCAATAAGTCCACCCCCTTGGCGAGCCGTCCCATGATCGTGCGACCTTTGCGAATTTCCCGGTACATCCGTGCGCCCCTTTCCCGGAAGCCGTCGTCTCCCGGCCCCTCGCTCTTCCTGCTTCCTGGAAACCCCGACCGTGCACCCCGCAACCGCCGTCTTCGCCTCTCTCCGTGGCGGGGAAAACGCTTGGCCCTTCCTCGACAGGGTCGGCGGCGTGGTGTTTTTCCGAGAAAAAATGTATGATCCTATCCCGGACAACGGCGGATTATACTGCATGCGGGGCGAAATCCGAACCCACAAGTCATTGTCCCGGCAGGATCTGGAGAACGAATGAACGGACTGGACTGGGTCATCGTAGTGGTCGGAGGGATCTGCATCCTTCGAGGAATTTGGAGGGGGGCCGTTTCTCAGGTCTTTGGGATTGGGGGCGTTCTGGGGGGATTTTTGCTGGCTTCGCGCAATCATGAAGCCCTGGCCCGTCAGATCGCCGACACCCTCCCAAAGGTGGGGTTCGCCCCGGTTCTCAGCTTTCTGCTGATTTTCTTCCTCACCTGGTTGTGCGTGGGAATGCTGGGATACTTCCTGGGGAAACTGCTTCGCCTGACGGGTTTGGGTTTCCTGGACCGCCTCCTGGGCGGCACCGTGGGTTTCGCCAAGGCCGGGGTCCTTGCCGTAATCCTGGTGTGGCTCCTGACCCTTTTTCTGCCCTCGGAGAGCCCGCATTTGCGCCGATCGACCCTGCTGCCCTACGTCCACCAGTTCGCCCGTATCCTGGTCATGGCGACGCCCCAACGCCTCCAGGATCAATTCCACCGGAAGCGAAGGGAAATCGAAAAGTATTGGTCGGACCAATCCCGGGAGGCGTCAAAGCCGTCCCCCGGAAAGAGAGGAAAAGAGAAGTCGCCCCATGAGGAATTGTGATCATCGTTCACGTTGGGACAAACTACGAGGAATCTGGGAGATCATCGACCGGCTGAGAGGGGAGGGCGGCTGCCCGTGGGACCGGAAACAAACCCCGGCGAGCGTTCAGGCCTATCTCATCGAAGAAGCCCATGAAGCGGCGGCGGCGGTTCGCACCGGGTCCGCCTCCGAAGCGGCCGAAGAGCTCGGAGACCTGCTCTTCATGACCCTGTTCCTGGTGCACCTCTACGAGGAAGATCGTCATTTCACCCTGGAAGAGGTGTGCGACCGGATCACGGAAAAGATGATACGGCGGCATCCCCACGTCTTCGGAGACGTCACGGCAAAGACCGCCGAAGAGGTCAAGGACAACTGGGAAAAGATCAAGGCCGATGAAAAAAGCGGCCGGGGGAAAAACCCCTCGGCGGTTCCCGAAACGCTGCCCGCCCTGATGCGGGCTTACCGCACGGTCTCCCGTCTTTCCCATCGGGAGGGATCCCCCTGGAACGATCCGAGGCGACTTTTCGAAGACCTGCGAAACCGCATGGAAGACCTGGCCTCGAGGATCCACGGGGGAGGGGACCCTTCGGGCCGGGACTTTGCCCAATTGCTGCTGTCCCTCGTCAATCTGGCCCGACTCCAAGGATACCGGGCCGAAGATTGCCTCCACGACCTGCTCCGGGACTTGGACGCCTGAGGGGGCTCTGTGCGACCGCCGGGCATCATTCCCGGCAGACCGGGGTTGAACCCACACGGGGGAACAGGCGGACCAGGGCGACGCCGCTTCCTGCGGCGTCGCGGAAACCTCCGCCTGTGCCCTCAAATCCACGGACCTGGAATCGAGCCTGCCCCGAACTTCCGATCCCGACCTCAAACACGGGTGTCCGGTGAGGAGCCTCTTGCACCGCCCTGCAATACGGCGCCACCGATTCGTCTCCCGGGCATCCTCGGTCCGAAGCCAACCGGCTTCCGCAAAGGGTCGCCGCACTCCATCGCACCTGGTTGTGAATGCAGTGGTCACGGCTGTAAGCGGGATCGACGCAGAAAGGCTTCGGCCGGGCCCCGTCCCCCGGCCTCCAGGCCCCCAACTTAGGGCCGTTCGTGCCCCAGGGCTTCCTTGAGGGTCGTTGCCAGCTTTTGAATTCCGAAGGGCTTTTGGAGAAAAGCCGCGAGCCCTTCTCCGGCAAATCGTTGGGTGGCTTCGTCCTGGCTGTATCCGCTGACAAGGATGACCGTCACGTCCGGCCGAATGCGACGCATTTCGTGGAAGGCTCGAACCCCGTCCATGCGAGGCATGGTGAGATCCAGGAAGACGCACAGGATGTCCCCGGCGTGTTCCTCGAACACCTTCACCCCTTCCTCTCCGTTCGTGGCGGTCAGGATCCGATAGCCCAGGCTCTCCAGCATGGTGCCGCACACTTCGAGCACCAGGTCTTCATCATCCACCACCAAGATCGCCCGGGTCGAAACGTCCCCCGAGGGTTCAACAGCCGGGGAGACCTCTTTTTGTCTTTCCTCAATTTCTTCGGCGGCCGGCCGAGCCTCCCCGGATACGGGAAACAATACCGTAACGTTCGTTCCTTCCCCGTTTTTGGAATCCACGAAGATGGCCCCGTGGTGAGCGCGGACGATCCCCAGAACCGCCGCCATCCCCAGGCCTCTGCCCAGGAATTTCGTCGTGAAGAAGGGCTCGAACAAACGCCTCAGGGTTTCCTCGTTCATGCCGCATCCCGTGTCCCTGACTTCTACGAAGACATAGGGTCCCGGCGGGGGCTTCTCGTCGGTTTTGCTCCGGGCAAGCTCCGCCCGATCAAAATCCCCGACCCCCGCATGAACCCGGATGGCTCCTCCCTTCTCTCCCATGGCCTCGGATGCGTTGGTGATGAGGTTCATGAGCACCTGTTGAACCTGACCGCGGTCCGCGCGAATGTGCGGCAGGTTTGCCTCCGTTTGAACCACGAGAGCCGAGTGCTTGGAGATGGATGCCCGAAGAAGGTGGGCGTTTTCCCGGATCAACTCCCCGACGCTGAAGTCTTCGAGAAAATAGCGGCCCTTGCCCGAGTAGGCGAGCATCTGAAGGGTGAGATCCGCCGCTCGACGGGACGCAAGGATGGCCTGTTCGATGCTTTGGGCTGCGGAGGACTGGGAGGGGATTTCATGCAAAGCCAGGTCCAGGTTTCCCAGGATCACCATGAGCAGGTTGTTGAAATCGTGGGCAATTCCTCCGGCCAGGACCCCCAGGCTCTCGAGCTTCTGGGCGTAGAGAAGCTGCCGTTCCATCTCGATCCGGTCGGACTCGCCTCGTCTCCGCTCCGTCATGTCGGTGTGAGTGCCGATCATGCGCAGGGGCTTCCCGTCTTCATCCCGGCGGATTACTTTCCCCCGATCCAGGATCCATTTGTACGTCCCGTCCTTGCAAAGGAGACGATGCTCACTGGTGTAGAGGGGAGTCTGGCCCGAAAAGTGCCTCTCGATTTCCCGGTAGACGTATTCCTTGTCTTCGGGGTGTACCCTGCGGTCCCATTCGGAGAGCCGGTGGGGGATTTCCTCCTCCCCGTATCCCAGCATTGCTTTCCACTGGGGTGAGAAGTACACCTCGTCGGTCCGAGTATTCCAGTCCCAAAGACCGTCTCCGGCCCCTTCCAGGGCGAACTGCCAGCGCAGTTCGCTTTCCCGCAGGGCCTCTTCGGCTTGTCTGCGCTCGGTCACGTCATTTCCAACGCAAAGGATCTCCACGAGATCCCCCCGGTCGTCCCGGATGGGTTTGTTGCCCCATGCGATCCAGACTCTCTCGCCGTTTCGGCGAATGTTTTGGTGTTCCTGCACCGGATGGTCTTCCGGGTGAGTGATGGTATCCCGGAGCACGGCGCGAAGGTCCCGGCCGCCGTGTTCCTTTTCGGGCAGGATGGTCTCCAGGACGCTCTTGCCCAGGATCTCCTCCTGGCGGTATCCGAAAAAACTTTCTGCATATTCATTGAAGAAGGTGATTTTCCCCTGGGGATCCATGCGAAGAATGATGCTGTTGGCGTTCTGAACCAGCTCGCGATACTTCTCCTCGCTTTCTCGCAAGGCCGCTTCCGCCCGTCGTCGACGAAGAATGCTCGAGGCCAGCAGCACCACAAAGAGGCTCAGGGTCGCGATGATCGCTCCGGTGACCCACACCAGCTTTTTGTGCCGGTGATAAAAGGCTTCCGGGAGATGGAGGACCTTGGCATTGTCCGGAAGGGCGGAGGAGGGGATATGGAACCTCTCCAGCTGCCGGTAGTCGAACATGTAAAGGTTTGCCTGCCCTCCCGTGATGACCGGGATGTGATCGGCACTTTCCCCCTTCAGTATCCGTAAACCCAATTGGGCGGCCGTTTTCCCTTGGTGGTACCCGCTCACCAGCTTCCCCCCGACGATGCCGTGACCCAGGTAGACATCCCAAAAAGAATAGGCGGGAACGGGACTGTGCCGGGAGATCCACCGGGTGGTTTCCCCGTACATGAGCTGGTGTCCGGTTTCATCCTGGAGCAGGCCGTTGATGAAGACGACGGACCCCGGTCTGAGTTCCTCGAGTTTGGTTTTCAGCTCCTGGAGGGGGAAGTCGTCCCAAAAGCGGACCTTGAGCTGGCTGGGAAGATCGGAGAGGGCGGCGGTGAAACTGTCCCGATTGGCCTTGTCGGCGGGCACCGAGGTGCGGCCGATGACAATGATCTCCCGGGTTTCGGGCTGGAGTCGCATGGCCAGCTGAACGGTCTCGAGAACCGAAATCTCCTCGGCCACGCCGGTGATTTGCCGGTGCTCCATGATCATGGAAGGATGAAAATCGTTGATGCCGCAGAATACGACAGGAACCTGGGGAAAAAGCCGCTGCCGGAACTCGAGCAGGAACGCGAGAGCGCTGTTGTCGGAAACCAGGATCAGGTCCGGGGTGAGGGTCTGCAACTTGAGCAAAATGAGGTCCCGAAAGGGTTTGCTGCTAGCCGGGTCCGGGTATCGCCGGGCGTCCAGGTATTCGGCGCTGAGCTGAACGTCGATTTTGCTTTCGGAAAAACCCCTCTTGATCCCGTCCATGACCGAATCGGTCCAGGTGAGCCCGCTATGGTAGGAATGGAGAATGAGGACTTGCCGAGATTGACCGGACGAGTTCCCGGCCGATATCCCCAGGACGGTGAGGATCGCCGCCAGGAACACGGCCGCCGTGCGGCGCCGTCCGGATACCCGTTCCCTTGCTCCTCCCGGCGGAATGCCGGGCGGGCTTCCATTAGCCATCATGGCGTTTTTTCAACCTTTCGAGCCTCTCCAAAGAGCTTTGATGGGCCTGGGCCATCACGGGGTCCCGGCGGCAACCGTCGGCCAGGGCGCGGGCCAGGGGCTCGATGTTTTCCGATACCTGACAGGACAGGAAAAAGTCCAGAGTGGAGGCAAACCCCTGCCTGGCAATCTCCTCCACGGAATACCTCTCCGAGACGGCCGCCATGTCCATATCGTCGGATAAAAGGACCCCCTGGAATCCCAGCTTCCCTCTCAACCATTCCCCGTTGATTTGGGGCGACAAGGTGGCGGGCCACCGGGGATCGAGGAGAGGATAAAGGGCGTGAGAAGTCATCACGCAGTGGACACCGGCACGGATGGCTTCGCGAAAAGGATGGAGGTCTCGGTTCATGTCTTCTTCATCGGCCCAGTGGATGACCGGAGCATAATGATGAGGGTCGGATTCCGCCCGCCCCAGGCCGGGAAAGTGCTTGGCCGTGGCCGACACCCCGTTTTCCTGAAGGACCCGAATCCAAAGCTTTCCCAGGTCGGCCACCTGCTCGGAGTCCCAGCCCAAGGAGCGGGCTTCCATAAAATGGGTCGAATCCCGGCCCACCAGGTCCAGGACCGGTGCCAGGTTGATCTGAATGCCCATTCTCCGCAGGTCCATGGCGGCCTTCTTCCCCCACTCCTTCACGGAACGGGCGCCTGCGACGCCGAGTTCATGAGCGGAGGGAAGCTGGAAAAAGCCGGGACCCAGCCTCTGGACCGGGCCTCCCTCCTGGTCCACGGCCACCCAAAGTCGCCGTCCCAGGGATTCCCGGGCGAATGCCTGGGCATCTTCCAAGAGGCAACGAAGCTGTTCGGGAGCTTCGATGTTTCTCTTGAAGAGCACAATTCCGCCTATGCAATATTCATGCACCAGGGCTTTCAGTTCTTCTTCAAAGGTTTGCCCTCGGAATCCAACGAGGAGGTGAATTCCCGGATCCTTCTCGGGGCTTCGGCGGATAGGGTTCATAGTCGAATACTTTCAGAAAGAAATTCCACAGGATGGCGATTTTCCCTCCGTACGAGGCGGCGGAAACCGCAGGTCCGAACGATCTAGCCGACATGGGTCAGGGCTTCGGCAATTTTTACCCGGCAGGCTCTCCAGGCGGGAAGGAGGGCGGCGATGAGCCCGATGGCGATGCTCACGACAAAATTCAGAAGAATGGTCTGCAGGCTGATGTGGAAAATGGGAAGAAGAGTCCCCAGCCGCTGGGCAAATACCCCGGCGATGGGAAAGGAGAGCAGGGTTCCCAGGAGGCCTCCCACCAGGGAAATGGAGACGGATTCCCCCGCGATCAACCCCCAGAGAAACCCGTTTCCAAATCCCAGAGTTTTCAACACGGCGTATTCCCAAAGACGCTCTCGAGC
>Ga0116192_1000905_pt1 | contig 21563 bp, 27 predicted proteins | sample AD_UKC113_MetaG_FD_89876 | JGI IMG/M metagenome (GOLD analysis project Ga0116192, IMG submission 89876) | Active sludge microbial communities of municipal wastewater-treating anaerobic digesters from Hong Kong - AD_UKC113_MetaG | ecosystem: Engineered > Bioreactor > Anaerobic > Digestate... | reverse complement strand
CCTTACCAAGCAATTTTAAATGGTAGAGGCAACGATATTTCTGCAAAATCAAGTTATAATACAATAGTCGGTGGTTTATCAAATCTTATTACTAATACAACTTATAAAAACTTTATTGGTAATGGTGTTTCAAACCAAATTAAAATTAGTGTATCAAATAGTTTTATAGGAGGTGGTGAATCAAACACTATAGTAGGTGATTCAAGATACAACACATCAAACAATTCCATAGTTGGAGGGAAATATAATAGGATTGAATTATTTAAATACTCTTTTATTGGTGGTGGTAGATTAAATAGATTATTAAGTAAGGCACAACAAAAATATTCAGTAATTATTGGGGGTAATAATAATTATAATGATAGTGCAGATTACTCTCTAATAGGGGTTGGATTTTCTAACAATATTAGTCATTTCCATAAACATAGTGCTATTGTATCTGGCCGTTATAACACCATATATTCAAACTCAGATAAAGTAGGTTATAATTTTATTTCTTCAGGAAAATCTATAAAAATTAAAGGTTCAGTTTATTCTTCAATTATTGGTGGGAGAGAAAATAAAATATTTGGAGGCGCTTCTAACGGCGTTCTTGGTGGTTCATCTAATTATATAAATGGAGCAAGTTACTCAGTAATTTTAGGAGGCGTAAACTACACCTTAACTTACAGTAACACAGCAATGGTGCCTAAATTACTGATTAAAAACGCGCCTTCTGGTTCTGGTAATTTATTAGTTATTGATGGTGTTGGTCGAGTATTTCAAACCACTTCATCTGGAGTGTTTACCAATACTACAATTAACAATGGTATTAATACATTTACTGCCGGAACTTCAAGCTTTCAATCAGTTAACGTAACAGGATTAAGTGTAAACAACTTATTTACAAGTGGGACAACCAGATTTACTTCTGCTTCAGCAACTACGTTTTCTGCCACAACATTCTATTCTGGCTCAAGTGAAATTTCTACTATTTTACTTCCATTAAATAGAGTAAAAGCTAATTCTGTTGCACCAGCATCATTTGCAGGGACACCACAAAAAGCCACTGTCACATTTGGCTCTTCGTTTCCAAATACCAGCTTTGCTGTAACAATTACTGGCGCAGATGCAAGAAGTTGGGTGGTTGAAAATAAAACAGCTTCTGGTTTTGTTATCAATTCAAATTCAAATACAGCACCAACAGGAAACACTGAATGGATAGCAATAATGTATCAAACTTAATTTATATATAGTATTTATAATTAATCATGAGCTTTTTTAGTAATGTAATATATGGAATTAGTTTAACTGGAGGAACAATTTACTCCGGTTCAACCGACCTTTCTTTATTATTTGTATCAAACAATCAACTTACCGTTAGTACAAACAACATTGCTTTACTACAAAGTCAAATGTTAACTAAAGTTAACCGTTCAGGTGATACAATGACTGGCACCTTAAATGGTCCAAGTATTAGCGGTGGAACTGTTAGTGGAGGCACTTTATATTCAGGTACAACAAACGTAGGTAATTTATTTATTACCAATTCAAATAGTATTGGTGTTGGCAAATCAATTGCAACTGGAAAAACTAATAATAATTTATTGTTTAAAACTGTTTCAAGTACTGGTGCGATACAAATAACAGATAATGGTTCAACATTGTACTTTAATGCAATAATACCTATAGGAGCATATTTAATTCAATATGGCGTAGGTTTATATTCAATTAAAGCATCAAATCTTTCAAATAGAGCTGATGGTGATTTTAGTTTAGTGGGAAATGGTAAATATAACTACATATATAATAGTTATGTAGGCTCTCCAACAACATACTCTACCATATTAAATGGTAGAAATAATTATGTGTTTGCCTCTCGTTATTCTACGATTTTAGGTGGAATAATGAATAGAATAACTTCTTATACACTTAGTGGATTTAACACCATTGTTAATGGTTCCAACAATAGAATTAATGGCATTGATACTCTTGATGGCCAATCGATAACATACTCAACCATTATTAATGGTTCTACAAACAGGATTTATGATAACTTTTTAGGTAAATCTCGTTATTCAACTATTATAAATGGATTTTCAAATGGTATATATGGTTCATCAGGCTCAACAATTATAGGTGGAAACAATTATACATTAACAAATGAACATAACACAGTACTTGTACCAAAATTAAAAATTGCCAATTTACCAACCACAACTGGAACATACATGCTTGCGGTTAATAGTTCTGGTAATGTTTTTAAAAACCCAATACCAACAGGAAGTGGAACGTCATCTTCTAACAATAATGGTATTAACACATTTACCGCTGGTACTTCAAGCTTTCAATCAATTAATGTAACAGGATTAAGTATAAATAACTTAACTACAAGCGGAGAAACATTTTTTATATCAGCGTCAGCAACAACATTTTCAGCTTCTACAATTTATTCTGGCTCAACAAACTTAAGTTCTTTGTTTTTTACTTCTTCACAAGGTGCAAATAACATAAGTAACATTTCTCTTCTTCAAAGTCAGATTAACACTAAAGTAAATCGCTCAGGTGATACGATGACTGGAACATTATATGGAACAAATATAAGTGCTAATACAATTAGTGCAAATACAATAGTTATATCTGGTTCATCAATAACTCCATCATTAGTTGGAGGTAAAATGTATTGTTTCAACAATTTCATTTAATTATTTGAAAATATATATAATAAAGAAAGGAATTAAAAAATGCCAGCAAATATAAATCCAGTTTTTACAATAACACCGGTTTTAGCCAGTGCACGGCTTGCATCTGCAAACACCGCACGCGATGGTTCAGGTTCAGTTACATATTTATGTTCAGGTAACACAAATGGCACCAGAATAGATAGAATTACGTTTACTTCTGCTCAAGCATCAGCAGCAGCAAACAGTTTGATGGTGGGACGTGTTTTTGTTTCTGATAATACAGGCGCTAACTATCGACTATACAAAGAAGTAGTTATTGTCGCTGTTACTGCATCTAATACGGCTCAAGGTGCTCAACAACAAATTGCTTTTACAGGAGGATTAATTTTGCCATCAGGAGTATATATAGGCGTAACACAGTCTGTATATGCTGGTGTACAAGACCAAATGGATGTAATCGCTGAAGGAGGGGATTTTTAAATTATATTAAATGGAAAGTGGTTTAAATGGTTTTGGTTTAAATCCAAATATGGATGAAAGTCAAGAAAATAGAAGAGATTATTCATATTATAAAAAGATTTCAAATTTAAATTACGATAGATGGCACACTCAAAGTGTTCAAAATGCAACAGCTTTGGGTGTAATAGCATTTAATACAGGTACTTTAAGATTAATGCCATTAGCCTTACCTAAACGAACTAAAATAGATAGGATAGGCTGTGAAGTAACAGCAAAAGGAACATCTGGCTCAATAGGAAGATTAGGAATTTATGACAGTAATGAAAATATCGTTCCAAATAACTTAATTATTGATGCAGGTACAGTTACTACATCTGCCATTACAGTTTCAAGCATTGCAATAGATGTAACTTTAGAGGCGGGATTATATTATTTAGCCCTAACTACGAATTCTGCATCCAATGTTACATTCCGTGCTTTAAATGTCAACGCTGTTCCTAATATAATAGGTTTACCATCATCATTAGGAAGTGCAGTTGGAACACATTTTAATATAACATTTAGCTATGGAATTTTACCAGGTAATATTCTAAACTCGACATATTTTAGAATGACAACAAACTCGCCAATTGTCACTTTACGTTTTAAAAATGAAAACTAATGCAGAATAACTTTTTCAATAAACCATTAAATCCTTCTTTATCTGAAAAAAACATTAACAGGAAAGAACCTGCTTTTTTTCTGCGCCCTTCATCCGCTACTGATGAGAGATGGTTTGTTCCTGGATTAGTTACATGGGTAAATACCACGACACTAACCGGAGTATTAAACAATATAGTAAGATTATCTCCTTTTGTTATTGAAACTTCCACCACAATCGATAAAGTCAGCGTAAATGTAACTGCAGTTGGGAGTGCTTCTTCTACAATGAGGGTAGCTATATATAACAGTAAAAACGATTTACCAAATATGCTTATTTGGGATTCGGGAGCTTTTAATTGTGCAAGCACAGGTATAAAGTCAGTATTATTTAATTCATTTATTTTAAAACCAGGTTTATACTGGATGGCTTGGAATACTAACTCAACAAACAATACATTAACTTTAACGGCTTTGGCACCTGGAGGTGTTTATCCTTTATTAGGATTACCAAATACTATAGGTTCTGCACTTGGAATTAATTTAACTTATTCTTATTCATATGCAAATTTTGAACAATACATTAATAATGTCTCATTCACCATTGGTACTACTTCTAACATTATGTATGGAATAAGAACACCAATTAATAATTAATAATATGAATTCAGGATTTAATCATAAATTAAAAAACCCAGCCTATACAGAGTCTGATTTTGATAGAAAAGATATCAATTATTTTAAAAAAAATAATACAACTACTTTTGAAAGTTGGTATTCAAATTCTGTTAATTGCTTTGTAATGTCGAGTGTTTCCAGAAGTAGAAATAATATCGTTTTTACTCCGTTTTACATAAGTAAAACAACGACAATAGATAGATTAGGAGTTGATATAACTGTAACTGGCGGAACAACAACTGCCGCTGCAAGAATCGGTATTTATGATGCTTCAGATTTATTGTATCCAAACAACTTAATTATTGATGCAGGTACAGTTCCTGCTACTGCAGTTAGTGTTCAAAGTATTTATGTCAATGTTACCTTACAACCTGGCTTATACTTCACCGCACTTAATCATAATTCAAGTGTTACGCTACAATTTCGTGGACTTCCTATTGGTGGTGTTCATCCTTTTATTGGTATACCGGCAGCATTTACAGCTTTTCAATTTTGTTACAGTTTAGCATTTAACTATGCGCCATACATAACAAATTTAAAAAATACAAGTTTTACATTAACACTAACCAGTCCCAGTGTTTTTTATAGAATAGCCGGAACACCCGGTGGGTTACCATAATTTTTTTATATTATTTATTAACATGGGAATACACATTACATATCGAAAAGATTTTGATGAAAACGGAAATGAGAAGATGGTAGAAGTTAGTCGAGAAGAATTCGATGACCCAATTCCATTGCCTAATCCAGACGAATCAGAGCAAAATCCAGACGAATCATTAGAACAAAAAGCTGAACGTCTAATGAAAGAACTCCAAGAAGTTCTTATAGAAATTAAAAATAATAATCAATAATTTAAAAAATGAAAATTAAAACCGGTATCACTGTGTATGAAATAGTAGTATCCAGCAATCAAAATAACAATCCTGTTACCGGTGTTACATTTGATTTTGCTTTTTTTATTGATGGAACATTAACCACATCAATAGTACCGGATATTTACCTTTCAAATATTGACACTGGAACATATACTATTTCATGGTCAGCAAGCACATATGGTACACATCAACTATATGCAAAAAACCTCACAACTAACATAATTTATATGTCTGACATTTATTTGGTCAGACCAGATAATGAAGTAGACCCAAGTCCAACAATTTATGTTGGATTATAATATTTATTGGCAAAAAGTTGATTTTTGGTTTTTTTAAACTATTTAACTGAATTGTCAAAAATGAAAAATTAAAATATGTTAAATAGACAAGAGGTTATAGAATATATAAAATGCGCAAAAGACCCAGTATATTTTTTAGAGAACTATGGGTACATCTATAACGTAATGAAAGAACGTGTAGACCGATTAAGCTTTGATGGCTTTGAATATCAGGTTGACATGTTGAGAAAATTCCAAAAACACAGAAATAATGTTGTACTTAAATCCAGGCAGCTTGGTCTTTCTGTAATATCTGCAGGATTCGTAGTATGGACACTACTTTTTAAAATTGACCAAAGGATATTGATTGTTGCCAATGATGGAGCTGGAGCTATTCGATTTTTAGATACTGTAAAGCAATATTTATCATTTATAAGTAGTGAAGCGCCATTTTTGTTTAATGCTGAGAAAGATGAAAAATCCAATAACCTCAAAGAAATTGTATTAAATAATGGTAATTGGGTAAGAGCTGTTGCTTCAAGTAAAAATGCCGGTCGTGGATACGCTCTTACTATGTTAATCCTGGATGAAACAGCCTTCATTGATTATGCAGAAGATATTTGGATGGCTGCAGGTATTGCTCTTACCGGTACCGGCGGTAAATGTATTATGATTTCCACACCACAAGGTATAAATAATCTTTATCACAAAACTTGGGTAAACTCCTCAAGAAAAAAGAAAGAAGCTGATACGGAAGGTCGTGAAATTTCACCTGAAGATTTCTATCCAACAACAATCCACTGGAAAGAACATCCTAAATACAGTAAAGGACTTGAAGAGAGATATGATGAGTTTGGAAGAAAATATTATTGGAGTCCTTGGTATGAAGCAGAATGTGAACGTTTACAACATGACTCAGTTAAGATTGCACAGGAACTTGATTTATCATTTGAGGGTTCTAAGGCTGTTGTGTTTCCAAGTCAAATCATTGATAAATACAATCAAGATATTGAAGAAAATAAATATGGACCAACATGTTATTACACTCATTCCACTGAAGGAAGCGGTTTCGTAGATGAAGTTAGTCCATTTTGGGTATTTAAAAAACCAGAACTAAACGCTAACTACATAGTATCTGTTGACGTTGCAAGAGGTGATGGTGCCGATTACTCAACAATACAAGTAATTAATCCTGCCGGTGGTCCAAAAGGTGATATGGTTGAACAGGTGGCAGAGTTTCAAGGTAAAATTCCTGCAGACGTTTTTGCTCAATTAATATATAAAGTTGCAATGGAATATAACCGCGCTTATGTAGTTATTGAATGTAATAATGTTGGTTTAGCAACTGCATTAACATTAAAAAATTCACTTAAGTACGACCCAAGACGAATTTATCATTCTAAATCAATTAAAAAGCTTATCAATCACCACTTTAATGTTTCTGTTGATGAAGAAGGTGAAATTCCTGGTTTTCAAACCTCACATACTACACGTCCTTTATTAATTACCGGACTTGGTGCTTATTTAAGAGAACGAAAAATTATTCTTTACTCATCCAGATTAATAAACGAGTTTACAACTTTTGTATATGACACTCAAGGAAGGCCAGGTCATCAACCAGGTGCCCATGACGACTTAATTTTCGCTTTGGCTATTGGTTTATTTATTCGAGATAGAGAATTTGAAAACGTGTTTTTAAATAAAGAGTTTTATAAAGCAATGCTGTCAGCAATTTCGTATTCAAATACAAACTCTCCATTAACTGAAACTCAACACGAAAAATTTAAAACTCGTTCAAGCGAACAATTTAAGATTCCTGATACATCAAACTTAGAAATAACTGATGACAATGATTTAAGGTGGCTATATAACGATATTCCCAAAAAAAAGGATAATATACCTTCAGGTCCAGGCGATATAATATCCGGTTAATTAAACTACTGTTGACTTTCTATAATTTAAAAATTTATTTGTAATAATCCATAAACTCATGGCAGACCAGAATAAAAAAAGCATATTTTTCACAATATCCAACGCTTTAAAAGGCAATAAAAAAGATATTGTTGATGATTTAGATAAAACAAGAGGTGTTTTAACCTCTAACAATCCTTTTGCTACAACCGGTAGTAATACCGTTCAAGATAAACAGCAGCAATTTATGGATGTGCAGTCATTAAAACTTGCACAAGACTTATACTCACGTTCAATATATTATGATGCTGACCGGATTAGCGCATACAATGACTATAAGGCAATGGATATTACACCAGAGATTAATGCTGCGCTTGATATCATGTCAGATGAGTGCGTAACCAGAAATGACCGTGGTGAAATTTTATCAATTTATTCTGAAAATACACGTATTAAAAAAATATTAAAAAATCTTTTTGAAAATACTTTAAATATTGATTACAATTTATGGTTTTGGACGCGTGAGTTATTAAAAAATGGAGATAACTTTTTAAAATTAGAGATTGACCAAAAATTAGGTATATATGATATAGTTCAACTTCCAACAGGAGAAATACACAAAGAAGTTGGATTTGATGGTAACCCAAAATCTGTAAGGTATAAATGGGATGTTCCAAATATGTACTTTGTAGATTTTCAAATTGCACACTTTAGTTTAATAAGTGACGGAACACGTTTACCATATGGACGCTCTGTTTTAGAATCAGCACGTAAGTTGTGGAAACAACTTCAGTTAGCTGAAGATGCCATGCTTGTTTACCGATTAGTAAGAGCACCAGAAAGACGAATATTCTATATTGAGGTTGGTAATATGGACCCCGGTGATATTAAGCAATACATCGGTAAAATGAAGGAAGAGCTGAAGAAATCGCCGGTTGTTGACAAACAAGGAAACGTTAATTTAAAATACAATCCAATTACACACGAAGAAGATTATTTTCTTCCTATTCGTGGAGATAAAAGTTCAAGAATTGAAACACTTCCAGGCGCATGTTTAGCACTAAATACTCAAATACATTTATTGGATGGTAGAACACTATCATTGAATCAAATAATTGAAGAGTTTGAAAAAGGTGAGAAATTAGATGTATACTCTATTAATCCGGATACTGGAGAAGTTGTTCCTGGACCAATAACATGGGCTGGTATTACAAGAAAAAATACTAATGTGGTTAAAATTACATTAGATAATGATAAAACAATAATTGTAACTCCTGACCATAAATTTCCAACAAGGCACAACGGAATACAACAAGCACAAAATCTTAAACCTGGAGATAGCTTATGGTCATTTAATAAAAAATTTAAATCAGTTGGTAAACAAAACAACAAAAAAAATAATGAATATGAAATGATTTTTGACCATTCAAAAAATAAGTGGATTTTTACACATAGAATGGTTGCAAATTTCTATAATAAATTTAATGCTATTGAAAAATTAATATTTGATATTCAATATAAAGATGAACTTAAACAAACTGTACATCACATAAATTTTAATAGGTTTGATAATTCACCAAATAATTTAGCACTTGTTAACAATAAAGACCATTATCAATATCATCAAAAATTGATTTTAGAATATTCAGAAATAGGATGGAAAACTTGGTTAAATAAATATAATACTGATAATGAATTCAAGTCAAAGGTTTTAGCACACTTAGAACAAGCTCGTTCACAATATTATAAAAACAGAACTGATGAACAAATAAAAAATCATAACTCATCAATTAGTTCTGGTCTTAAAAAATATTTTGAAGGTTTATCTGAAGAAGAATTAATTAAAGAAATGGAACCACTGTTTAAAAATAGCGAAAAAGCGCGTGAAAATTTAAACAAAAAGCTAAATGATGAAAACTTCAAAAAATCAGTATATAAAAAAGTAAGTCAAAAGTCTAAAATCACAAAAAATAAAACTGAAAACTTAGCAAAATATAGAAAAAACTCGAAAAAATTATGGCTTGATAACAATTTCAGAATCTCCGTAATTGAACCGCAAACCATAAAATATTCAAACATATTATTTGATATTGTTAAAGATTTATTATTAAGTGGTAAAAATTCAAAACAGATTCTTGAAATTATTAACGAAAAAAATTCAGCATTTTATTTAGAATTTCATTTATTAAATTCTAAAAATAATCAGCTTAAAAAAATGACTGAATTCACACATAATAATTTAGTCAAATTAGTAAAACATTTTGGCTATTCTAATTGGATGGATTTTACAAAAACTGCTGAATTTTATAATCATAAAGTAATTTCAGTAGAATTTTTAACTGAAAAAATTGATACAGGAACCATTACAGTAGATGGAAATGAAGCATTTCATAACTATCACAATTTTGCTTTAGAAGCTGGAGTTTTTACTCAAAATTCTAATCTTGGAGATATCGCCGATATTAAATATCTCCAAAATAAATTATTTGCTGCAATCAAAGTACCTAAAACATACTTAAACTATTCAGAAGCATTACCGGGTGGCTCCACACTTTCACAGGCTGATTTAAGATTCTCTCGTACTATTACTCGCTTTCAAGAAGCTGTTGTAAGAGAACTTAGAAGAATTGCTAATATTCATCTTTATATATTAGGTTTTGTTGATGACTTGGATAACTTTAAACTGAGTTTAACAAATCCTTCCACACAACAAGAATTATTGAAACTGGAAACAATGAAAGCAAGATTAGATGTTTTCAAAGAAATGTTTTCAAGTGATGCGACATCACCAGTTTCTTATACTTGGGCAATGGAGTATATTCTTCATTTTTCTAAATCAGAAATTTATCAAATACTTCGACAAAAGAAAATTGAACGTAAAATGTTCAACGAAATTGACCGTGCCCACGAAGAATATATGGATACAGGTATATTTACTAAGCTTGATAGAAAATTCCGTAAACCAGGATTTGACCCTAATACAGCTTTAGATTCAGAAGAAGGTGAGGGTGGAGATTCAGGAGGAGATGGTGGATTTGGGGGAGGAAGCTCACTGGGCGGCGGCATGGATTTAGGTGGCGGCTTAGGAGGCGATATGGGTGGAGATATGGGCGGCGGTGATACCGGAATGCCCGACTTAACTGATGATAGTTCTACTGGAGGACCAGAAGATACTGGCGCTGAAAAAGAAGAAGAAGAACCAACTGAAGATAATCTTCAAGAAGGAAACAAATTACTGAAAGAAAATAAACAATTCAATTATCACACCAAACGTTTATTAAATAACATTAATGAACACTTAAAAAGAATAAGTGATAATAACTTAGACAAATTATAATTTATGCCAGCATTTATAGATGAATTTAACATAGAAGAACAATATCAAAATCTTCGCGAGCTGATGACTAAGTTAGAAAAAGATGTATATAAATTCATCAGTCCAACAAAGAATAAACAAGCTGCGATTCGTGCGCGAAAAACTTTGGGAGAAATTCGTTCTCTATCAAGTGAACTAAGAAAAAGTATTAGCAAACAACGAAACCACAATGATAGCCTCTATTAATGGAAGATATAATTATTGAATTTACAAACGATAAAGATTTTTCTCTTTTATCAGAATTGGAAAAGATATATCAATCATATATTTTCGAGTTGGACAACAAAGAAAATAGAAAAAAAATCATTAAAGAAATGAAAACAATGATGCGAAAAAAACAAATGTTTGCACTTGTTGAGATGAAAAATAATAATTATAATGATTATATTAATGATTGTACTTTTTATGTGAAATACCGAATTGTTGATGTTGTACCTAATTGATAATTAAATATTTCATTTAGTAATATTACTCAATACATTTGAAAAAAAAGATTGCTGAATCCATGGAAGAAAACAATTCAAACAACATATCCACTCATAAAGATAAAGATAAGGCTATTAGTAGCCTACGACCACAAACATATATTGTTATCGGTAGTGAAGATACTGGACAATTAGAAGTGGATTTAGTTACAGCCCGCCATAAAAACGAAGAGATTCGTTATTTATCTTTATCATTTACCGGCATCAATTTAAAGACGCAAGAAAAACAAGAAGCCTTTTTAAATATTGATAACGAAGAAGCGTTTGAACAGCTGAAAACTTTTTTTGCTCAGCTCGAATGGAATAGCTAAAGAGTACTCTCTAACTGTTTTTCATTAGTATTTATATTCAGTATTCATTTGTGAATATTGAAAAACTTATTGCCATGAGGCTGGTTAAAAAAATTAAGTTCAAAAGAGCTAAAGAACTTAAACAATTCAAGAAAATTGAAGAAGAGTTTAAGCACATTAAAACAATAGGCTCCATTAACGATAGTTTACATTCTGTCGATGACCTTTCTAAACTTCATTTCTATTTTATATTAGATTATGTTAATCTAATTAGTGAGAAAATTGATTACGACAAAATATTTCCCAAAAATACTGTTGGAAAAAATGTTCTTATTGATTATAACATATTAATGGATGAACAAGAAAAATTGAAAAAGTATATTGCAGAAAAACAAAAACGTGGACCCGAATTCTTTAAAAAACTTGGCATCCTTAATGAAGTTGTAAACTGCTGGCTTATTGTAACAACAAAAAGCAATACACGTTCAATTCATAAGGTTGACTTAAATAAAAAAGGACATGTGATAAGTATAAAACTTAACCACAAAAATCTTCCGGAAGAATTTGAACAGTTGTGTGTTGAGTTTGCAAAATCAAGACAACACAATTTAGATAAAGAACACCAGGATTTTAAAGATTTCATGGAAATGAATAGCGAAGAGCAAGATAACATGATTCAAGATATGCTACACAACGTTCAATATCCACCAATCATATTTATGGAAGACATAAATGAAGATGGTAGTTGTGAACCATTAGTAAACAATGTTCAAAATTCAGGTCTTACCATAATTAATGCGGCTGAGAGTAGCATAAATAAAATCACCGATATTGAAATACTATCAGTGATGCTGGAGTCTGCTTTAGAAGAGGAAAATTATGAACTTTGCGCCAAAATTCGTGACCGTATCCAAGATTTAAAATCTAAGTCTTAATGTAACTTTTTTTTAACTTGTCGTTTAAATACATTAGATAAACAATCGTATTTATGCGTCAACTTAAAATTACACCTTCTCCAACAAATCGCACTGAAGCAATTGAAAAATATTTGCAGGATATAAATAGAAACTCTGTCCTTATTAGCCAGGAAGAAGAAATTCAACTTACGCGTTTGATTAAAAAAGGAGATATTGCAGCAAGAAACAAATTAGCAATAGCTAACTTGAGATTTGTAGTTTCTGTAGCGAAACAATATCAGAGCCAAGCACCATTAAATGATTTAATCAACGAAGGTAATATGGGATTAATTAAAGCAGCACAACGCTTTGATGAAACAAGAGGCTTTAAGTTTATTTCATACGCAGTGTGGTGGATTCGTCAAGAAATTTTACAATTTATAGGTGAAACCAGAACAATTATCAGAACACCGGGAAACCATCAAAATGTTTTAAGAAAATATAATGATTTTGTGCGCGTATTTGAAAACAAAAATGGCCGGCAACCAACAGAATCTGAAACACTTGAAGCTTTGGATATTACTGAAGAATCTTATTTTAATATAATTTATAACACATCATCAATTTCAATGGATGCCAAATTTTCAGAAGATGAAACCGGTACCTTACATGATGTGATTGCAGACACAGAAAATGGTTTGGATGGTGAAATGTCCAACGAATCTGTAAAAATTGAAACCAACAGAATTCTTAAAGCCCTATCCTCAAAGGAACGTGATATATTAGAGAAATATTATGGAATTGGTCATAAGGAACCTTATACACTAAATCAAATTGGTGAAGAGCTTGGAATGTGTGGCGAAAATGTAAGACGTATCAGAGATAAAGCATTAGCTAAGCTCCGCCATCGTTCTAATATTTCCCGGTTTAAAAACTATTGCACTAACTAACTGTATTTGAGTTAAATAGAAATTCTAATTTTTCTAATTTTTCTATTTTTTTTTTGCATTAGAAAAATTTACCCTGTATATTTGTGTTAAACACTTATATATGGGGATGCGCCAGTTAAAGATAACAAAGTCAATTACAAAGAGAGAATCTGAATCCATTTCACTATACCTTTCCGAAGTATCACAAATTCCATTATTAAAGGATGGAGAAGAACATGAACTGTTCCAAAAAATCACACAAGGAGATAAACAAGCTTTTCAAAAAGTTATTAATGCCAATTTAAGATTTGTAATATCGGTTGCAAAACAATACCAAAATCAGGGACTTGAACTTAACGATTTAATAAATGAAGGTAATCTGGGTTTAATTAAAGCAGCAACCAAATTTGATACCAGTCGTGGCTTTAAATTCATTTCTTATGCAGTGTGGTGGATTCGTCAATCCATTATGCAGAGCATAGCTGAGAATTGCCGCATAATTCGTCTTCCAAACAATCATATTAATTCTTTAAACAAAATAAATCGTATTGGTGCCAGACTTGAGCAAACCCTGGAACGAGAACCAACGATTGAAGAGTTAGAAAAAGCTATGGAAGGATTGGATATAAAAGTTAAAGATTCACTTAATTTAAAAACACAAATGTCCAGCCTTGACGCTCCGGTTAAAGATGGTGAAGATATGTTCCTTTATGATATCATAGAAAACCATAATGCCGTCTCTCCAGATAATGGATTTGTAAAAGAATCCATGCTCAGTGATATGGAAAAAGTTTTAAAAAAACTTAATGGCCGGCAGCGTACAATACTATGCATGTATTTTGGAATCATGGGTTATCAACAAATGACATTAGAGGAAATTGGTGATTATTTCGACCTCACAAGAGAGCGTGTAAGACAAATTAAAGACTCAGCAATTAGAATACTAAAAAATCACCGTAATAGTTCGGTGTTAAGACAACATATTTAAAATGAAAACAAGAAACGTTATATATTACACACTTAAATCAAGTCAAAAATTTAGCGATGGATGTTCTATTAATTCAGGCATTACAGTACAATTCAATTTCAATGAAGGAGAAATGTATAATGTCATGTATTTAGACGGAAATGCTGAACGACATTTTTGGGTTCATATTTCTGACTTAGAAAAAAAACGAACTAAAAAAGAAAAGTGGTCAGACAAAAAAGTATTAACCAATAATTTAAATCTCAATGAAAAGTGGCTCGAACACGAACAAGGAAATATTACAAATGCTAAGCGAATTGCAGAAGCTACAAAGTCAACTTCAGCAAGTCGAAAAACCACAAGAAAAAAGCAAGATTCGAAATCAAATCGAGGAACTTCAATCAAAACAAAATCGAAAACTACGCGAGCTAAAAAAGGAGCAAAAAAATCAGGAACTAAAAAAGTTACAAGAAAAAAGTAAAGAATTTACTTCCGGTAAAATTATTTGGCTCAAACAAGATAATAAATTTTATCCAACATGGCATGGTTTGGTTAATGAAGAACATTTGTTCACTATTGAGAAAAAAATTAGTCAATATCAACTTACACTTACCAGTAAAGGCTCTTCAAATTCTACTTTAGAAAAACTTACAGAACACGCCGAAAAAATTTATAATCAATTCACCGGCAATAATAACAAAGAAAAGAAAATGACTATTCTACCAAAATTAATACAAGAGAAAATTGCAGCTATGCCAGAAACAGGAATGGGATATCACAATGTAACACTGATTCTTAAAAACAACATTCAAGTAAAAAACGCAATTGTTGTAAATGGCTCCATATTAAAAAGTGGAAACATAAATCCTGATGATATTATAGACGTTAAATGAAAAATATGTTAAACAGAATCTTATTCATATTATTTTTTGTTTTTATTGCAGTCCCACTAATCTCAATAGAATCAGTTATTAGATTTCCATGTGAAATTGTGACTTGGATTGTGTATGGTAAAAGCAAAGTATTAAATAGATTTTATACGTTTGAAATTATGAATAAATTATTCCCAAATATTGATTCTTAATAGTGTTTTAAAAAATGATTAAATTTAAATACCATAAATCAATTGAAATATTTCATTATCGGTTAAAAAAATATAAGGATATTCCGAAATTAGTGTTTGTAAATATTTGCTCGCATTTTAATTTACCTTACACTAAAATTTTAAAAATATTACTTCACTATAACGTAAAACAATTTTGCTTTTTATATGAAGTAGAACCCCACATGGGTTATTATGACTCCTTTTACAAAAAAATAGTTGTCAATCTTCTGTTTTCTAAAAATAAGCAACTAATCATCAACACGATTTTTCATGAATTAGGACATCACTATTGTTATCAAAATAACAAATGGCCAACATATCACTACACAAAATCAGATAAAAATATAACCAAAAAAGATATCCGTAATTTTAATAGAACAGCCATAAAAGCTGAAAAGTGGGTAGATAATTGGGCTGAAAAAGAACAAAAAAAATGGTTTCCCAATCTTCCATTTGAAAAAACGTTAGAAGGACCAGACTTCGATAAAAATTTTTTTCATGAGACTTACATGAAACACAGAATAAAAAATAATAAGTAACTTTTTTATGTTTTTACGTTTAAAAACAATACATGCCTAAACCCAAAAAACATAAAGATTGGAATATTTCATCTAATGGCATAAAACTCACTCTCAAGGATGTTGAAAGTGGGATAGCTGCTGAATGTGAAAGATGCGGTCAAAGAATGTGGTATGAAGATGCATTATTTCATGAATATTACGGAGATAAAAATTTAACCGACTTACACGAAGAGATAGTTTACTGCCGGGAATGTGCTAAACTATTTTTCAACAAAGAAGAATTGGAATATGGCGCAAAGAAAGAATATGCCTATTCTTGGTAACTTTTTTGTAATTTTACGTTTAAGTACATAAACCAATTTATAATGAATCTGCCAAAAAGAATCCGACTCACCGCAAACGGTGATACTGTTGTTTTTAACCTAACCACCAAAAGAAGTTTTAGGTATTATGACACACAAAGCAAGGAGGAGGAGTGGAAAAAGTTTTCTATTAAACCTGACGAAGTTTTTTATCAATCTCCATTTGGATGGGGAGTAATTGTCAATAAAGAAACCGGCATTGTCATGAATTATGACAACTCTCCGTTTGCCGGCACCAAAATTCCTGAAGCAGTATAAGACATGAACAACGACATTAAAATAACCTATATTAGCAAACACGTTTTTGAATTAGCTCTTAAACTTTGCTTTACCAGTGAATATGAAAAAGATAAACTTGAAACAGTAATAGCTTATCGAATTCATAATAACACAATGTATTTGTATTCATACATTTCATCTGACCAAAAAAATACTGCGGAAATAATCAAATTTCCTTACACAATGTCATTGGAACAAGTAACAGTATTTGTTTGGGGTTGGCTTGAAAACATCAAACCAACTGAAGAAAAACCAGACACAGATGGTACCGTAAAACAAGGATTTACTATTACCACAGATGGAACAGACTGGAGAGGCGGTTCCGGATTTTATGGTAGTTTCATCGCAATTAAACCCACCTGGCTCGTATACGGCAAGTAATATTTTAAAAAGGAACCACGTAGGTTCCTTTTTTTATTTTCAATTCTTTTCTAATAAACTCACTTGATTTTTTGCCTTTTTTAATTTACTTTTATTATTATGAGTAAATCGAAAATAATGGAGTCGTCAAATAAATATACCTCAACCAAAAAACATTCTTGTATAATAAAAAAAATATGTACTCTAAGTATTATTTTATTTTTTAATCTAAGTACCGTATTCGCATTAACAAATTCAATAGTTATCAATAAAGCTATTGCAACAAATATTGAACAAAATAAAGTGACATTTTATTGGGAAACCAGTGTCCCAACTAAAACAGTTCTTTATTTAGGATATGGCTCAGCCTTTTCTACAATGTCAATTATTTACCAAGACACAACTTATCAGTTAAAACATACTGTAGAATATACACAATTAAAACCATGTAAAAAATATTTTTTTCGTTTTAAATCAACTTCTGATAAAAATGAAAATAAAACATCCCCTGGTTATACATTTACCACAGGTGGAAGTTGTAATATTACATCATCTATTGACACCATACCACCAAATATGCCAACCGATGTTTATGCCACAAACATAACTCCGAATGGTTTTATTTTAAAATGGACTTCATCAAATAACAATTCAGATATACAAGGATTTAGAATTTGGGGTGGCAACAAAGGTATTGTGACAACAATAAAGAGCACAAAAACAACGTATAAAATCACAAACACAAAAGTATCTCCCAATAATTTATATGAAGGTCTGTACTCTGGTTTTATGATACAAGCTTTTGATTCTGCCGGCAATTTTTCAAAACCAAGTAATCGCATAACTGTATTTATTCCAGATACTATATTACACCCTTTATTGTCAGATACAGGTATGTTTTCATCAAGAATTAATCCAACAGGAAACCCTATTGGAGGCGGTGTGTATTATAGTAATACAATCAATAAATCTAATGCTAAATTTATTATTTCAACAAAAGAAGAGTTGAAAAACGCAATCACAAAAATAAAACCATTTGAAATCATCTATGTTAATGACACAGCTTCGATAGACTTAACAAATGAATTTTTATTACTTCCAAAAGGCGTGATATTAGCCAGCGGAAGAGGTGTGAATAATTCTGAAGGCGGTTTATTATACTCCAATTCATTACGACCTGAAAATGAAATGAAAGCGATGTTAGAAACTGCAGGTGATAGCATAAGAATTACAGGACTAAGATTAAAAGGCCCATCTCCTGATATTTGGGACCATGATTTAAGAAGAGGTGTAGCAAATGGAATAAGATGCAAAAATGCCAATCTAACTGTAGATAATTGTGAAATTTATAATTGGAATAAGTGGGCTGTATGGCTTTATATTTCAAAAAATGCATACATACATCATAATTATTTTCATAACACTACTCTTGCCGGATATGGATATCACATATGGTGTGGAGGTGCCGGGTCCGAAAAATACTCCTATGCACTTATTGAAGCTAATTTATTTGAAGCGGCCAGACATTGTATTGCTTCAAGTGGACATTTGAATTCATGGGAAGCAAGATATAATTGTATTTTAAAGAAACAATTCTATGTAAATTTAGACAGACATGCTGGAAGCAATGGAAAAGGCGGAAGTAGTACTATTGTAAAATCAAATTTATTCCTTTCAACACAAAAGAATTTCGGCTTTTATGCACCTGCTGATACATTAGCTGTTGATACAATCACTGATAATTATTTCTCTCGCGATAAGTATAGCGCCGGCGGCGTAGATACCATACTTGAAGAAAATGGTACTTCTGATAAACAAATAAAATATTACAACAATCATTTTAATGGCGAAGGAATGGATTTGCCGACAGCTGTTATCTATTCAGATACCACTGAAGGTGTTGCTCCATTAACAATCCATTTTGATGGTACCGGAAGCTTTGATTCAAATAAGATTTTAATCACTCGTTGGAGTTGGAAATTCGGAGATGGTGATAACACAGAAAATGAATTAAGAAAAGCTATTGGAGAATATACTTTTAATGACCCCGGCGTTTATACTTTATCATTACAAGTATATAATCAATATGGCATTCCAAGCGATATAGTTCAAAAAACTATTGTTGTAAAACCTTCCTCTGGAAAGTATATTCTTTCTGTGTGGGTTAAAGATTCTTATCCGGATACATTAACTAATATTTATTTTAAACAAATTTTAGTAGATAACCAAGTAGTGTGGAGTGATGATGTTGCCGGAGATGAAGGATGGCAACATATTGTTTTGGATATTTCTGAATTCGGTGGACCAAACTCACAACATCGAATTGCTTCCCGAATGTATTGCAAAAATGGACTGACAAATTATTTAACACAAATTTGTGAACTATTTGTTTGGACTGATGACTTTTATGTTTTCAACTCAACAGCCTATGAGCCAAGTTTTGAAAAAAGCAAAGCTTATCCACCATGGAATCAAACATTTTACATACCAACCGGTGGGCCCGGAATTTCTACAGCGGTGACCAGTGAAGAATATAGAAGTGGGGAAAAATCATTCAGACTGAGATTTGCATATAGCGGTATGCCAAAAACAGGACAATGGGGAGAAATATATCAGTATGTAAAATTTAAATAATTCAAAATAACTCATGTCAATAATAAACGAATCTTGTAAAAAATGTTCAACAATAGGTTGTTGCCCATTTTCTTTTAATGAAGAATCTGAAAAAGTTCAAAATTATGGATGTTTACCAACTCCCATAGACATTATAGAGATGCGCGTAAAACACGGAAGAACATGGGCTTGTCATTCAAATAAAAACAAACCTTGCCTGGGAGCAATAAATTATCTTAAAAAAAATAATTTACCTTTTAAAGTAATTAACAAAGAATTTATTACTGAAAATATGGATTGGTCAACATTTATAAAAAAATAATTATGATAACTAAAGGAATAGGAATAAGAATTACAGAAGATGGAATAGAACACTATTGTTCTTTTATTGAATTAAAAAATAAATACTTTTTTGGTCTTTTTACTTCAACTACCAGACATTACACATCAGGTGATTCAAATGAAACAGCTCGGTTTTACCATCAAGACTATCTTGTTAAAACATGGTATAATTCCAGAGAAAAAGCATTGGAAATGCTAAATCATGCGATTATGAACGAAGAAGCTAAATCAAAAGCTAAAAATGTAATATCTTATAACGAAATAATTTTTGAATAAATGAAATATTCTGTGTCTATTGTTTACGTAGCATTTTTCTCATTAATAGGATTTGCTATTTATTATACACATTCTGCTTATCCTTTATTTGCTTTACTTTTAACCCCATCATATAACGCTAAAAATGAAGATGAAAACTGAAACAATTATTACACAATGCTCTTGCTGTAAACAACAATATGAAAACTGGCCCGGCTCAACACCTTGTTGTGGAGCCTTGGCTTTTGTTGTAGAAGACGATAAAGTAACATCAAAAACTTTTCTATTCACTTCCATCAACAACGGACCAATTAAACCGGAAGTTATTGAATTTAAAAAATAATTTAAATTAAAAAAAAAAAAAAATGAAACATATCAATTTAAACGAAACTCTATTTAACAAATATAATCTTACACCAATTGATGAGGTAAAAAATTTAGTTAATTTACAACATGGAGATAAAGAAGAATCTATTTCTGTTCTTATTGACTATGAATTTACTGAAAATTTTTATTTTTGTATTCGGTTATCAATTGATACTGAAAATAAACAAGGAGGACTAACAATTAAAATGAGTCCAATTTATGGATATGATTTTGAAATTAATAATGCTTCATTTTTTAGTTACAAAAATCAGAATGATGTTAAAAAATTAGCTTCCCTTATAAAATCAAAATATTCATTTTCCAGTTAATTGGATTGTTAATATCTCAACAAACCCACTAAATAATGTAAAAAAAGAAGTATAAGGTAGAAAAATTTCTGGGATACTCTAAGGGGTGTGGGATATTGAAAGAATAAATATCTGTTTGATTTTATAATTTTTCTAATTAATTTAGCACTTATGGGAAAAAAATTAATTATAGTAGAAAGTCCATCCAAATGTAAAACCATTGAAAAATATCTTGGAAAGGACAATTATTCAGTAAAAGCAAGTGTGGGTCATGTACGAGAAGTACCTACATCTAAGGACTCAATTAACCTTGAAACTTTTGAGGTAAATTATGTTATATCGGATGATAAAAAAGATGTTGTTGCAGATTTAAAGAAGGCCGCTAAGGAAGCAGAATTTGTTTATTACGCAAGCGATTTTGATAGAGAAGGAGAAGCAATTAGTTGGCACTTACAAGAAATATTGCAATTACCCAAAAGCAAATACAAACGAATCACATTTACCGAAATTACAAAGTCTGCACTGGAAGAAGCTTTAAAAAATCCTCGTGATATCGATATGGATTTAGTATATGCTCAAAAAACAAGAGTAATATGTGACAGG
>Ga0116192_1000902_pt1 | contig 21582 bp, 24 predicted proteins | sample AD_UKC113_MetaG_FD_89876 | JGI IMG/M metagenome (GOLD analysis project Ga0116192, IMG submission 89876) | Active sludge microbial communities of municipal wastewater-treating anaerobic digesters from Hong Kong - AD_UKC113_MetaG | ecosystem: Engineered > Bioreactor > Anaerobic > Digestate... | reverse complement strand
GGGGTTCACCGGCTTCTATTACCGGGTGGGGACCGCCGCCATCCGTCACCGATGGGGAGTCTTTGCGGGTTCCCTGGTCTTCCTGGGGGTCGGCGCCCTGTTTTTCTCCCAGCTCAAGACTTCTTTCTTTCCCGATGACCTCCAGTACCTGTCCTACGTGGACGTGTGGCTTCCCAACGACGCCTCGCTCCTCACCACCAACGAAGCCGCCGTCCAGGCCGAACGGGTGGTGGAGGAGGTGGCCGACGAATACGGCCGAACCCACCCGGGAAAAGACGGCAAGCCCCGGCAGGTCCTCAAGTCCGTCACCACCTTCGTGGGGGGCGGCGGGCCCCGGTTCTGGATCTCCGTTTCCCCCGAGCTCCAACAGCAGAACTATGCCCAGCTCATCCTCGAGATGGAAAACAAGGAGGATACCCCCCTGCTGGCGAGGCCCCTCCAACAGGCCCTTTCCGCGCGGATTCCCGGGGCCCGGGTGGACGTGCACCAGCTCCAGATCAACCCGGTGGATTTTCCCGTCGAGGTTCGCATTTCGGGAAGAGCCGACCTGGGCCTTCGGAAGGACGACGCGGACGTTCGGGTTCTTCGAAGGCTGTCCCACGAGGTGAAGGAGATCTTTCGGAGCATCCCCCAGGCGGACCGGGTCCGGGACGACTGGGACGAGGAGTCCTTCGTGGTGAGCCTCCAGGTGGACCCGGACCGGGCCAACCTGGCCGGGATTTCGAACCTGGACGTGGCCGGGTCCTGCGCTTCGGCCATGAACGGAATCCCCCTCACCACCCTCCGGGAAGGAGACAAGGAAATTCCCGTCCTCGCCCGGCTTCGCATGGAAGAGCGGGCCCGACTCTCGGACATCAAGAGCCTCTACATCTACTCGATCGAGAACGCCAACAAGGTGCCGCTCCTCCAGGTTTCCACCGTTCACTCCCAGATGAGAACGGAAAGAATCCGGCGTCGGGACCATTTCAGGACCTTTGCGGTTCATTGCTTTCCCGTCCCCGGAGCCCTGGCCTCCGAGGTGCTCGAACAGGCCTATCCTCGCCTGAAGGCCCTCGAGGATCGACTTCCTCCGGGATACAGAATGGACATCGGCGGGGAACAGGCCAAGCAGGACCAGGGATTTGCCGAGCTGGCGATGGTTCTTGCCATCTCCGCGGCGGGCATCTTTCTCGCCCTGGTGTTCCAGTTCAACAACGCCGTCAAGCCCTTCCTGGTTTTTGCCGCGGTGCCCTACGGGATGGTGGGCGCCCTGGGGGCCCTCTACGTCATGGGCGCCCCCTTCGGGTTCATGGCCTTCCTGGGGATTGCGAGCCTGGTGGGAGTGATTGTGAGCCACGTGATCGTGCTGTTCGACTTCATCGAGGAAATGCACGAGAAGGGCGAGCCCCTGAGGGAATCCCTGCTGGATGCGGGCATCGTGCGCCTGCGCCCGGTCATGATCACCGTGGGGGCCACCGTGCTTGGGCTCTTCCCCCTGGCCGTCCACGGCGGCCCCCTCTGGGAACCCCTCTGCTACGCCCAGATCGGGGGACTCAGCGTCGCCACCTTCATCGAGCTCATCCTGGTGCCGGTGCTGTACGCCATCTTCGTCGAGGACCTGAAGCTGGTCCGATGGAAGGGGACCGGGGAGCCTTCCTCCTGACCGTAGACTGCAGGGAAGCGGGGCCGTCCCCGGGACGGACACACATCTTGGGAAACGATCACAAACGAGAACTCGACCCCAGGGGAAGGAGCTTCATGGAGGACAGGACCCTCAGAATCGGTCGGTTCTTTACCGACACTCGAATCTTGCGATGCTTTGCCTCCAATTGTCGGTTCCACTTAAAAGACTGCTGCAACCTGAAACAGGTCTCCGTGGATCCCGAGGCCCGTTGCACCGGGTATGAACCCCGAAAGGCAGCGCTTCCAGGGGAATCCAAGCTCGAGATGGAAAATTCGGACTGACGGGTGGAACGGCGGAAAACGAGGCTCGGGGCGGAACTTCCCGGTCCGGTGGGTTTTTCGAGGCGGAGGGCGGGACCGTGGCCGCCGTCCGGGTCCCAATCCGTGCAAGATCCGAGAGACCTTTTGCCCGAGCCCCGGCCGTCGAGAGTCGGCATGATTCGAGGAAGGAAGTGGCCGGTTCGAGACGGGGACGAACCCGCCGCGGGAGCCTGCCCCTGAAAAAGTTTTGCCTCTTCCACAAGCCCCTGCTCTCGTGGAAGAGGCACTCAGGAGGTAATTATGCAGTGAACGTACCTTAGAACAGAAGTTTTTGTCTGTCAAACGTTTTTTGTACATTGCGCACAATTTGCACAGAATCTCCCGCGCCTTCCTTCCTGCCGCAGCGGATCTCCCCGGGAAACCCTTCGGATTCTCCCTTCCCCGGCCCCGAGGATTCGATTCTTGAATCGGGGAGGAAACCCCTCCAGAATGAGGACCTTGAGGCGACGAGGGCCCTTGAAATCGCATCCGGGCCCGGGTTTCCGGCCTCGAGAGGGGGGATGGGTGGGGATGTCAACGGAGTGAACCATGGGGCAGGAGGCAACGGTGAGGAGAATCGAAGGCGTTCGGGGGACCGTGGTCTGTGGATTGGTCATTTTCCTGGCAGGGTGCGGGATGTTCCAGCGCCGGTCGGACGGTCCGTCCTTCCAGGTGCTCGATGTGAACGGGGACGGGCAAGTGAACCGGGAGGAATATGTCAACGGGGTCCTGATGGATTCTTTCAGGAAGGTGGATGCGGACCGCGACCAAAAGATCACCCGGGAGGAGTGGGCCAAGGTCAACAAGGATCCCGATGCCGCGGCACAATTTGACCGACTGGACACCAACAGGGACGGGGTGGTCACTCTCCAGGAATGGATTCGAGAGGTGGAGAAGCACACCAATGTGACCGAAACCTTTGATGAAAAGGACGCTCGCCGGGACAATTTCCTCACCGTGGACGAGTACTCTCGGGGAAGAAACTCCGGGTTCACGATCTTCAATATGAAATTCTGAGCTCCCCGGTGGGCTGAGCTCCGACCGAGGCTCCCTCTTCCCTCAATCCTTGAGGATCCGGTCCAATCTGGGTACGGATTGGGGATTGTCCCGGGTCATGGTTCGGCTTTCGCCCGGGCGAGCGGTGACGTTCTCGTAGACTCCGTCATCCCTTCGCACCAGTTTCGTGAAGCCCAGGTCCCGGAGTTCGGTATTGGTCTTTGGGGTGTTGATGTTTACGCGAGAGAGGATCTTCCGGACGTCCCTGCCGCAGTTGGGACAGCGGCTCAGGGGTTCTTCCCGGATCTCCTGTCGGATTTCAAAGGCTTTGCCCCATTCGCAGGGCTCCGTGCAGTGCTCGTATTCATAGACGGGCATGGGAGGGATCCTTTTTTCGAGGGGCTCCGAAGGAAATTCCTGGGGGCCCCGGCCGTCTCCGGCGGGAATTTCCGCCGACGGGCTTGGTTTCCAGGGGGCCGTCAGAGCAGGCCCTTGTCCTCGAGAACTTTTCTCACGGTGATCTCCGTCCTCTGGAGGTACAGCGCCGTTGTGCCGCTCAGCACGTGACCCATAAGCTCCTGAACCGTCGTGAGGGGGACCCCGGCCCGAAGCATCTCGACGGCTCGCGTGTGCCGGAGAATGTGGGGGTGAGACAGGTCCCGGGGAAGGTCGGCTTCCTGGGCCCTGCGATAAAATTCCCGTCGGAAGTTCCCCTGGTCCAGGGCAAAGACCCTTCCCCGCATACCGGGGAACTCATCCCGGTAATCCAGGACCTGCCGGGTGACAAGGGGCGGAACGGGAACGGTCCTCAAGACGTTTCGGAGGTTCCTATACTCCGACCGCAGGATCCTGACTTCGTTGCGATCGAAGTCAATGTCCGCAAGGTCGTTGAGGCGAAGCACCTCTCCGATGCGGGCTCCCGTAAAGCGCAAAAAAAGGTAAGACAGCCAGTATCGGCCGCGCACTCTGCGGATGTAGCTGCTGGACGCCCGGCGATGCCATAGCTCGAAGGCTTCCGAGAGCCTCCGGAGCTGGTGTTGGGAAAGGTGTTCGACCGATGCGGCCGAGGGACCGGTTGAACCGTTGGGCCTCTCCGACGTCTTGTCCATGGCGTCACTCCCTGGTGCCGTGACCACGATCGTTTGTTCCCGTTGCTCGACGGGTTCTCTGCTCGACGGGTTCTCTTCATGTTTTGATTGTATCACAAAGATCCAGTTTACACGAAATACAATTTTCTCGTGTATTGACAGGGCTGGGGACCAATCTTACTTTCACCCTGAAAAAAGCAAGCCCCACAGCGAATGGAAGCAAATACCCGTCGGAGTGAATCTCGAATAAGGAGGTTAGCTATGGCCATCATTCGATACCCGAGTCTTTGGAGTGGCATGAATCCCTTTCGTGAGCTCGAACGTATGCGAAAGGAAATGGACCGTCTCTTTTCCGAAGTCATGGACCGGAGCACTCATCTCCAATCTTCCGGGGTCTACCCGTCCCTTAATGTATCCCAGGACGGGGAACAGTTCTTTGTCCAGGCTGAACTGCCGGGAATCCATCCGGAAGACTTGGAGATTTCCGTAGAAGGAACCACTCTGACCCTGCGCGGAGAACGCAAGTCCGAAAACGTGGAGGGAGTCAGCTATCACCGTCGAGAACGCCCCTCGGGCAGGTTTCACAAGGCCCTCACTCTTCCCCACGAGGTCGATTCGGACAAGGTCGAGGCCACCTTTAAGGACGGAGTGCTCAAGTTGGTGCTGCCCAAAGCGGAACACGTCAAGCCGAAAAAGATCACGGTGAGAGCCGACTAAGTCAAACGAGCAATCACTGCGTGACGAACTCAACCCAACAATAGCTGGAGGAGATATCATGGAGGACAAGGATTTGCAGGTGCAGGAAAAACAAGAGCTCAAGACCAAGTCCGAAAGCACCCGGAATGTTCCCATCTACATTCCGCCCGTGGACATCTTTGAGTCCCCGTCGGAACTGGTTTTGATGGCCGATATGCCGGGGGTGGCCTTCGACAACGTGGACATCGACCTGGACAACGATCAACTCACCATCCGGGGTTCCGTCAGGGTCGAGGACGAAAAGGGAACGGTTTTGTTGAAAGAGTATTCCGTGGGGGACTACTACCGCCAGTTCACTCTCTCCAACGTCATCGACCGCAACAAGATCGAGGCGTCCATGAAAGACGGAGTGCTCAAGGTGGTGTTGCCCAAGGCCGAGGCCGCCAAGCCTCGAAAGATTACCGTGAAGTCCACGTAACGTAGGTCTTTCAGTCCACTCCTATCCGGACCCTCACGAAAAAGCAGCGATTTTTCCCGTCAGGAGCGCCACGGGCAAGCTCGGCTTGCCCGTGCTCTCTTTTTTGAGATCCGGCAGTGAGGAACGTCTTTTGCCCGAAACCCTTTGGCCAGGCAGCCCTTGGGCTGGGGAGGCTTCTTCCTTGAAATTGCGAAAAACGGTCTCGCTTACGGCCTTTTTGTCCTTTATGCTCGTCATCCTCACGAGCGTCATCCTCTACATCGTTCCCCAGGGAAGGGTGGCCTATTGGGCGGATTGGCGCCTGTGGGGCCTCAGCAAAACCCAGTGGACCGAGATGCATCTCAACCTGGGCCTGCTGTTCCTGATCGCCCTTGGCCTGCATGTCTACTACAATTGGAGCGCCATCGTCTCCTACCTCAAAGACAAGACCAGGACTCTCGTTCTTTTTCCCCGTGAATTCTCGGCGGCCTTGGTCCTGGTCCTGGTCTTCGGGGTGGGGACCTATCTTGAGGTTCCCCCGTTTCTCTGGGTCCGCGAACTGAGCACCCATTTCAAGGAGGAAGCGGCCCGAAAATACGGCGAACCCCCCTATGGCCATGCGGAGCTGTCTTCCCTGGAGTCTTATACCGGGAGGATGGGACTGGACCTGGATCAGAGTTTGGCCGGGCTTAAGAAGGCAGGGATGGCCTACGACCACCCGGGTCAGACGCTCTTGGAGATCGCCAGGCGAAACGGGGTGCCCCCTAAGGTCGTCGATCAGGCTTTGCGGTCCGCACATCCCCCGGTGCATGGAAGCGAAGTCCGGAAGCTCCCCGACTCCCCCCCCGCAGGATTCGGCCGGCGCAAGATCGAGGAGATCGCCGGCGAATACGGCCTCGACGTCTCCCACCTCGTCCGAGATTTGACTCGTGCGGGAATCCGGGCCACCTCCCAGGAAAGCATCAAGGAGATTGCCTCCCGGAACGGGAAAGCCCCCGTTGAGATCTACGAACTCATCCGTACTCATCAAAACAAAGGGGCCCCTGTATCACCGTGAGGGTATTCCTCGGAAACCCGGTTCCGCCCTCGCCCTTATGTGGATAAACCCAAAGGGGAGCATCTCGCGGGGTTTCCATTCCCTTCTGCCGGCCCTTTCCGCCCGGGCAGGGAGATTCGGGGATCGTGATCCTGTACGGTCTCTCTACTTGCGGATGAGGGGGTTGCGGATCTCGTAGGCCACCAGCCATTCGAAGCCCAGTCGGCCGGGCTTGGTGACGGCGAGAACCGTGGTTCGACCGGGCTGAATCCGCCCGTAATCCGAGGAACGGATGCTGATGGTTTCCGGTTGGGTAGGGGAACGCCACGATTCCACCTGAACATGATAGGTGGTGGAATTCTTGGACCTGGTCACGTATTTTTGGAGCACTCTTGCCTCGTGGCCGGAATGCGGAGAGGTGTCCAGGATGCCGTTGGCCAGGGTTTCGGCACCCCCTCCGGCGACGAGAAAGCCCGCCAGAGACAAAACCAGCACCACCAGGAGTTCCTTGTGAGAGGTGGACCTGCCGACCAGGGCCCGGACGGCCCACCAGAGAAAGATCCCCAGTCCAGGCAGGCTGTATTTCAGGGAATCCAGGAACACGTCCTCGGGATCCAGCGGGGTGAACTCGGCCCCGCCCCAGATCCAGGACGCGGTTCCGGCGACCAGGAGCAGGGAGGGGATGGCGAAGGCGGCAATTCTTCGGGTCTTCCAGGAGGGGTCCTCGATATACGCCGGGGGGACGTAGGACACCGAGGGGTCCTGGGCCAGCCGGATGAGCAGCTGCGCCGCCGCGGGCAAAAAGCTCGGGTCTATGTCCTCCCGGAGGGGAAAGGGGGTCAGGACGGCTTCCATGCCCTTCTTGTCCAGCTTGATTTCGGTGAAACCGAGCCTGAAGACGTCCCGGACCGCCTGCCTGCGCTGGGCGTCGGAGAAGAATCCTCGGGCGAATTCCTCGTCGCTGCTCGAGATATAGAATTCCCGGTCAAAATCCGGGTCACCCGTCTGGATTTCCCGGGCGATTCCCAGGTTCTTGGAAAAGCGATCGAAAGCCTTCTCCCTGCCGATCTTGAAGCTTCCTTCCAAGGGACTGTCGGTAGCCACCTGGAAGCGGGACGGCGAGTTTCCGCTGCCGGGAAAATACTCGTACCGATAAGGGACCCCCTCGTGGACGGCGGTGAACTTCCTTCCGGACCCCACGGCTCCCACTTTTTGCGCCAGGAGGTCCAGCACTCTTCGCCGCTTCCGGGAGGCAACGAAAAGGAAGACCAGAAGAACGACCAGGAAGAGGGTAACGGCGGACCCGACAAGGATGATCGGCAGCATGGAAAGGTCCTTTAGGCAGGGGGGAAAATCCTCGATTTCACCCGGTTGCGGATCCAATGTGTCCCGGGCTCAACGGTCCGGCATTCCATAAGATCTTTGACTGAAGAGGCCACCTATCGTAGAACATGGAGGAAAGACACGCAACCCCCATTTTTGGATCCGGGGAGCCTCCGGGGAGGACGACGAAAATGGAGAGAATCCGGAACTACAGGGAACTCCTCGATGCTCTCTTCGACGGGGTTTATTTCCTCGACCCCGAGAGGAAGATCGTCTACTGGAACAGTGCAGCGGAAAGGATCACGGGATTTTCGGCGGCGGAAGTCGTGGGGAAATCCTGTGCCGATGGAATTCTCCGGCATGTGGACGAGAATGGGACGGACCTGTGCAAGGGCTTGTGCCCGGCGGGCAAAACCCTTCGGGACGGCCTCATGCGGGAAGCGGACGTCTTTCTTCACCACAAAGAGGGGCACCGGGTGCCCGTGAGTGTTCGGGTGACTCCCTTCCGGAACAGGAAAGGAGAAATCGCCGGAGCCATCGAGCTTTTCAGCGACGGGAGCTCCAAGAACGCCATGATCGAGAAGATCCGGGAACTGGAAGGCCTGGCCCTACTCGATCCCCTCACCCTGTCCGGGAACCGGCGGTTTCTCGAGATGAGCCTCCAGGGGCGCCTCCAGGAGAAGGCCCGAACCGGCATTTGTTTCGGAGTGCTGTTTGCGGACGTGGATCACTTCAAGCGGGTCAACGACACATACGGCCACCAAGTGGGAGACCAGGTCCTGAGAATGGTGTGCAGCGCCCTTCGATCCAGCTTGAGACCCTTTGACGACTTGGGGCGGTGGGGAGGGGAGGAGTTTGTGGTCCTCTTGCGAAACGTGGATCAGCGGGGGCTGGAAAGGGTGGCCGAGCGGCTTCGGATCATGGTGAAGAAATCGTTTCTATCCCTGGACGGGCTTGAAATCGGCGTCACCGTGTCCATGGGAGGGACCCTGGCCCGGGACGAAGACACGCCCACCAGTCTTCTCCAGAGGGCGGACGAGCACATGTACCGGAGCAAGATCGCGGGCAGGGATTGCACGCACACGGACGAAGGCCGCATCCCTCCCCTTTCGGACCCTAAAGGCCCGGCATAGAAACCTCGGCGGGACACCGATGAACCGGACGGCCACCCGCCTTTGCCCTCGAGGCGTCCCATGAACGATCCCGAAAAGAAGACCTGGAGGGAACGCCTTTCGGAAGGCTCTGCCCGCGGAAGGAAGAAATTTCAGAGCCTCCGGCGGGCCGTGGGAGAGATTTTTCGAGGAATGACCGTCCATGAACTCGAAATGGAGTTGAGGAAGGAAAAGGCGACCTTCGATCAGCTGTTCCTGCTCATCGTTTTTGGAGACCTCATCGGGCTCCCCCTCTTTCCTCCCTACTACACCATGCGGCTCCTCCCCTACATCCTGCCCGGGATCGAGAGCTGGAAAAGGAGCGTCCTCCGGGAAAAAGACCTCTCGGACCTCGTATCCCTGGACATGTGACACCGGGCGGCCCCCGGTCGGGCGGCTCACCCGGTAGCGTGAGCGGCAATTCTTCGCCGCAGGGACCGGACTCTTTCCGCAATGTCCGGGGCCTGGGTGATGGCGGTCACCATGGCCACCCGCCGGGCCCCGGCGGAGAGCACCTGATCGAGGTTGGATTCGTTGATGCCTCCCATGACCGTAAAGGGCACCCGGACCCGGGCACCGATCTCCGTGACGGCCCGGGGTCCGAGGAATTTCTTGATTCCCTCCTTGGTCCCGGTGGGGAAAATGGGACCGACGTTGATGTAGTCCGCCCCGTTTTCCTGGGCCTCGAGGGCTTCCTCGATGGAGTGGGTCGAAGCCCCCAGGAGCATCTCCGGTGCCAGGCGCCGGGCAACGGCCAGGGGCAGGTCCTCGAGACCCAGGTGCACGCCGTCGGCCTCCACGGCCAGGGCGATATCGAGGCGATCGTTGATCAACAGGAGCACCCCGGCGGCGGCCGTCCTTTCCCGGAACTCGAGGGCCATGCGGTAAAACTCCAGGGTAGAAAGCTCCTTTTCCCTCAGCTGAACGATCTTCGCCCCGCCCCGGAGGACCTCTTCGAGTACTTCCCGGTTGGTACGCCCCGCCGAGAGCCGCTGGCAGGTCACGGGGTATACATCCACCTCCTGAAAGAGGGCCTTTCTTTCGTCCCGATTCATCTATCCGCCTCCCACCAACCGTACGATCTCGATGGAATCTCCCTCGGCAACGGGCTCCGATTCCATGGCGTCCCGGGGAACAATGTTCAGGTTCCGTTCGACCACCACCGTTTTGGGATTGATTCCCAGGAGTTCGAGGAGCCCGATTATGGTGGTGGGTGACTCCAGGTGCCGGGGCTTTCCGTTGACCGTAATTTCCATGGCGTTCTCCGTAAATGGGTCCTCCCCGGGGGACTTGCCGGTTACTGGAGGAAGGCGGCGTCCCAATCCTTCCAGACGGGTTCGTACCCGCGGTTGCGGATGACCTCCGCCACCGCCCGGGGGGGGCGGTCGTCGCAGACGCTGAATTGGGCTTCCGCGTCCGTGGGACGGCTGTAACCCCCGGGTTCCGTGTGAGAGCCCGCGCTCATGGTGGTGACGCCCAGGGGGATCAGGTGATCTCGAAAGGAAGGAGGTTCCCGGGTGGAAAGGACCAGGCCCGCATCCGGCAGGAAGAGCCGAAGGGCCAGGAGGAGCTGGACAAAATGGAGGTCGGAGACCGGGTGGGGAGGTTCAAATCGACCGGCCGCCGGTCTCAGTCGAGGAAAGGAGATGTTGACCTGGGATCGCCAGAAGTTTCGGAACAGGTATTGGGCGTGAAGGGCCAGGTAGAACCCCTCGACCCGCCAATCGCAAAGGCCCAGGAGTGCCCCCAGTCCCACTCGGCGAAACCCGGCTCGAGCCCCCCGTTCGGGGGTTTCCAGGCGCCACAGAAAGTCCCGTTTCTTTCCCTGGGGATGAAAATCCCCGTAGCGCTCTCGGTTGTAAGTTTCCTGGAACACCACGAGGCCGTCCACCCCTGCGTCGATGAGGGCCTCGTAGGCGTCGACCCCCATGGGATGCAGTTCGATGGAGATGGAGGAAAACCGGGGTCGGAGCCGATCCAGCACCTGCCTCAAATAGTCGAGGGTCACCCGGTGGGGGTTTTCCCCGGAGACGAGAAGGAGGTGACGAAACCCCAGGTCGTGAATGGCCCGGCCTTCGGCTTCCGCCTCGTCGACGGAAAGAGTCCTTCGTTCGATGGGATTGTGGCGGTTGAAGCCGCAGTAAACGCAGGCATTGACGCACTCGTTGGAGAGGTAGAGGGGGGCGAACATCTGGATGGTGCGGCCGAACCGCTGGAGAGTAAGCCGGTGGGCCCTGCGGGCCATCTCTTCGAGGTAGGGCGTCGCCGCCGGGGAAAGGAGGCTGAGCATTCCCTCGAGGTTCACGGACCGCCCGGCCAGGGCGGCCTCCACGTCCGAGGCGCTGCGGCCCCGGACCTGTGCGGCGATCTCCTTCCACGGATGTTGACTCATTTGGTCATGGAAACTCATGGCGCTCATCCTTGCTCGAGTCTCAGGAACCCTGTGAGCGGGCTCGATGCTTCGGCGGTCTTTCTCGGTTTGGCCGGGCCTGCCAGGAAGGCCTGGCGACCCGCTTCGGTTCCTTTTCGAAAGGCCCGGGCCATGGCCACCGGGTCTCCGGCCACGGCGATGGCCGTGTTTACCAGGACGGCGTCGGCTCCCAGTTCCATGGCTTCGGCGGCGTGGGACGGAGCTCCCAGGCCCGCGTCCACCACCACGGGGATTCGAGCCTTTTCGATGATGATCTCGATGGAGTCCCGGGTTTTCAGCCCTCGATTGGAACCGATGGGGGACCCCAGAGGCATCACCGTGGCCGTGCCGACCTCCTCGAGTCGTTTGGCCAGGATGGGATCGGCGGGGATGTAGGGAAGCACCACGAACCCTTCCTTGACCAGGATGTGCGCGGCCTTGAGGGTCTCGACGGGGTCGGGAAGCAGGTACTGGGGATCCGGGGTCACTTCGAGTTTCACCCACGGCTCGCACCCGGCCGCCCTGGCCAGCCGGGCCAGCCTCACCGCTTCGTCGGCGTCCCTGGCCCCGGAAGTGTTGGGAAGCAGCAGAGTACGACCGGTGTCGATGGCGTTCAGGATGCTGTCCCCGGGGTCCTCGAGATCCACTCTTCGAAGGGCCACGGTGACAATCTCGGCTCCGGAAGCCTCCAGTGCCTCCTTCATGATCTGCGGGGAGGAGAACTTCCCCGTTCCCATGAGGAGGCGGGAGTGGAACACGCGACCTGCAATGATCAAAGGATCGTTCATTTCCGATTTTCCTCTGCTAAGAATAGTTTCCACAAACACGGCATCGCTTCTCCTGCGGGAGCCTCACTTCCCGGAAGATCCCGGCCAGGGCGTCCCAGGTGAGGAGTCGTCCCACCAGCAGGTCTCCGGCCCCCAAAAGATACTTTACGGCCTCGGTGGCCTGGATCAGGCCCAGGACCCCGGGAACGGTTCCCAGCACTCCGGCCTTGGAGGTGGTTTCCACGGCGCCTTCGGGGGGAGGCTCCTGGAACAGGCATCGAAAGCACGGGCCCTTTCCCGGCACCACGGTCATGGTCTGCCCGTACCATCCCACCGCTCCCGCATGGGAAAAGGGCTTGTTCAGGCGCATACAGGCATCGTTGATGAGAAACTTGGACTCGAAATTGTCCGTGGCCTCGAGGACAAAATCGTAGGGAGCAAGGATCTCCTCGGCATTGTCGGGGGTCAGCCGGGACGAATGGAGGTTGAGCCGGACTTCGGGCCTCACCCGGCGCAGGGTTTCCCCGGCGGACCGGGTCTTTTCCTTGCCCAGGTCTTCCTCCCCGTGGACGACCTGGCGCTGCAGGTTCGACAGATCCACGCGATCCCCGTCCGCGATCCCGATCTCCCCCACACCGCAGGCACCCAGATAGAGGAGGGCCGAACTGCCCAACCCCCCCGCTCCCACCACCAGCACCCGGCTGCCCAGGAGCTTGATCTGACCCTGCTCCCCGAAGCGGTCCAGGAGCACGTGACATCGGAAGCGTTCCCGGTGACGGGTAGTGAGGCGAGTGGGTTCTCCCGGCATAAAAAAGACCGTCCCCCAACTGGGAAACGGTCTTGGAAGGAATCGGAAAGGATGCTTCGCTTTCAACCGTTTCCCTACGCTGGCATTGTCCAGATCAGGTACAAAGGGTGTTTTCTCAGCCCAGATATCTGAGCACCCCCAACGGCTATTATTTTTTACATCAGTAGAATCCTATCCTTATAAGATTTGCATGTCAAATTGGAAATTTGTGGATCGAAACAGCAGGGAGGCCCTTGAGTTGAGGCGCGGAATTCCCGTGATGTCCCGGGAACCGGCTGGTTTGGGCCTCGGATACGCTTCCCATGGATGCCCGCCGAAATCCTATCCCTCAGCCCAGGGGGCCGATTTGAGGCGAAGCCCGAATATTCTTCAAAGGAAGGCAAGATTTTGCGTTTTCAGTTGTTTACCGGATAGATGGGATAAAGGGGTTCGACGATGCGCTTCGAGCCGTGGCCCCTAAATACGGTTCCTTGGACTTCTGCAGCAGTAAGGGAAGGGAGAGATCATGGACTGGTTGGATTTCCTCATGGTGAGATTTCCGGTCTCGGGAGTGGAAACATGGGTATTGTTGCCTCCCCTGGTTGCCTTCGTGGTATCGACCTTCACTTCCATGGGCGGGGTCTCGGGGGCTTTCTTGTTATTACCCTTCCAAGTGAGTGTCCTGCGGTTTGTGACTCCGGCAGTGAGTGCCACGAATTTCGTTTTCAACATCGTCGCCATACCCAGCGGCGTGTACCGTTATGTGAAGGAAGGGCGCATGGCATGGCCCCTGACCTGGGTCGTCATCGTGGGTACGCTGCCGGGTGTTTTCATCGGGTATTATCTTCGCGTACTCTATCTTCCCGACCCCAAGGCCTTCAAATTCTTCGTCGGGTTTGTTCTTCTTTACATTGGAGTCCGGCTGCTCTACGAAATGACGGAACGTTCTCAAAGGGGCAAGAAGGAAATGAAGATGCTGGAGGAGAGGTTCAACCAACACGCCAAGTCCATCAAGGGGAGCAGGGCTGCCCGGATTTCCGCCGGGCTGCCGCCGGAGGCCGAGGTGAAAACGATCTCTTGGTCTTTGCGCCGCGTGGAATACGAGTTCTGGGGGCAGCGGTTTTCCTTCAACACCATGGGAATGTTTGCCCTGGCCTTCGTGGTGGGAATCATCGGCGGAACGTACGGGATCGGCGGCGGAGCCATCATTGCCCCCTTCTGTGTGGCGGTCTTTCATCTTCCGGTCTACACGGTCGCAGGGGCTGCTCTGCTGGGAACGTTCCTAACCTCGGTTGCGGGTGTTTTCTTCTACAGTGTGATGCCATCCACTATGCCGTGCGCACCGGATTGGTTCCTGGGACTGCTCTTTGGCGTGGGCGGGTTTGGCGGCATGTACGTGGGAGCCAGACTGCAGAAGTATGTCCCGCAAAAGTACCTGAAGCTGATTTTGGGCCTGATCATCACGTTCCTGGCCGGCAGCTACATCCTCCAGTACCTTGCCGGGTGAAGATTTCATGGCTCCGTCGCCATTCGTCGTGTGAGGATTCACGTCCATGGAGGGGTCGGATTATGACCTGATCAAGGCGGTCGGGAAGGGGGATGAAGGGGCCTTCGAGTGCCTGATGAGGCGATATCGGAAGTCGGTGCTGAATTTCGTCTATCGGCATATCGGGGACCGCTACATGGCCGAGGATCTCACCCAGGAAGTGTTCCTCAGAACGTATCTGGCATCCGCCAGGTTCGTGCCGACGGGGAAAGTCCGAACTTGGATCTTCAAGATCGCCTATAATCTTTGCCTGAATGAAATCAAACGCATGGCGAGGCTGCGGCGACTCCGGGATGAACTGGACGCCCACCAGGCAATCACCTGCGAAAGCCCGGCTGCCGGAGGTGCCCGGAGCGGCGTCGAGGAAGTGGAAGCCGTCCTAGAGGCCTTGTCCCGGCTTCCGGAACCCCAGAGAGCCGCACTGCTCCTGAGAGCGGGAGAAGGACTGTCGTACGCCGAGATCGGCCAGGTGCTTTCACTCTCCGTGTCCGGCGTCGAGTCCTTGCTTTTCCGAGCCCGTACGAACCTCAGGCAGATTGTTCAAATCTGCGGAAAAGGATGACACCCATGCAATGTGAGCAAGCCCGGGAAAGGATCTCGGCATACATGGACGGGGAACTCGATGGCCCGACCTTGCACCAGGTAGGCGACCACATAGAGGTTTGCGCTTCCTGTCGCGCGCTTCTGGATGGGTTCCGAAAGGTGGATGATCTGATCCGGGGACTTCACGGGCTGGACGTGAAGGACGATTTCGCCAGGCAAGTCCTTGAAAAGGTGAGGGAGTCGGATAGGCCCCCCGGGTTGATGTGTCCCGGGAAGGGTGCACTTTCAAGGGTTTTGAGTTTTCTGGAGCCCCTCTGGGAGTTGTTTGAGGCAAAAAGAGCTCCGAATACCGGGATATTGGAGGAGTTCGACGATTTTCCGCCCCTGTCCGTAGGGTTCATCTATTTCAAGTTCTGGAGCCAGGTTGGTCGAGGTTGAAGAATGGATGTTGCTTCCTTTTCCCTGGGTTTTGTTGCGGCCCTGCTCCTCGTGGGGCTGATCTTGGGGGGAACATGCGTCTATCTGGGGCGCATTCGCTCCGGAAGGCGTGACGTCAAGGGATATCTCGACTTGATCCCGGATCTTTCCAGGGAACAAAGAGAACGAGTTCAGGAAATCCGCCGGAGCTTCCTCCCTCGGGTTCAAACCATACGAGACAATCTTCGCCGTGAGCGGGCCGAGTTGGCGGGTCTTTTGTTCGAGGAGCCGGTTGACCGATCCCGCATCTTTGCCGTAGCCAGAGAGATCCTTCTCCATCAGTCCGATCTCGAGAATGAGGTGATCGAGCACATTCTTGAAGAGCAGGAACTGCTCACTCCATCCCAAAAGAGGAAATTCCACTCCATCATCGTAGAACAGTTCTCCTCGGGAGGCCTGGGTGTTCACGACGTGCGCGGCAGGCAATGAATCCCTCGATTTGAACAAGCCACCCAGCACTGCGCCGGGTTGACCTTGACTTCCGCGAACTGAGAAACCGAGGCTCGGGTCGAGGTCTTCTTGCCCGGGAGGCCTTGTATGCCGTCATGAGCGCTCGGAGAGGCTGCAATGAAGAAGAGTGCTGATGCTACGGAGAGATGTCCGGATATGCAGATATGACGACGTAACTATAGTTACAAAAATATGTTGCAGTAGTATCTCAATCCATGTATCGTATGTTTGGATGCTGCGCCGAGCTTTCACAACCGGAAATCGGAAAGGAGATGAACAAGGACCGGTATCTGGGGGTCGCGATGGTGCTCTCAGGGTTGTTTTTCGGGTGGACCATCGGCTCCCACTACACGGGAGCCACGATGGGAATGGCGATGGCTCCGGAGCGATCAAGAGTCCCATGGTTGCCACGGGTCTCATTGACTTCTTAGTCGTCCTGGGTGCCACCTTTGAAAGCCACAACGTGGTGAAGACGGTGTAAGTACCGGAATCATTCGGGGAGAGGACCGGTGATTCCGGGGCTCGCATGGGGGGAGCTGGGCAGCCCTTATCTCGAAGGATTCCCTTTTGAAAAGAATCGGAGTCTCACGGAGCATCAGGAGGTTGGGTGTGGAGACGAACTCGGACGACAACCGGTCCGACAATGGACGGAGGGCCATGAGGTTCATCCTCTTGATGGGGGTGGTGAGTCTTTTTGCGGACATGACTCATGAAGGAGCGCGCAGCATCACGGGGCCCTTCATGGCTCTCCTGGGTGCAAATGCCACGATCGTGGGTTTCGTGGCCGGATTCGGGGAACTGGTCGGATATCTCCTGCGTCTGCCGTCGGGCTACCTCAGTGACCGGACTGGGAAATACTGGACCATCACCATCATCGGGTATGTGATCAACATGATGGCGGTGCCCCTTCTTGCCCTGGCCGAGCGCTGGGAGGTTGCGGCCCTCCTCATCATTGCCGAGCGGATGGGCAAAGCGATTCGGAACCCCGTCCGCGACGCCATGCTTTCCCATGCCGTCGGGGAAGTCGGGAGGGGCTGGGGCTTCGGGTTGCATGAGGCGATGGACCAGGTCGGCGCCATGCTCGGCCCCTTGATCGTGGCCGCCGTCTTTTACTTTCGGGGTACTTATCAGACCGCCTTCACCGTCTTGCTCATCCCTGCGACGCTGACCATCGGGGTGCTCCTGGCCGCCCGGGTCCTCTACCCTCGTCCCCGGGACTTGGAATCCGCGGCCCCCGACTTGAATGCCACCGGCCTTTCTCGGGTATACTGGCTCTACCTCGGGGCCATGGTGCTCAACGCGGCCGGATATGCGGACTTTCCTCTCATCGGCTACCATTTTCAAAAAACGGCCTCGGTTCCCATGGACTGGATTCCCGTCTTTTATGCCGTTGCCATGGGAGTGGACGCCGTTGCCGCCCTTGTTTTCGGGCGCCTCTTCGACCGCGAAGGTCTGTCGGTCCTGATAGTGTCCGCCCTGATATCCACCTTCTTTGCTCCCCTGGTGTTTCTGGGAGGATTCTACGGGGGTCTTGCGGGCATGGCCTTGTGGGGTGTGGGCATGGGGGCCCAGGAATCCATCATGAGAGCGGCAATCGCCGGAATGATTTCAGCCCAAAAGCGCGGGACGGCTTACGGGGTCTTCAATACCGGCTACGGGCTGTTCTGGTTCCTGGGGAGTGCTTTGATGGGGGTCCTGTATGACTGGTCTATCCCGGCCCTCGTCACATTCTCCATGCTCCTCCAACTGGCATCGGTCCCTCTTCTCATTCGGGTCAAAAAGGAGGCCGGAGTGGTCTGAAGTCGCTCTTGAACCGCACGGATGAGCCGAACTTGCCGAATGGAGGCGAGTCCGCAGGGTGTGCCGGCAAACAGCCATAGGTTTGTCGGCCCCCTATAGGTGAAAAAGTCCTGGGTGGAGGGAACGATGCGCGTCTACTTTTTCGGCGACATTCACGGAAATCTTGTGGCGTTGGAGGCATGTCTGCGGCATCTGAGCGATTGCCGTCCGGACTCGATCTACTGCCTGGGAGACCTCGTGGGATGGCTTCCCTTCGGAGATCGTACCCTGATTCGCATGAGTTCCTCCCTCAGCATTCCGACGGTGGCGGGAAACCATGACCTTCTCGTGGCCGGATTGTTCACGGACCACCCCGAACAACTGGATCGAATGCAGGCAACCGCTTTCAATGCCGGTCTGCTCTCGACCGTCCCGGGAGCCATTGATTACCTGCTCCACTTGCCTCTCAGGCTGGAAACGGAAACCTTCACAGTCGTGCACCACAGTCCGTTCCACCTTCCGCTGCCGGGGAATCCCCCGACGATCCGGAGCTTCAACTACCTGGATGGAAAATCCCTTGGAGAATCCCTCAAAGCCTGGCGGTCCTATCCCAAGCGTCTTGTTTTCAGCGGTCATGATCACGTGCCCGGAATCTATGAACTGCCCGACATGGTCAAAGATCCCGAACCGGCCGACGTGATCGTTCATCGGCCGTCCGGGGGCAAGCCCCTGAAGATTAAGCTGAAAGCAGACTCCCGCTATTGGATCAAGGCGGGAAGCGTCGGCGGTCCCTATCGCGATGGAGTTGCGACGGCCAACTCCGTCCTCTACGAAACCACGTCGGAAACGGTTACCCTGTTTCGCATCCCTTACCCCACGGACGAACTCCGGCGTGAACTCGCTTCGCACTTCTTCGTTCGAAATCTGCCGACCCTGAAAAGATACATGGACTTGTTGGACCAAGGTCCATTCCGTAAGTAGGCGCACTTGAATCTCCATCGCCGTCGGACCCGCTTACCGCCTGTGCTTCGCACCCGTTCTTGCGAGTCAATCGGTTGTTCACCATCATGCGGCAGGGGGTTTACAGGGACAACGGAATGGAGTCTAATGAAAGCCGAATCAACGGGCAACGAAGTCTGCCGGAATTTCCGGCCATGGGAATAATGACTTCTATCGATGGGGTAGGGTCGCTCCCTCAAGCCCCTACCCCCGGGAGATCGCGGGTCTGCTGGGGGTTTTCTTTTTTGCGCAGCCAAAGACAAAAGGAAGATGGACGGGCCGGCACCGGAGTAGGCTTCCGGTTTTGAATAAGGACTGGATTGGTGTCCCGTGGCGGCGCATTGCCGACGGCGGGTCCACGGGAGACTGCGTGCCAAGGAGGTAGGGTGATGGAAGAAACCCACGAAGAGGTTGAGCTCAAGAAGAGGTTGCCCAGGGTGGGACAAGTGGTTCGAAGCAAGAAGTTCGGAACACTCTGGCGGGTCATGGAGAAACGGGAGGTTTGGCAGCATACCGCGGACGATCCGGAGACGGGGGATCCACGAATGGTCCCGGCAATTTACCTCAGCTATTGGAAGGTCCGGGAGGGGGTCCTGCCGGGAGTCGGCAAGATGATGGGGTTTGTGTACACGCTTCACGACACGACCTTTGAGACAAACTGGGAAATCGTGCAGTGACCAGTGAAGGTCGCGGTCTCCCATGGTTGTTCGGCGGGGAAGGGGAGAATCGTGGTGGGATCTCTGAACCGGAAGAATTCGGATGCCGGCATATCGCAACGATCCGGGCTGTTCACCCGCAGCGATGATCAGCGACGGTTCCGGTCATATTCTTGCTTTTGTAATCATTTTCGGGTCCATGACGGGTACGCGAAGGTCGCCGGAGAAGATAGGGATAGGGCTCTCCACGTTTACTTCCTGCAGGAGATGATGTAATCGTGGTTCCCGGATGCATCGATCTCTTTCTTTCGAAATGGCTGGAGATTTTGCGCCGGAGAATGCCGTGAAATGGATGTTTTTTTCCTACAGTCTGCCTGCCAGGCCTTCCAAGGCAAGGGTCTACGTCTGGAGGCAACTAAAGAAGCTGGGAGCCTTCAACTACCAGTCCCTTTGGATTTTCCCTTTCTCCAAGGAACGGATGAACGAGCTCCGCAAGCTCATGGACGAAATCGAGGGGTTCAAGGGAGAAAGTCTCCTGATCCAGGGGAAGCCCGTCAATCGGAAGCAGGAGGAGCAAGTTCACAAGGCCTACGCCGATTCCAGGAACGAGGAATACCGGGAGTACATCAAAAAATGCGAGGATTTCCTTGGAGAAATCCGGATGGAAACCGAACGGGAGAATTTTACCTTCGCGGAAGTGGAGGAAAACGAAGAGGAATTCCAGAAGCTTCGGCTCTGGTTGAAGAAGATCGAACGGAGGGACTTGCTGGGCTTACCCCTTCACAAGGCCGCCGTCGAAAGGATCAAGAGTTGCGAAAAGGTCTTTGAGGACTTCGCCCGGAAAGTATATGAGCGACAGTCGTGATACCGGGGAGGTCCCGATCCCCTTCGCCCATCGGCAGCCTCACAACAAGCAGCAAGCAGCAAGCATCACCGGAGAGTATGGGGCGCTTGGCCCGCAAGTCCTTCACCCATTGACCGAGTTTGCTGGAAGACACCATGGCGAGTCCAATGCAACCGGACTGCACCGGACTCCGGTCCTGCCCCTACAGAAGGCCGACTTGCCCTGAAAACGCCAACGGCCCTTGGGTGGTTTGCCTGGCGGCCCCCTCCGGTGAGTCGGAAGCCTCGAACCCGTATGGAATGCACGGCACCGACCATTGCGTCCCATGTCCGGTGCCGGATGCTTTCCGCAAAGAGATCAAGACCTGTCTTTATCTGCTTCCCATACGCCTCTGGGACGGATCGAACGTTCAGACCTTTTTCCATTGCCGACTCCTGTACGAGTTCAACCCCAAACGCGCCAACACCTCCTACACCTTTCATTCACCCGAATTGTGTCCGTGGTGGTTTCCCCACCCGAAAACGTTCTTGCCGCCGCAAACCGAATGGCACACCAATCGAGCCGTTGGCTTGTACCGGGGGAAGATCGGGCGGATCATCAAACCTTGTGCCCCGGGGCCCAATGTTTATCCGGGGAGGGAGTCTTGGTGGAAAAGGCTTTTGAAATGCTTAGCCGGAACCTGAATGTCGGTTCAAGACGCAGGAGAGCCTCTTGCCGCTTTCCATGTCGGATTCGTCCAGAAATGCCTGCACGCAGGTTTCGTGGGAACCTCGGCCCAACTGAAATTCTAGGCACAGCAGACGATTTCCTGATTCCAGGTTCTCAACCAAGTCGGCGGACCGTAAGGCTTCAAGAGGAATACACAAGGCGTTGAAGGCAAAATTTGTCAATTCCCGTCTCAACGGGGGCTCTTCATGGATGTAGACGAGGCCGTGGCTTCCCGCCACCAGGATCCCGTTCGTCCTCAAGCAATAGGAAATCTTTTTCCAACCTCTCTTTCGAATCCCCCACATTTCGGAAGAACCGATCCAACCCAGACAAGGTTCCGTCTCCGGAACAAGGAGGCGTAGGCTTCTTGCCAGTGCGGGAGGGGTCCTCGCCTGGACTTGCCACCACGGCACCGTCTCTCCCCCTTGGGCGGCACGGTCGCACCCGGACGCCCGGCGGTAGGTTCGCACGGCCGCATGGAAATGTTCCCATCCGCCGGCGGCGTTGAAAATCAGTGTGACGCAACCGGGTCCGGTTTCGGAAACGAACCGGATGGAGAGCCAACCCATGAGCAATGCACTGCCGATTTCCAAGGTGAGGACGGATCCGTGGGGGATGGAGTGCACTTCGGGGGCGACAGCTTTCAGATGGCGATTGGAGGTGACGACCAGCCGACGATTCGTCACGGCCAGGGCATGGGAGGCCGGAAAGGCCCGGATTCCGAAGTGCCCCCCTTGGGCTTCGTACATGGGAGAGTACAAGAGGTACAGGAGGTTCTCCTCGGGGGAGAGTGTCTTTTCCATGAGGCCGGCATGAACCCCGAAGAGTTCCCCGGGGGTCTTGGCCTGGTAAACAAACGGTTCCCTCCCGCTTTCCGGGCGCCATGTCAAGGATGAGGAAACCTGGG
>Ga0116192_1000901_pt1 | contig 21588 bp, 21 predicted proteins | sample AD_UKC113_MetaG_FD_89876 | JGI IMG/M metagenome (GOLD analysis project Ga0116192, IMG submission 89876) | Active sludge microbial communities of municipal wastewater-treating anaerobic digesters from Hong Kong - AD_UKC113_MetaG | ecosystem: Engineered > Bioreactor > Anaerobic > Digestate... | reverse complement strand
GGAAGAGAAAACTGTACCGCTTGTGGATTGTGTGCTCTTTCATGCCCAGCTGAGGCAATAACAATGAAAGCGGCCGAACGCAAACCAGGAGAAGAACATTTGTACAGAGAAGAAAAATATGCCGAAATCTACGAAATCAATATGCTTCGTTGTATTTTCTGCGGATTGTGTGAAGAAGCATGTCCAAAAGACGCTATTTACCTAACTATTTCTAAAGAATTAGTTCCAGCACAATACCACAGAGAAGATTTTATTTTCGGAAAAGATAAATTGGTGATGCCTCTTGAAATGGCTATAGCAAATACTAAAAAACTAAATTAATCATGGCACCAGTACTTATATTATTTTACGTTTTAGCGGCGCTTACTTTGTCAACTGCATTTTTGACCATTTACAGTAAAAACCCTATCCATAGTGCTATTTATTTAGTAATCTGTTTCTTCTCTATTGCTGGACATTATTTATTGTTCAATGCGCAATTTTTAGCCATTGTACACATCATCGTTTATGCTGGAGCCATCATGGTTTTGTTCCTATTCACCATCATGTTGATGAATTTGAACAAAGAAGACGAAGTGCACAAACCGCGTATCACAAGACTTGGAGCAATTACTGTTTTAGTATTGCTTTCTACTGTTTTATTAGTGTTGTTTAGAAATTCGAAACCGTTCTTTGGAGATTATGCTCCAATTGAAGGCGACTTTCAATCGATTAAAAAATTAGGAACTGTGTTGTTGGATGGAAAAGATGGATTTATGGTTCCGTTTGAGTTTGCCTCAATATTGCTTTTAGTAGCGATGATTGGTGCAGTATTATTGTCTAAAAAAGAAAAACAAGGAAAGTAATATGAACAATATTTTAAATCAAATAGGTATAGAAAATTATATTTTTCTTTCGATATTACTCTTTTGTATTGGAGTTTTCGGAGTGTTATACAGACGAAATGCCATCATCGTGTTCATGTCGATAGAAATTATGCTGAATGCGGTTAACTTATTGTTTGTAGCATTTTCAACCTACCATCAAGACGCCAAAGGACAAGTTTTTGTATTCTTTTCAATGGCAGTGGCTGCAGCAGAAGTTGCTGTAGGTTTAGCACTATTAGTTTCTGTGTTCCGAAATATCGGTTCGGTAGACATTTCAAATTTAAAAAACTTAAAAGGATAATCCCTAATGGACAATAGTTTAGTTTTACTTTTATTATTAACCCCATTTGTTGGGTTCTTATTCAATGTTTTCTTCGGAAAGAAAGCAGGAAAAACCATTTCTGGTGCCATTGGAACATTGGCTGTAGCCGTTTCCTTTGTAATGAGTGTGTACTTTTTCATGCAATTAAATACTTCTGGAAAACCAATAGCGGTTACCTTATTTGATTGGATTCAAATAGGAAAACTTCAAATTAATTTCGGAATTTTATTAGACCAATTATCCTTGTTATGGCTATTATTCGTAACGGGTATTGGTTCATTAATTCACTTATATTCCATCAGCTACATGCACGATGACGAAAACATGCACAAGTTCTTTGCGTATTTAAATCTGTTCGTGTTCTTCATGATCACCTTGGTAGTAGGAAGCAACCTATTAGTAATGTTCATCGGATGGGAAGGCGTTGGATTGTGTTCTTACTTATTAATCGGATTTTGGTATAAAAACCAAGACTATAACGATGCTGCCAAAAAAGCATTCATCATGAACCGTATTGGAGACTTAGGTTTCTTGATTGGGATTTTTATTTTGGCATATACTTTCAACACACTTGATTTTTTAAATTTAGGCCATTCAATAACACAATTTCATAACTTACCTATACCAAATGGTGTAGATGCCTGGCCTCTACTTTCAATAGCTGCGCTATGTCTTTTCATCGGTGCAACCGGAAAATCTGCGCAATTGCCATTATACACTTGGTTACCTGATGCGATGGCGGGTCCAACCCCAGTTTCTGCGTTAATTCACGCAGCAACCATGGTAACTGCTGGTATTTTTATGATAACTCGAATGAACTTCCTATTCGATGTAACTCCAGAAGTTCAAAATATCATTGCCATAGTTGGAGCCATTACAGCTTTAGTGGCCGCTTCCATCGGATTATTACAAAACGATATCAAAAAAGTATTGGCTTATTCAACGGTTTCGCAATTAGGTTTAATGTTTTTAGCATTGGGTCTAGGAGCGTATAATGTTGCTGTTTTCCACGTAATCACACATGCCTTCTTTAAAGCTTGTTTGTTCTTGGGTTCAGGTTCTGTAATTCATGCTTTACACGGTGAGCAAGACATGCGTAAAATGGGTGGTTTGCGTAAAGCAATGCCAATCACATTCGCAACTATGTTAATCTCAACGTTAGCAATTGCTGGTATTTTTCCTTTCGCTGGATTCTGGTCAAAAGACGAAATTTTAATGACGGCTTTTGAGCATAACAAAGTGTTATGGATTGTGGGTTCGATTGCTTCAATCATGACGGCTTTCTATATGTTTAGATTGATGTATTTGACATTCTTTAGAGACTTTAGAGGAACTGAAGAACAAAAACACCATTTACATGAAAGTCCGAGTTTAATCACATTGCCTCTAATTATTTTAGCAGGATTGGCAACTGTTGGTGGATTAATCAATTTACCAAAACCTATCGGAAACGGTTGGTTGAATCATTTCTTAGAACCAATATTAGCTACTAAACACAAAGAAGAAAGTATCTTTGAAGGCAATGCCTTAATGCTAATGGCAATCGCTTTGACTGGTGCTATCATCGGAATTATTTGGGCGTATTCTAAATACATCAAACAAGGATTTGTACCTAAAGAAGATGCCGAAATTGTTGGTTTTTCTAAAACAATTTACAACAAATATTATGTTGATGAAGTATATACTGCATTAATTGTAAAACCTATAAACGCATTATCTAATTTCTTCAGAACTACATTAGAACCTGCCTTAGGGAATGTAATTTATGGATTTGGATCAGCAGCAAACGGACTCAGTAATCTTGGGAAATCATTACAAACCGGAAGTATCGGATTATATTTATTTGCCTTTGTAATTGGAGTTTTAGCATTAGTTAGTTATTTATTTTTAGCGCAATAATTTTAAGAAAATGAACGTATCACTTATATTAATTATCCTTTTAATTGGTGCAATAGCAACTTTCCTTTCGGGAGATAAATTGGCTTCTAAAGTGGCTTTACTATTCAGTTTGGTAACTTTAGGTTGTGCATCAGTATTGGTAAATCACTTTTTGGGCGGAATAGATATCAGCTTAAACAATCCATGGATTTTACAACCGAATGTGTCGTTTGCTTTAAAAGCAGATGGTCTTTCCTTGGCGATGGTTTTATTGACCGCTTCATTAACACCAATCATCATCTTTTCTGGATTTGGAAATAACTTCGAATCCCGAAGCGTCGGGACGAAAAACTTCTACGCCTTAGTATTGTTCATGGCATTTGCAATGACTGGTACTTTCCTTGCTGCAGACGGTTTATTGTATTACATTTTCTGGGAATTAGCTTTAATTCCAATCTACTTTATTGCTTTAGTTTGGGGTAATGGCGATGCAGAAGAACGTAAAAAAGCCGTAGTAAAATTCTTTATCTACACGTTAGGAGGTTCATTATTCATGTTGGTAGCTTTCGCCTATTTGTATACCAAAGCAGGAAGCTTCTTATTATCAGATTTAACCAAATTAAATTTATCTGCTACCGAACAAACTTGGATTTTCTTTGCATTCTTTTTAGCCTATGCGATTAAAATTCCGATCATACCTTTCCACACTTGGCAGGCAAAAGTATACCAAAAAGCACCAACCATCGGAACGATGCTTTTATCAGGTATTATGCTAAAAATGGGATTGTACAGTGTAATTCGTTGGCAATTGCCTATCGCACCATTAGCGGCTAAAATGTATATGCCCACTTTAATCGGGTTGAGTATTGCTGGTGTGATTTATGGTTCGATTGTGGCATTACGTCAAAAAGATTTGAAAAAATTATTAGCCTACTCATCTTTAGCGCACGTGGGTTTAATCGCTGCTGGATGTTACACCTTAACAGAAGCTGGTTTAAGCGGTGCTGTTTCGCAAATGATTGCACACGGTTTTGTAATCGTGGGATTGTTCTTTGCTGCTGAAGTAATTTTCAGACGTTTCGGAACCTATAAAATAGACGAAATGGGTGGCGTTCGTTCGCAAGCATCCAAATTCACTTCGATGTTCATGATATTGGTATTAGCTTCTGTAGCCTTACCAGGAACGTTCAACTTTGTGGGAGAATTTACCGTATTGTACAGTTTATCTCAAGTAAATATTTGGTTCGCTGTTCTTGGTGGAACTACTATTATTCTTGGAGCTTATTATATGTTGAAAATGTTTCAAAATGTAATGCTTGGAGAAACAAACACTAAAGTTTTTGCAGAGGTAACCACTAGCGAAGCTGTAATTTTTGTCATTCTAATTGCCTTTTTATTGTTCTACGGATTGTATCCAAAACCAATTGTTGACTTGGTGAACCCAAGCATCAAAGAAATTCTAACTCAAATTAATAGATTTAACTAATCATAATGAATACATTAATAGCCATATCAGCACTTGGTGTTTTTTGCTTAATCGCTGAAATCTTTAATTTAAGAAAAGCGCTTGTTCCTGTTACAATTTTAGGATTGTTAGGAATTCTTGGGTCAACACTACACTTCTATACTATTGCTGAGTTAAGCAGTGATTACAACAACATGATTTTTGCCGATAAATATGCCGATGCTTTTTCATCGCTGTTTATTTTGCTAACTATTTTCTTGGTAGCGATGAGTCATGATGTGTATAAAGAACATCAAACCAAAATTTCCGACTATGTAGCCATTAAAGTATTTCTTTTGGCTGGAGCCGTGGCGATGGTATCGTTCTCGAACTTATCAATGTATTTCTTAGGAATTGAAACGCTTTCTATTGCGTTGTACATTTTAGCAGGAAGCAGTCGTTTGGACATTAAAAGTAACGAAGCAGGAATGAAATATTTCTTAATGGGTTCGTTTGCGTCAGGATTTATTTTATTCGGAATTTGCTTGATTTACGGAACGTTTGGAACTTTCGATTTAAAAGAAATTACCGAGTTTTCGGGTGCTTTAGACAAAGCAATTTGGTTTTCGATTGGGGTTTCTTTAATTACTATCGGAATGTTATTTAAAATAGCAGCAGTACCGTTTCATTTTTGGGCTCCAGATGTATACGAAGGTGCGCCATCTCTAGTTACTGCTACAATGAGTACGTTGGCTAAAGTGGTTGCTTTTGCTTCGTTATACAAATTGTTGGCGGCTATGAACTTATTCCCAACTGTTCAATTCCAAAATATTATTGTGGTCGTTTCTATTCTATCGATGACGGTAGGAAATATTATGGCATTGCGTCAACAAAACGTGAAACGTATGTTGGCCTTTTCGGGTATTTCTCACGCCGGATTTATGTTGATGACCGTGTTGAGCATTGCTAATTCTGCGAATAATTTATTGTACTACACTTTTGCGTATGCCTTAGCGGGTATTGCTGCGTTTGCCGTGGTAATAAGTGTTACTAAAGACAAAGGCAACGAAGATACTTCTAACTTTAACGGTTTAGGAAAAACCAATCCGTTAATGGCTGCCGTGTTGACTATGTCGTTATTATCGATGGCGGGTATTCCAGTTTTTGCTGGATTCTTTGCGAAATTTAATTTGTTTACACAAACTATTCAAGCTGGCTATTTAGTAGTGGTTATTGCTGGAGTAATCAACTCGATTATAAGCGTGGGTTACTATTTCAAATTGATTTTAGCAATGTACACCAAAGAACCAGCTGCCGAAAAACAAGCAACACCATTTGTATATTATGCTGTCGGTGTAGTTGCTATTTTGTTGAATGTTGCCATCGGATTGTATCCAACAGTAATCAGCAATTTATTGAAATAGGATTTTAAAAATCATCATAAGAAAACCATCAAAAGTAATTTTGGTGGTTTTTTGTTTTGTACTACTACCTTCACAAAAGACGCTTGCCTCCTAGCCCTGATGGAAGCCAACTGCCGTGCAGTGCGAACAGCAGGAATGACAAACCCTAAAATGCCCGAGCCATTCGCTTCAAATAATTATCAACAAGTGCCAAAATTAACAATTGTATAAAGCGGCTATTTTGTAAATTTACAAGATGTATGCTTTAGTCGATTGTAACAATTTTTATGCCTCGTGCGAACGCGTTTTCCAGCCACATCTGAATGGAAAACCGATTGTGATTTTGTCTAATAACGACGGATGTATCATTTCGAGAAGCGACGAAGTCAAAGCATTGGGCATTCCGATGGGCGGACCCGAATTTAAAGTTCGACAAGAATTAAAGCAAAAAGGTGTTCAAGTATTTTCGTCCAATTATGCTTTGTATGGCGATTTGAGCAGTCGCGTGATGAAAATTCTAGAAGGTTTTACGCCGCATGTTGAAGTCTATAGTATTGACGAAGCGTTTCTGAACTTTGACGGCATGAAAATCGAGGATTATCAAGACTATGGTGTTCAGATAAAAAAGCGTATTATGAAATGGTTGAGCATTCCGGTTTCGGTTGGTTTTGCACCCACCAAGGCGCTATCGAAAGTCGCCAACAAAATTGCTCGAAAATTTCCAGATCGCACCCAAGGTTCGTATGTGATTGACACCGAAGAAAAGCGCATTAAAGCGTTGAAATGGACCAAAATTGAAGACGTTTGGGGCATTGGTTTTCGTTTAACCAAAAAGATGCACGCCAAAAATATTTTGACCGCCTACGATTTTACACAACCTTACAATGAACCTTTTATCAAAAAAGAAATGGGTGTGGTGGGTATGCGATTGCGCATGGAATTGTTGGGCGAATCGGTGTTGGAAATGGAAGAACCGAAAGACAAAAAGAACATTGCGATTACAAGAAGCTTTGATGGTAACATCACCACGTTTGACGAAATGAAAGAACGTGTTTCGACCTTTGCAACGGTTTGTGCCGAGAAGTTGCGCAAGCAAAATTCGTGTTGCTACGGCGTGATTTTATACCTGCGAAAAGACAAATACAAAGTAGAAAAGCAGCGTTATAATTTCTATAAAATGGAAACGTTGCCTTATGCCAGTAACTCGAATATCACACTGAGCAATTTGGCGGTAAAAATGCTTAAAGAACTGTTTGAGGAAGGCGAAATCTATAAAAAAGCTGGTGTGATTGTCACGCAGATTATTCCGCAAGATCAAAAGCAATTTCATTTGTTTGAAGAAGAAAATCCGAAGCATCAAAAACTGATGAAAGTGATTGACGATTTTCATAAAAAAACTGGTGAACGAAAAATACGACTTGGAAACCAAGATTTGCAACGCACTTGGAAAATGAAGCAAGACCATTTATCGCCGAAATATACTACTGATATAAAAGACATCTTTACCGTAAAATGCCATTAAAAAACAACATAACCTTCTTTCTACCCGACTTAGAAAATACTTTTGAACTTCCGTTCATTTCGGGTGGAATCAAAGCTGGTTTTCCGTCACCAGCAGCCGATTTTGATGAAACCAAAATTAGTTTAGATCACGTTTTGGTAAAAAATCGCGAAACCACCTTTTATGCTAAAGCATCGGGAACTTCCATGATTGGTGCGGGTATTGATGATGGCGACATCTTAGTTATCGATAGAAGTTTGGAACCACAAAACAACAAAGTAGCCGTGTGTTATATTGATGGTGAATTTACAGTAAAACGCATCAAAATTGAAAAAGAATGCGTGTACTTGATGCCTGAAAACAAAGAATTCCAACCGATAAAGGTCACTAACGAAAACGAATTAATTATTTGGGGTATCGTGACGTATGTCATAAAAAGTATATAAAAAAACCTCCCATTTCTGAGAGGTTTAGTACACATATTAGACCAAATATCTAACCAATTGCTCATAGATATTGAGGCTTTTTCCAATTTTACTAATGTATTAACCTAAATCAATGATTCTGATTTAATACATATTTTTTTATTATGTATTTTGTCACTGGACGCAACGCTTTTCCTGTTTCAGGATGAATACCATGTGTATTAAAAAATTCGGGGTTTGCTCCAACTTTACAATACCAAACAATAGCCTTCCCTTCTTTAAAAAAAGTAGTGGTATCACAAACTGCTATTTGTTTTAATTTCAAAACTTCTTTCCTAACAGGCTCAACGGACGCCAATCCTCCTATACCTTGCACATCACAATGAACTACTTCATAATGATCTCCTTGCCATTGCATGCATTCTTTCTCTTTAAAAAAGGCCTGTTTAATTTCTATGGAACTTAAAACGACTAACAATCCAATCCCAACTTTCTTATTTATTATTTTCTTTAAAACTCCAAAAGATGTATTTCCTTCAGAGACTCTTAAATCTTCACTCTCTTCTTTTGCTATTTCTCCTGAACTTGTATTAATAATTTCGCTTTCAACGTATTCAAATCCCATTTTAGCAAACTTCTTAAAAGGTCTTGGATTAAAATCTACTAATACAGCTGCAATATTTATTCCTTCATAATCAGCTAAGTCGGTTTCGCCTTTTAAAAATTTTTCAATCGGTCTAAACTTATCCGTAGCTGCTTGTAATTTATTCTTAGTGTTTGAATTAAATTCAAAACCAAAAAAGATTTCAAAACTTTTTAAATCATCAAGATTATTATTGCTTTTAAATCGCTCAAAACATAACTGTCGCAACTTAGCTCTTGAAGGAACAATCAAGAAACTTGAAAATTCTTTGTCTCTTTCTGATTCAAATTTTACCCGTATTGCTTTCTTATAAGCATCAAGAGCATCTTGATTTGTAGTCATATTAGGAATTTTTAGGAATACTAGGAATTTCAGGAATTCCCTATAAACACTCACACAAAAACCCCATTCCTTTGTCTCGGAATTAGTTCTTGTTCGGTTTCGCGACAAGAACAAATGTACAAAACTAGTTCCAAAAAAGTAGGCTATACAGAACTGATTTTTTATTCAGGGAAGTATAATTAAAAGGTTCTGTATTAGCTCACTTCACTTCCCAAAAACAATATCGAGTACTCAAAAAAAGCAGGGAAACCTGCCCTATTGCTCTTCGGACAAAACATCCGAACAGCCACAACTATGTCCAATTTTTTAAATTTTAAATCAAATGAAAAAAATAATTTTCGCAACACTTGTTGCTTTGTCTATAACCTTCGTTTCATGCACGAGTGATGCTGTTGAAGGAGTTAAAAATTCTTCTAACCTGTCTAACCCACACAACGAGATGTTACTGACTCAAAAATCTGGTGACTCAACTGGCGGTCAAGGTGGTCAAACACCTCCACCAAAACCATAATTATAATAGATTAATTTTTCCTTTATAATTAAAATCAATACTTTCGGGAAATGATAGCTAGAAAACTACATTTCCCGATTTGTATTATATGGATGTTTTTCTTTTTCATTTCCTGTGAAAATCAGAAAGATAAAAATCTAGAAAATAAGGTGTACGATGCACTTATTGAAAAAGCAGAAGATTATAGTACAAATCAAAAATACGACAGTGCCTTTTACTACTATTTCAAAGCAAAAGAAGCTTGTACCAATAATGAAAAAGACAGAATAGCATATGCACTATTCAATTTAGCAGACATTCAACAAAAACATTGTGATTATGCCGAAAGCGAAGCAACTGCCACAAGCATTATCGCATTAGATCCAAACTATAAATACATTTATAGCACTTACAACCTTTTAGGACTAGGCTATTTAGAGCAATACAATTACCAAAGTGCTATTAAATATTTCAACCTAGCTTCAAAAACAGCTTTGAACCAAGCCGATAAATTGGTGTATAATAACAATATAGCCTACACACTTTTAGAGTCTAAAAAATACCATCAAGCTAAGCAATTACTAACTAAAACGCTTCAAAACAAACTTCTTATTACCGACAAGTTCAACTATGCTAGAGTGCTAGACAATCTTGGCTTTACCTATTTCAAAATGAACAATACCAAAGCCTTAGACTATTTAAAGCAATCTTTCAAAATAAGAGACAGCCTCAAAAATGACTACGAACTCATTGCCTCGTACGTTCATTTATCTGAATACTATCAAAACTACAATCAATCTTTAGCTAAAGACTATGCCACAAAAGCCTATCAAGCAGCCACAAAAGCCAATAGTCCTGACGACAGACTTGAAGCCTTAAAACTGTTAATTACCAATGCCAATGCTAACGAAATTAAAAATCTGTCACTCGAACAAATTCAAATTTCAGACAGTATTAATCTGGTTAGACAAACCGCCAAAACACAATTTGCTAAAATAAAATACGATGCTTCTCTAGCTCTAAAAGAAAGTGAAAACCAAAAAACACAAAAACAACTGTATCTGTCACTTGCAGTTTTTATTGCAGTTCTTTCGTTGGTGCTATTCATTGCTATTCGTTCCAGAAACAAACGAAAACTTCAAATTATAAGCTACGAAACCGAAACCCGTATTGCTAAAAAATTACACGACGAATTAGCCAACGACGTATTCAACACCATGACATTTGCCGACACACAAAACCTTAACGATCCTGATAAAAAAGAACTACTAATCGAAAATCTCGATAAAATATATACTCAAGCCCGAAACATATCAAGAGAAAACAATCAAATCGATACAGGCGCAAATTTTGAACAAATTCTTAAAGAAATGCTGTCGGGTTATTCCAATGCTCAAGTTAATATTATAATCAATAAAATAAATACCATAGAGTGGCTTAAACTCCAAAAAGAAGCCAAAATAGCGCTATACCGTACGCTGCAAGAACTCATGGTAAACATGAAAAAACACAGCCAATGTTCACTGGTACTTGTTGGATTTGAAAATCTTAAAAACACCATAGAAATTACCTACTCCGACAACGGAATTGGATGTGTCGATATGTTAAATTTAAAAAAAGGACTCCAAAATGCGGAAAACCGTATTTTTACTATAAAAGGAAGCATTATTTTTGAATCAGAAAACAACAAAGGGTTCAAAGCCAAAATAACTATTCCTAAATAAAAGTAGTGCATCATGTTTAAAAAAGTAATAATAGCAGAAGATTTCGACAGCATCAACCTAGCCGTAATGCAAGTATTAAGCGATATTGGTGTAACCGAAATTCACCATGCCAAATACTGTGATGATGCACAACTCAAAATAAAAAAAGCCATCCTCGATAACGAACCTTTTGATTTACTCATCTCAGATTTATCCTTCAAATCAGACCATCGAAAAGTAACCCTAGAAAGTGGCGAACAACTAGTAGCATGGGCTAAAAAAGAACAACCCAATCTAAAAATCATTGTGCATTCTGTTGAGGATAAAACCTTTTTTATAAAATCATTATTCGATAATTACAACATCAACGGATTTGTGGCAAAAGGAAGAAAAAGTATCGAACAACTCAAAACCGCCATCAATAAATTATACACCAACAACACCCAGTACATTTCACCCGAAATGGCACACATTTTACAAGACAAATTCATCAACGAAATAGACGACTACGACATTCAACTCATCAAGCAACTTGCTATTGGTGTGCCTCAAGACAAAATGGATCTTAAATTCCAAGAACTAGGCATAACTCCAAACAGTAAAAGCACCATCGAAAAAAGAGTCAGCAAACTAAAAGACTATTTCAAAGCCAACAACACCGTGCATCTTATAGCTATTGCGAAAGATTTAGGGATAGCATAAACTCAATGTTGTTGTAACATTTTGTCATTCCAACACTAGAGGACTCGAGCGTAAGCGAACTGGCGAAGCAATCTCACATCAATTTCATTTTATTTCTCCAAATTACGGTTTCCCGTAAAAAAATCAACTTTTTCCGTTTTATGTTTGCTTCATAAAATAAACGCCATACAAAATCCATAATCCCAAAACTTCATGGCAAACCTCTGTTTGTCATGAAGTTTAATTAAAAAAACTCACAATGAAAAAACTATTTTTACTTTGTGCACTAACAGTGTTAATAGCAGCATTCAAACTACCAATACAATATTACACCTTCCTTAGAATAATAATAACCATCGGTGCCACAACAGCTCTCATCAACGAAATGAAAAACGATGTAAACCTATGGGGCATCACATTTCTAATGATGGCAATACTTTTCAACCCATTCATACCAATCTATTTATACCAAAAACTCATCTGGATTCCAATAGACATCATAACAGCACTATTATTTTTAGCCTACACTTACAGAAAATCAAAACCATGAAACTAGATATACTTCATAAAAATATAGTCCAAATAGACTACAACGAACAAAATCAAATACTTCAAATCGAATTCAAACTCAACGTCATTCATCAATATTTTGAAGTACCCCTAAACGAGTATTTAGATTTCATAAATGCAGAGAATACCGAAGAATTCTATACTCGTTTCATTCAATGTAAATACCATTTCGACACTTTTTAACGCTGTAAATAATTATCTAATATCTTGTCTCTTGTTTCTTCCATCTAAAAATATTTTCTCCAATTACGGTTTCCCGTAAGGAAATAAAAAAACGCCATCCTAAATTTGGTTTAGTATTAATTTATAAACCAATAAAATTATGGCATTCAACGAAACCGGACATTACAAAAATGTCGCAAACCTAAACCTTCTAATAGGCTACATCAACTCCTACGGAACACAGTACAACCCTTCCAAAGAAGCAATAAAACTAGTCAACCTGCAAGCACTCTACGAGGCAGCCAACCTGCAAATCAAACAAGTTCAAGACGACAAAAACACCTACTCTCAAGCCGTAGACAATCGTGAAGACGCCTTCAAAGACACCAAAAAATTCACAACAAGAATCGTTGCCAATCTTTCAGGTACCAACGTATCAACACAAACCGTAAAAGATGCCAAAACAATCAACGCCAAAATTCAAGCATCCAAAGCCAAAAAACCAAAGATAACCAATCCCGAAACTGTAGACCCAACAGCAACAAGCCACTCAACATCGCGCCAAAGCTACGACAGCCTCTACGAAAACTTCAACGATATGGTTAGTCTTCTAAAAACAACCTCAGGATACGACACAACCCAATCCGAATTCCAAATAGCAGAACTAACCAATTATGCCAACAAACTAAAAGACGCCAACGAACAAATAGACCTTGCCATAGTTGCCATAAACAATCAAAGAATCAATCGCGACAACCTACTCTACTCCCCAACTTTAGGATTAGTAGATACCGCACTCGAAGCCAAAAACTACATCAAAGGATTATTCGGCGCATCAAGCCCACAATTCAAAACCGTAAACAGTATTAGTTTCAGAAACTTTAAATAAAAACCATAAAACCATCAAAGTAAACTACCGCTCTTTGATGGTTTTTTATATTGATTCAATCAACTTATACAAAAAAAGCAACTACAATCTAAACAATACTTAGACTTTACACAGTTTTTTGGACAGTCTTAATTAGCTATATCATTATACAAAATTCCAAACGCAACTTACTATACAATAACTACAACTATCAAACTATTAACTGCATGTTCCAATATATCATTTGCACGGTTCAATATATCAACTGCACATTCCAATATATCAACTGCAACTATCAAACTATCAACTGCACGGTTCAAAATTCCATCTGCACGTTCCAATATAACAACTGCAACTATCAAACTAAAAACTGCACGATACAAACTGCTAAATGCACTATTCATAAAAACAACTAAATTTGTAAAAAAAATGCGTCAAAAAACCCTATTGATATTCATTCTTCTACTATCAGTAGTTGCAAAAGCTCAAGTAAAACTGCTTTCCTGGAACCTAGAAAACTTTGGTAAATCCAAAACAGACTCCACTCTAACCTACATTGCCAACACCCTAAAAGAATACGATATTGTGGCAATACAAGAAGTAGTAGCAGGTAACGGTGGCGCACAAGCAGTAGCAAAACTAGCAGACGAACTAAATAGAAAAGGTTCCAAATGGGATTACACCATCAGTGACCCCACCACAAGCAGCGCCTACAAAACCGAACGCTATGCCTTTCTCTGGAAAACCGCCAAAGTCAAAAAAATAGGCAAAGCATGGCTCGAACAAAAATACAACCTCGAAATAGATAGAGAACCCTACTATTGCACCTTCGAATACAACTTAAAACAATTCACAATTGCCAATTTCCACGCAATTACCAAAAGCAAACAACCCGAAACTGAAATAAAATTCTTCAAATATTTACCTGATGAATACCCCAATCTGAACATTATTTTTGCAGGTGATTTCAATTGTCCACAATCCCACACAGTATTCAATCCTTTAAGAAAATTAGGGTATAATTGTGCCTTCACCAATCAAAAAACATCTCTTAAAAAAGAATGTATACTTAACGAATGCTTAGCCTCAGAATTTGACAACATATGGTACAACAATACTAGAATAAAATGTCTTAAAGCTCAAGTAATCCATTTCTACAATGCTTTTAAAACCCTAAAAGAAGCTAAAGAAATTTCAGATCACATCCCCATCACATTAGAATTTGATTTAATTTAATATTATATTTTTCAAATGAAGTAATTCAATAAAAATGGTATTGAAAACTATAATACAATAATATAAACTTTATGAAAATAATTTTAGCAATCTTTTTATTGTTTGGCCTAACATCATTCTCTATTAGTAAAGATGATGTCTATATTTGTAATAGTAAAGGTGCAACCAAATATCAATATACAGAAACTTGCCGTGGATTAAACGCCTGTAAGCATGAAGTAATCAAAAAATCTCTAAAAGATGCTAAAGCACTAGGTTTAACATTGTGTGGATGGGAAGATTAAATTATAGATATTACTAAAAATAAATATACATGAACAATTACTCAGCCAAAATTTTCAAATCAAAATACAATAGAATCGACCCATTTTGGTTAAGCATCAACGATGGATTGATAAAATTGATAGAATTTAAAACTTCAGAAAATAGCAAAGCTCCAGAAAAATTCAAAATAATTCTTCAATCAGAAGATTACACAACAGAATATAACATTGATCCTAATTTAAATAATAGTACAAACCAATACGATTCACATGATATCAACATCATATTTAATGCTACATCAACCAAAATAAGTATTGTCCCATTACCCAAAAATGAAGAATTAAACGATACTAATGAAAATCTTTCTTACAGTATAAATTACATCATACTGCCAAATGATAATGACAATAAGGAAAAAAGAAATCCAAGACCAAAACCTAAAATAGAAGAAACAGTTTTTAAAAGACAAATTTCATTGGTATAATACAAATTCTACCAAATAAAAAAACCTCCCATTTCTGAGAGGTTTAGTACCCGGAGTGGGAATCGAACCCACACACCTAAGTACACGAGTTTGAGTCGTGCGCGTCTACCAATTCCGCCATCCGGGCTGGACTTTGTAATTTTGTGAGTGCAAATGTAATTAATTTTTATTCATATTTTCAAGAAAATAGTTAAAAATATCCTTTCAGAGTCCAATTTTATTTCTAAATTTGCACCTCGTTAACACGACATACAACTAACTAACTACATCCGAGGCATTTATATTCTCCCAAATTTATTCAAAAGATAAATCAAAAAGAGTTGAATTTTTCGGAACTAAAACAACACAAAATGTCACATCAAGAACCAGAAGCAAAAATATTTGCTTGTTCCCAAAGTGTCCACTTAGCCGAACAAATAGCCAAAAACTATGGTGTTCCGCTAGGTAAAGTTACGTTCTCTAAATATAGTGATGGTGAATTCCAACCTTCGTTTGAAGAATCAATTCGAGGATTGCGCGTTTTTATTGTTTGCTCTACTTTTCCTAGTGCCGACAATTTAATGGAACTATTGTTAATGATTGATGCTGCTAAAAGAGCCTCAGCCAGACACATTACTCCTGTAATTCCTTACTTTGGATGGGCAAGACAAGACCGAAAAGACAAACCAAGAGTGCCGATTGGAGCAAAATTAGTTGCAAAACTATTAGAAACAGCAGGTGCCACACGAATCATGACCATGGATTTACATGCCGATCAGATTCAAGGGTTTTTCGAAAAACCAGTCGACCACTTGTTCGCTTCAACCATATTCTTGCCGTATGTGAAAAGTTTAAATCTAGAAAATTTAACCATCGCATCGCCCGATATGGGAGGTTCCAAAAGAGCTTACGCCTACTCTAAATTTTTAGAATCAGACGTAGTAATATGTTACAAACAACGAAAAGTAGCCAATGTCATCGACACGATGGAACTTATCGGAGAAGTAAAAGGCAGAAATGTAATTCTAGTAGACGACATGATCGATACTGGAGGCACATTAGCCAAAGCAGCCGATCTTATGATAGAAAAAGGTGCGTTAAGTGTAAGAGCTATTTGTACACACGCTATTTTATCGGGAGACGCTTACGAAAAAATAGAGAATTCTAAATTATTAGAATTAATTGTGACCGATTCGATTCCGTTAAAGAAAGAATCTAACAAAATAAAAGTGGTGAGTTGTGCACCGCTATTTGCAGAAGTAATGCACATGGTACAACACAACAATTCCATCAGCGGTAAATTTCTGATGTAATGAGTAGAACGCGTTAGGGATAGAGGCAAGCACCGCGTGCAGCCAAAAGCCCGCCCGAAGGGAACGCCCAAATAAAAGCTAACAGCTAAAAAAAGAATTTTTATAATTATTAACTATATATTTTTACAATGAAATCAATTTCAATTAAAGGATCAGAAAGAGAAAGCGTAGGTAAAGTTGCGACTAAGGCCGTACGTGATGCTGGAATGGTTCCTTGCGTAATTTACGGAGGAAGTCAACCAGTACATTTTCAAGCGGAAGCAAAAGCTTTCAAAAGTTTGGTTTACACTCCAAATGCGCACACAGTTGCCATTGATTTAGGAGGTAAAAAATTCGATGCTATCTTACAAGACATCCAATTTCACCCTGTAAGTGATGCTATTTTACACATCGACTTCTTCCAATTATCAGACGATAAAGAAATCGTTATGGAAGTACCTGTAAAAGTTACTGGAACTTCTCCAGGTGTACTTTTAGGAGGAGTTTTAAACTTAAACCAAAGAAGATTAAAAGTGAAAGCTTTACCAAAAAATCTTCCAGATTTCGTTGAAGCTAACATCTCTGAATTACAAATGGGTAACAAATTGTATGTAACTAAATTGGCTACTAACAATTTCAAATTAATGCACCCAGACAACACCGTAGTGTGTCAAGTGAAGATCTCACGTGCTGCAATGAAAGCTGCTCAAGAAGCTGCCAAAGCAGAAAAAGGAGCAAAAGGAAAGAAAAAATAATTTCAACCTTATTCATACAAAAAGGCATCAGTTTTTACTGGTGCTTTTTTTATGAACGAATGTTTAGGTTTCTTCCTAAACCCTATTCCTGCTTTCGGCTTTAGTCTTGCTGCGCTGCGAGCTTCCACCTCAATCAGGGTTAGTTAGCAATCCATTAGCATAAAGTTTAAAAATCTAAACAATTATAGTATTTTTACAACATGAATTGGCTTTCAAAATTATTTCAACCCAAAGAAAAAGAAATTACAGACCCAATGAAGAAATTCCTAATCGTTGGCCTTGGCAATATTGGCGCCGAATATGTAAACACACGCCACAACATCGGTTTTAAAATAGTAGATTTTATTGCTAAAAAAGAAAATACCAGCTTTCAAACTGCCAAACTGGGCGATATCGCTGAATATAAAATAAAAGGACGCACCATCTTGCTATTAAAACCAAACACCTACATGAACCTTAGCGGTAAAGCGGTAAAATATTGGATGGAAAAAGAAAACATTGCCAAAGAAAACATCTTAGTCATCACCGACGATTTAAACTTGTCTTTCGGAACCATCCGAATCAAATCTAAAGGTAGCGATGGCGGACATAATGGCTTAAAAAACATTCAATTGTTATTAAACACCACCGAATATCCACGTTTTCGTTTTGGTATAAGCGACCAATTCAAAAAAGGACAACAAGTAGATTACGTACTCGGCGAATGGAACGATGACGAAAAAACAAAATTGCCTGAACGCTACGAAATGGCTGCCGAAATAGTCAATTCGTTTGCTCTAGCCGGACTTAACAACACCATGAACAGCTTTAATGGAAAATAAAAAACGGACTGATAAATCAGTCCGTTTTTTTAATACTTGTAATAAACTATTATTTCTTAATAATTTTATCCGATTTTAAGAAGTTTCCATCGTTGTATATTCTTAAATAATATACCCCAGACTGTAATGTATCGATGCTAACTTTATTGTTAACTTCTTCCAATTTTTGAGATTTTACCAATTGCCCATTGTTGTTGTAAATTTCAACAAAATCAATCGCAACGTGCGGAGAAGTAATCATAAAGTATTGAGAAACTGGATTAGGATAAACCGCAATAGCTTGAATAGCCTGAACTTCATTCAATCCTAAAGAAGCACATCCGTTTGACGTTAATAAACTTGCCCTTGGACCAGCTAAGGTATTTTGCATAATCGTTTTTTGACCTGCAGTAAAAAAGGCCATACATCCATCGTCTACATAATCCATATAATTCATAAACATCGAACCATTGGCGGTCACCGTACACGCGTGATCGTTGTTTGGAAAAGGCGGACATGTAGTTGTATAATCCGAGCTAAAATAAGGATTATTAGTAGCTGGAGTGTCCGCAACTCCGTCATCATTTGCAGCGGTTCCACAAGCACTATTATCATCACCCCATGGATGATCTAGACCAAAATAATGACCTATTTCATGAGTAGCAGTTCTTCCTTTATTGAATGGTGCCGTTGCCGTACCTGTATTCCCTAAAAACTGATCTCCAATACAAAGTCCATCATAAGCTAAACCTGCTGCAGATGGTAGATAAGCAAAACCTAATAAACTTGTATTGGTAAATCTTCCAACCCAAATATTTAAATATTTTGTTGGATCCCAAGCAGTAAGTCCACTAGAAGTATAATAACTATTTTCAAAAACAAAAGACGAAGCTACCTGCTTTCTTTCTACTCCTGTCGTTGCAGCTCCAGCTGGTGTTCTTACAGCTTTACAGAAAACAATTTCCATATCAGCACCATAACTTTGAAATGCACTAGGAACTACTGTAGAAAAATCCGTATTCAATTTTCTGTAATCTGCATTTAAAATCGCTAATTGTGAATCGATTTGTGCATCACTAATATTTTGAATAGATGTTTTGTATAAGATATGAAAAACAACCGGTATAGTTACTACCGTATTAGGACTCTTATTCGTTTGAGACGTAGCCGGATTTCTAATGTAATCCATAATCTCTTGATGATGAACTGCAAAAGCAGGATCATTGGCTTTTAATTGATTTAACTTGTCGTTAGTACCGCATGTTCTTTGTGACAAAACACTTAAAGAACTAAACGCCAATGCAATAAAAATAATTTTTTTCATTTTTAAAAAATTTTAGATTCCAAAAGTAAATAAAAAAGGGAAGCAAAATGCTTCCCTTTATATTTTTTATTTGAAAACTATTCGACAACTATTTTCTTCACTACTTTTTTATCTCCATCTTTTACAGTTACCATGTAAACGCCCGATTGAACGCCATCTAACTGTATGTTTTGAGAAAATAACCCTGTGTTCGTAAATTGTCTTTCGTATACGTTTCTGCCTCTAATATCGTGTACAGCAATAACAATATCATTATTAGTAGCTGAATCGAATTGAACGTTAAAATTTCCTTTATTTGGATTTGGATAGATTCCAAAATTAGAGAATCCAAACTCATCATTAGCCAATGCTGTGATAGCAAAGTTTTTTGAATTCACTGCAAAGAAAATATTACCAGATGCTTTTACCATAAATCTACATGTTGAAGATGCTGGCGTATTTGCAGGAATAACAACGTTAGCCGTTCCAGCTGAATTAGATACTCCGGATGCTAATAACGTTGGAAAAGTAGTGCTATTACCATTCACATTCGTTGATAAATAAATATCTACCGTTGATGCTCCTGCTAAAGTACTTGTACTAGCTGTATTCCAGGTAACTGTTTGTGTTGTACCTGCCGCATAGCTAATACCTGTTGTAGCTTGTGAGGTCACCGTAAAAGGACCTTTGGTTGCATCTACAGTAACAACCATAGCATCAGTAGCTGTCAATCCTCCTCCAGCTTTATTATCTCTTGCTGTAAAAGTAAAATTCAAATTTCTATTTGCCGTAGTTGCTGTAGTACCATAAACAGTTTCCCAATAAGTGTTTGCAGACGTGGTTACCGAAATAGTTCCAGCAATAACTCTAGCCATTTCTGGCATATATCTTACTGGCGTTGAAGCTGATGGAAATGTTTTAAAAAGTGGCCCAACTGCCTTAGTAGCCAATACTCTACTCGTTGCGTTTACCGTAGCTGAAGTACCAGAATCATTTTGCTCCCAGTTGTAAGTTAAAACATCGTTGGCATCGGCATCTGTTGCTGTACCTGTCAATATAAAGGCAGTTCCTTTTGGAATGGTGTAGTCAGCACCAGCATTAACAACGGGCAAATTATCTGTCATGGTTGTAGAAACCGGACATGTTTTAGAGGCCATGTTGGTTTGGATCTGATAAATATTTTTGTAAGAGAACAAGGCATCTGAATGCGCTTGAACATCATAACTAGTAATTCCAGCATAACCCATAATAGTAGAACCACTTCCTGGTTCAGTTTGTGGCGCTGTAGTATTAGTTCCTTCATAACTAAAAGTAAACGAGTGGTTTCCTCCTAATTGGTGGCCCATTTCGTGAACTACATAGTCAATATCAAAATTATCTCCTTGTGGAATGGCATCTGCAGGCGAAGTAAAACCACTTCCTTTACCATCTCCTAAATCAGTCCATGATTGGGTTGCTGTTCCGCAAACACATCCAATACAACCTGCATTTCCTCCACCACCTGATGCACCAAATAAGTGACCAATATCGTAGGCTGAGTCACCAAGAACAGATGTTAAAGTACTTTGAAGTTGCGCATTCCATGTACCTCCTGCTCCTGCTGAAGCATTGTCATATGGATCAGTACTAGCATTATAATATATAACACTTGCATTATTGGCAATAATATTCAAATGTATAGCCAAATCTTTTTCCATCACACCATTAACTCTCGTCATAGTAGCATTCATAGCCGCTAAAACAAGACCCGATTGAGCGCTGCTAGTAGCTCCAAAATAGTTGGCGTATTCTGCTGTACAAGACAACGCTAAACGCATGGTTTTGTATGAACCAGCACTTGAAAGATTGGTAACCGTATTTTTATTAAAAATATCGCTAGTTAAATTCTTTTCAACTGTTGAACAATTAAAAGGTAACTTCCCTTTATTTCTGTTTTTTGAATTAAACAAAACATAAGTAGTAGCTGCTTTATCGTAAGCCTCTATAAACTCTGTTCCATTATCTGGTCGGAACACTAAAGTTTGAATACCTTGAGGAGAAACACTAAAATTGATTGTGGCTCCTTTATCCGTAATTCCTTTTCCAACATAAGCTCTAATATCTGGATATTGAGCTTGTAAAGCAGGTTCAAAATTGGAATTTTCCCACACCATGAATTTTTCGATTTCACCATTCAT
>Ga0116192_1000899_pt1 | contig 21610 bp, 21 predicted proteins | sample AD_UKC113_MetaG_FD_89876 | JGI IMG/M metagenome (GOLD analysis project Ga0116192, IMG submission 89876) | Active sludge microbial communities of municipal wastewater-treating anaerobic digesters from Hong Kong - AD_UKC113_MetaG | ecosystem: Engineered > Bioreactor > Anaerobic > Digestate... | reverse complement strand
CATGAAGGAATTCTGTGATAATATAAAATTGACCATCGAGATTTATACACATCCCATTTTTAATATCTGCCGTCGTAGCCATATAATTTTTTTAAAATTTTATATTAAAAAATACAAGAAAATTTTTTATTTTTACAAAAATACAATTTTTATTCTTATATTCATAATAATTTGATTATCAGTATTTTATAAAATAAAAAGAGGGTGTTTAAACAAACAGCCTCTTTTTAAATTCAGACAAACAAAATATTTGTAATTTGTTTATTAAAATTGTCTTTCAGCCATTTGCTTATAGTTATTATAACGCCATTTTGCATTTTTTTCGGCTGCAAGGAATAATTCTTTAGCTTCCTCAGGATATTGTTTCATCAAAGAAGCATAACGAATTTCGCCCATCAGAAAGTCTTGAAATTTATCCCATTGTGGCTCTTTTGAATCCAAAATAAATGGATTTTGATTTTCTTCTTCCAGCATTGGATTATAACGATATAACTGCCAGTAACCACATTCAACAGCTCGTGCCTGTTCTTCTTGGGCTTTTTCCATGCCTGCATAAATACCGTGACTAATGCAAGGAGAATAAGCAATAATTAATGATGGTCCATTATAAGCTTCAGCTTCTCTTAAAGCTTTAAGTGTTTGAGCTTTATTTGCTCCCATTGCAACCTGAGCTACGTAAACATAACCGTAAGCCATAGCCATCATGCCCAAATCTTTTTTACGAATACGTTTGCCCGAAGCGGCAAATTTAGCAACTGCTCCCATTGGAGTAGCTTTTGACGATTGTCCACCAGTATTAGAATAAACTTCTGTATCTAAAACTAAAATGTTGAAATTTTTCCCTGAAGCAATAGCGTGATCTAAACCTCCAAAACCTATATCATAAGCCCAACCATCTCCTCCAATAATCCATTGCGAACGTTTTACAAGATAAGAACTTAATTCAGCAATTTCCTTACAATATTTTTTGTTGCACGATGCAAGCAAAGGAGTTATTTTTGATGCTAATTCTTTTGTTTTATCAGCATCTTCTTTGTTTTCAATCCATTCTGCAAATAAAGCTTTTAATTCATTGGAACAGCTTTTATCATTTATTGCTTCTGCCATTATTTTAGCCAATCGATTTCGCATAATTTCATTGGCAAATACCATTCCCAGACCAAATTCAGCATTATCTTCAAACAAGGAATTTGCCCATGCAGGACCATGTCCTTTTTCATTGGTTGTATAAGGAGTAGAAGGAGCTGAAGCAGAATAAATAGAGCTGCAACCAGTAGCATTGGCAACCAACTCACGGTCACCAAAAAGCTGAGTAATTAATTTTACATAAGGAGTTTCGCCACAACCAGCACAAGCTCCTGAAAATTCAAACAGCGGCGTAGCCAGTTGCGAATTTTTTACATTCATTTTTACATCAACTAGGTGTTGTTTGGATGTTACTTCGTTTATGCAGAAATCCCAATTTTTCTGATTTTCATATTGTGTTTCAATAGGAACCATTGTAAGTGCTTTATTACCTCTTGTTCCTGGACAAATGTCTGCACAATTATTACACCCCATACAATCAAGCACATCCACTTGAATGCGATAAGTCATTCCTACAAACTGTTTTCCATTAGCTTTGATAGTTTCAAAAGTTGCTTTTGCTTGTTCTGTTTCATCTAAAATAAATGGTCTGATAGTTGCATGCGGACAAACAAAAGCACATTCATTACATTGAATACAATTAGCCGGATTCCACAAGGGAACCATTGCGGCAACACCTCGTTTTTCATATTTGCTGGTACCTGGCTCCCACGTGCCATCTTCTCGTCCTTTAAAAACCGATACTGGCAAATCATCACCAGCTTGGGCATTCATCGGACGAACCACTTTTTTAATGAATTCAGGTACATTATCTTCTATTTCTTCATCATTTGGTAAGGTTGCCCATTCAGTTGGAACTTCTATTTTAATAAATTCTGTTCCTCGATCAACGGCTGCATAATTTTTCTTTACAATTTCTTCACCCTTTTTGCCATAGGACTTATTAATCATCTCCTTCATCTTTTCAACAGCCAATTCATAAGGAATAACATTGGAAATTTTGAAAAAGGCTGATTGAAGAATGGTATTAGTACGATTTCCTAAACCAATTTCTTGGGCAATGTTTGTAGCATTAATAATATAAAAATTAATGTTATTTTTTGCTAAATATCTTTTTACTTTATTAGGCAGATTTTCCTTTATTTCTTCTTCATTCCATACAGTATTCAAAAGGAAAGTTCCATTTTTTTTCAGTCCTTTGGTTACATCATAAAGCTTTAAATAAGCTTGAACATGACAAGCAACAAAATCTGGTGTGGTAACCAAATAAGTAGAACGTATAGGATGATTGCCAAAACGAAGATGAGAACAGGTGAATCCTCCCGATTTTTTTGAGTCATAGGCAAAATAAGCTTGGCAATATTTATTAGTATTTTCCCCAATGATTTTAATTGAATTTTTATTGGCTCCTACTGTTCCATCAGAACCGATACCATAAAATTTAGCTTCAAAAATTCCTTCACCAGCAAGAGAAATTTCTTCTCTCAGTGGTAATGAAGTAAACGTAATATCATCAACAATTCCAACAGTAAAATGATTTTTAGGTTCAGGTAAAGCTAAATTTTCAAAAACAGCCAATACTTGAGCAGGAGTAAAATCTTTAGAAGACAAACCATAGCGTCCGCCTACAACTATTGGAGTATTTTTTTGTCCGTACAAAGCATTCTTGACATCCAAATATAAAGGTTCGCCATTTGCACCAGGTTCTTTTGTACGATCTAAAACACTGATTCTTTTGACTGTAGAAGGAAGTACTGCCAAAAAATGTTTTGCAGAAAAAGGTCGATAAAGATGTACAGAAACCAAACCAACTTTCTCTCCTTTTGCCATTAAATAGTCAATTCCTTCTCGAATGGCTTCGGTTGAAGAACCCATTGCAATTACAACACGATCAGCATCTTCTGCACCATAATAATCGAAGAGATGATATTTTCTTCCTGTTATTTCAGCTAATTTATTAAGATAATCTTCCACAATTTCAGGTACTGCTTCGTAAAAAGGATTGGCAGCTTCGGTAGCCTGAAAATAAATATCAGGATTTTGAGCGGTACCTCGAGTTGCTGGTTGATTAGGATTTAAAGCTCTTTGCCTAAAAGCCTTCAAAGCTTCTTGATCAATTAAAGGAATTAAATCTTCTTTATCCAATTGTTCTATTTTTTGAATTTCGTGGGAAGTACGGAAACCATCAAAAAAATGTACAAAAGGAATACGAGATTTTATTGCTGATAAATGTGCAACAGCAGCTAAATCCATCACTTCTTGCACGGAACCAGTTGCAAAAAGAGCACAACCCGTTTGACGAACTGCCATTACATCTTGATGGTCACCAAAAATAGAAAGTGCATGAGTAGCAAGAGATCGTGCTGAAACATGAAAAACACCCGGCAATAACTCACCAGCCATTTTATACATATTAGGAATCATTAAAAGCAAACCCTGTGAAGCTGTAAAAGTACTTCCCAATGCTCCTGCCTGAAGAGCTCCGTGCATAGCTCCAGCAGCACCTGCTTCAGATTGCATTTCTTGTACTTGCACCGTTTCATTAAAAATATTTTTTCGACCATATGCTGCCCATTCATCTATATATTCTGCCATAGGTGAAGAAGGGGTAATAGGGTAAATAGCAGCCACTTCACTGAACATGTAAGCTATATGAGCTGCTGCTTGATTACCATCGCAAGTTAAAAATTTCTTTGTTTTAACCATTTTTATTATATTTATTGAGTATTATTAATTATTTGAAAATTAAACAAATATATGAATTTTATTTTAAAAAAATTTATTTATGATTAAAGATTATCTCATTGACTAATAAAAAAAACCAAACAACCACAAAGGAATTTCATTTTTCTTACCTATTTCAATTCCATTGGCAGCATAAATAATTTTTGAATGATTTTTAGAAGAATGCATTTTCTGACCACATTTAACTAAATATTTTTCATCTACTATAAAATCTGCATGATATTTCCCTGCATTTACTTTATGTCTGGAATGTAAAGAATTATATAAAAAAGTTTTTTCTTCTATATGTTTATCAACATTACCGGGCATTACCGCATGAAGTAAATTCGTATTATGTCCATAAATTAGATGAGGCTTTTTAGGAAATTGATCTCCTACAGGATAAAGCAAATTAAGTAAGCGGGCATCCTTTAAATATTTTATATAATTCATTACGGTAGCTCTTGAAGTCTGAATTTCACTACTTAATTGACTAATATTAGGAGCAACCGGAGAATTTATCATAAGTAAATAAAGTAATTTCCGAATTTTTGATAAATACTTTAATTCTATCTGCTTTATCAGTAAAATATCTACTTCAAGCATCATATTCATTGTTTTCAGTAAATTTTCAGAGAAATTCCTATGCTCGAGAAAAAAAGGATAATAACCATGATGTAAATAGTCTTGAAAATAGTCAAGAGGATGAATTTGATTTACAATTTCTTTACAGATTTGAACATGATTTTTTAATATTTCTTCAAAAGTATATGGCTGAAAATTTTTCCCAGACTGTAAATTCAAAAATTCACGAAATGAAAAACCTCTTAAATTATAACCACTTACTACATCTTGCAAATCTGGATTGTCTTCTTTTAATCGCATAACAGATGAACCGGAAAAGACAATTTTTAATTCCGGAAAAAGATCATAGCATTCGCGCAATTCCTTGGACCAATTTTCATATTTAAAAGTTTGATCAATCAGTAATGTCCTTCCACCTTGCTGAACAAACCATTCAGCAAATTCAATTAAGGAATGAATAGTAAAGTAAAAGTTATTAAAATTAATATAAAGACAACTATTGTCATCTTTTTTAAAATTATCCTTTGCATATTGCAAAAGAAAAGTTGTCTTCCCTACCCCACGACTCCCTTTTATCCCAATCAAACGTTGCGACCAGTCAATTTCATCCATCAATAACCTTCTTACAGGCGATTGGACGTGTTCCACTAAATATTGATGAGTACGAAAAAATGTTTCCATTGGAATGTATATTTGTATGCAAAAATACAAAAAATAAATTTATTTTGCAAAGTCGAGATGTCAAAATCGTAATTTATGAGACAATTTTATTCTGAGAAAAATTGGTAGAATGTTTGAATTTTTGCTCCTAAAAACAAAAAAAATCCAAAATATTATGTTACTTTTGAAAATGATTCGTTTTCAACAAAAGAAAGTTATAATTTATCTCCTACCTGGAAACACTAATAAAATATTACCATAACTCCAGTTGACGCTATACATAAATGAATAAATATGAAGGAATTATATACGATATAAAGAAAAAAATAAACAACTATGAAAATTAAGTTTATTGGAGCTGCACGCGAAGTAACAGGCAGTAAACATTTAATTACTACTGACGAGGGAAAGAAAATTTTACTGGATTGTGGAATGTTTCAAGGAAAAGGTCTTGAAACAGATGCCAAAAACCGTCATCTTGGTTTTAATCCTGCGAAGTTAGATCATATTATTCTTTCTCACGCTCATATTGATCATTCTGGATTAATTCCTTTTTTATATAAAAATGGCTTCCGAGGCTCCATTATTTGTACACACGCCACACGTGACCTTTGTTCCATTATGTTGGCTGATAGTGCTCATATACAAGAACTTGATGTAAAATGGTTTAATAAAAAACGAGCCAGACAGGGATTGCCTCCAGTTGATCCAATTTATAATATTGAAGATGCCGAAAATTGTATGGATTTGTTCATTGGAGTGGCTTACAATAGAAGATTTTATATCAATGATAAAATTAGTGTCAAATTTACCAATACAGGTCATTTGTTAGGAAGTGCTGTTGTAAACTTAAGAATTATCGAAAACGATAGAAAAATAGATATTGCTTATACAGGAGATATTGGACGACCTTATAATCACATTCTTCGTCCACCTGATCCTTTTTTACCTTGTGATTACTTGATTACTGAATCTACTTATGGCGACAGACTTCATCCCGAACCACAACAAAGTGAAGAAGAACTGTTGAAAATTGTATGGGAAACTTGTGTTTTAAACAAAGGAAAATTAATTATTCCAGCATTTTCTATTGGACGAACACAGGAAATCGTTTTTATGTTAAATAATTTTAATAATAAAGGACTTTTACCTAAAATTGAAATTTTTGTTGATAGCCCACTTTCAGTTAACGCTACTGATATTTATCGCCTTTATAGTGAATCACTTAATAAAGAAGTAAAGGAAGTTCTTAAATATGACAACGATCCTTTTGGTTTTAATTCTCTTCATTATATCAAAAATGTTGATGAATCAAAAGCTTTGAATACCTATTATAAACCATGTATTATAATTTCTGCTTCAGGTATGTTAGAAGCAGGTCGTGTAAAACATCACGTTGCCAATAACATTGAAAATCCACGAAATACTATTTTAATCGTTGGTTATTGTGCACCAACAACGTTGGGAGCACGTTTACAACAACCAGGTTTAAGAGAAATATCTATTTTTGGACAAATACATAAGGTTAAGGCTCGGATTGCTAAGATAGAAGCTCTTTCAGGACATGGTGATTATAAAGAAATGATTTCTTTTCTGAAATGTCAGTCGCCCTCCCAAATTAAAAAAACTTTCCTAGTGCATGGCGATTATGAAACTCAAGTATTTTATAGAGAAGAATTGAAAAAAGTAGGTTTTCGTCGTGTAGAAATTCCAGACGTTGAACAAGAATTTATTTTATAAATTCAATTAAAACAACTTATTACAATATTTAAATTTTTATAATAAACTTTAGAATCCGAATAAATATGGTATTACTGCGTATTTAAATGGTAAAAATGAAAATATTTCACCATTTAAAAAATTTTAGATTGATCTCGAATAATTCAATGGATTTTTTGTTTTGAAAAGTAGAATCTCTTATTTCAGCTCGAATATTTTTGCATCGATAGAGGGAAAACGAAACCGATCTGTTTTTGAAATCTGTCAACTTCCATTTTAAATCTGGCTGAATCCAACAAACCCAATAAATTATCCAGCCTGTTAATACGTTCATTTGCAATTTTTACGTATTTTTGCAAAGAGTGAAGTAATAATATCCGGTCAAAAATTGCATCGAATGAATTTTCTTCCGATCGATATAAAAGATAAAATGGGTGAAGGACTGACTTTCAAGATTTCCCGCTTCAAAGAACAGATAAAAAAAACAAAACCCCACAAACACGAAGAATACTATGAGTTAATTTTTTTGTCGGAGGGAGAAGGTTTTCATACGATCGAAGAAGACCGATTTGTTGTTTCCACGCCTGAATTCTACCTGTTGAAGCCGTTGCAGCTCCACTACTGGCAATTTACATCCATTCCCAGAGGTTTTGTTATTCAGTTCAAACTATCCGAATTTGACGATTTAAATGAAAGCACCTTGCTGGATATGATTCGAAATCTATCGGAAAACAAACGAATCCGATTTACGGTCGAAAATTATCCCGATGCTCTCCTGAATGAAATATTCGAAGAATTTCAGGACAAATCATCTTATTCCCGAGAAATCATTCACGGATTGTTGACTGCCTTATTTGGTAAACTATTGCAAATCGCTACTGTTCAAAATAGCAACATGGCTCATCGCGAAACTTTATACGAACGGTTTATCTCTCTTTTGATGAAAGAATGTCCGCAGCTGCACAAAGTAAGTGAATATGCCGACAAACTGTTTGTAACACCCCAAAATCTGAATGCAGTTTGTCGAAAACAATCCGGTAAAAGTGCTGGTGAAATTGTTACTGCCCAGCTTATGCTCGAAGCAAAACGCTATTTACTCCACACCGATCATACGGTAACCGAAATTTCTGAAATCATGAACTTTAATGATACATCCAATTTTGTGAAATTCTTCAAAAAGCATGAAAAAATTACTCCTGCTCAGTTTCGTGCCCAATATTTTCATTAATACCATTTTTTCATTTCATATTACCACATCATTTCTACGAACGAGAACTACTTTTGTAATATAAATATTTAAATTCAATAATATGAATACATTACAATCTATCTTATTGCTTATTTTCGGCATTGCTCTTGTGTTATATTTTGCCGAGAAACTGGTGAAAGGAACGGTTGGCATTTCATTGGGATTTGGGATATCCACCTTTATCATAAGTGTGATTTTTATCGGTTTCGATCCAGAAAATTTGGCGGTTGGAGCTGTTGGTTCTTACGAAGGAGCTTCGGGAATAGCTTTAGGCTCGATTATTGGAGCAGCGATGGTTGCTATTGCCCTGGCATTCGGATTAACGGCATTGATTGCTCCCATGAAATTTGAAAAAGCACCCAAACAAATTCTCTTAATTCCCGTGCTGGCTGTACTCCTTTTGGGCGTGCTCGGTTTGGATGGGCAATTGTCAAGAATTGATGGAGTTGTGTTGCTGTTGGGTTTTGTTTTGTCAATAATCTATCTGATACGACTATCGAAAAAGGGACTGGATATTCAACCAACGGGAGAAGTTGCCGAAACGCTTGAGGATGCCGGGAAGTTGAACAAGTGGAAATCACTCGGAATTTTTATTCTATCGCTTGCCGGTGTGGTTTTGGGAAGCGAACTGCTGGTCAGGAGTTCTCAGAGTATTATTGCCAAAATGGGACTTTCGGATACGGTTTTCGGCATGACGATACTTGCTTTCCTCATCAGCATCGAGGAACTTGCAAGGGAACTTCCTGCTGCTATAAAGGGACGTCCCGAAATCAGTTACGGTAATGTAATCGGATCGATACTTGCTTTTTTTCTGTTCAATGCCGGAATCATCGCATTGGTAAAACCCATAACGGTCGATGTCGAAACACTGAAATATTATCTTCCGATTTGTCTTGTTACTACGCTAATCGTTTCAATTTTCATGTCCACCAAAAAAGTATCTCGCTTGGCTGGGGCTGTATTAGTACTTTTGTATGTTGCATTTGCAGCAGTTGGATTTATTATTTGATAATATGAAAGCTGAAAAAATCGTTCAATCATTAATCCTAACAACAGTCTCGGATAATAGGTCACTTCTGCCGAGACTAATTGTCGGATTGATTTTCCTTTCCGAGGGTATTCAGAAATTTTTGTTCCCCGAATTGCTTGGTACAGGTCGGTTTGAAAAAATTGGTTTCATTGACCCTGCTTTCTGGGCTTATTTTGCCGGGACATTTGAAATAATATGTGGTACTTTTATCCTTATTGGGCTGTTCACGAGAATTGCAGCCATACCATTACTAATTATCATGTTGACCGCCTTTATTACAACCAAATGGCCTATCCTTATAGATAAAGGCTTTTGGTCAATGGCTCATGAATACCGCACTGATTTTGCGATGACATTATTACTGATTTACTTACTCATTTATGGAGCTGGTAAATGGTCAGTGGATTCAAAAATATTTAAAGTACGGTAGGATATGAAAAATAAATTTAAACTTATTGAAACGAACTAAAAGAAAATGATTAAAAATACAAAGATAAAAATCTGTTTTACAAGCTTGTTCCTTTTATTCAGCTTGTTCTCCTATGCCGGACCACCGTTCAACACGGACGATCCTGCTCCGGTTGATTACAAACATTGGGAATTTTATGTTGCATCCATCAATACCCTTCAGTCGCACAACAGATCGGGCACAAGTCCCCATTTCGAAATGAATTATGGTGTCGTACCCAATATGCAGCTTCATTTATTACTGCCGCTCAATTATAGTTACACAAAAGGAGAAGGGGTTACGTTCGGCTATAGCAATACCGAAGTAGGAATCAAATATCGTTTTTTACAGGAAACCGAGCATCGTCCTCAAATCGGCATTTTCCCGATTGTCGAAATTCCGACGATCCACAACGAAGCATTCGGCAACGGTAACACACAAATCTACCTTCCCGTATGGTTGCAGAAATCGTGGGACAAACTTACGACGTATGGAGGCGGAGGATATTGGATAAATACCGGAAAGGGCAATAAGGACTGGATTTTTTCCGGATGGGAAGTTCAATACGATTTTTCAAAACATTTCACGCTCGGCGGAGAAATCTATTATCAAACCGCCAATTCACCCGACAGCCAGTCCGCATTTGGATTTAATGTCGGCGGTTTCATCAATTTCTCCGATGAATTCCATTTCATCTATTCCGTCGGGCACAGCATGATCCACGAGAATTATTTTTCAACCTATGTGGGCTTATTGGTGACCATTTGATTGTAATATTGCTTCGGATGGCAAATATTTGCTTCGAGGGGGTTTTTCATTTGAGTCAAGTTTAAAGTTATTAATCATTATTTTCTTTACCAGTCCAACGATATTGTCTAACCAAGCCTTCTTTCTTGGTTTCAAAACTGCGTTTATCATTATTAATGACTTGTTTAAGTAACCAACCTGCATCTTTTCCTGCTTGCTCTACATCTTCAGATTTCTCATATAAAGCAATCATAGGTGTTCCTTCCCAGTAGTAATTATCTCCACCAAGCAAATCCCTTGCAGCAAACCACTCGTTTTTTCTGTTTTTGCACCAACAGTAAACGGCACCTTGTAAAAAATCTAAAATTCTTTGTTTTTGTTCTTCCGAAATTCCATAAACTTCTCTAATTTCTGATTTATTTACTAACATAGCATTTTTTATATTTTCCTGTTCTAACGGCTTCGCAGGTCTTGCCTCATTTTAACAAGTACAAATTCAAAATTGAAATAACTTATTTTATTTGTTTACACTTGCATCCAATGGGTTGCCGTTTTGCGTTCGTGCGGGATTTCGGAGCACAAAACTGTCAACCCAGTACTAAAGCTCAATTTGAAAACTGAGCTTGAATTTAAGCAGTCGCTCTGCCTGACGCAAAACTCGTGTTAGCGGCAGAGGTTATTCTTGTTTTATCAACTTTTTCTGCTTAAGAAAATCAATAAATTGAGTCACTATTTTTTCGCTTCTGTCAATTATGTCTTGCTCTATAAAGTCAGTTTTATTGTCAGCCAAATTCACTAATTCAGAAATAATTGTGCCTCCTTGATGCTGTCCTTTGTCGTTGGTAAAGCCTTTGTAGTATTTAATTTTATCACGAAATCTATAATCAGAAGCTCTTATATTTATTTTGTCTTCAAGTAACGATTTGTTGCCAAGTGCTTCTAATAGTTTTGTGTTGCTTAGCGACTTGTCATTTTCTTGTCGTTTTCTCGCAAAAATATGTTCAATGTCGAAATTTGTATCGATGGTAGGAATTTCATGTTTATCGTCTTTAAACGCCCACCAAGTTAACATTGATCTTGTAATTGGTCTTCCATTTTTAAATTCAAAATTATTGATTGCTGTCCGCAATGTATGTTCATTAAATTTATGTTCATCAAAATTGACTGTTTTGTCATTTACAATATTTATCATTTCGGCATAAATGGGTGTTCTTAATGCATTAACACCGGGATTAGTAAATGCAAAAGCCCATACAAATGCGATTGTTTTATTTAGAAATTCATCTAATTTATTCTCTTCTAATTGTTCGTTTTCATTTTTGTTTTGCAGAAAATACACTGACAAAAAATAAGTCCACATACCATTTGGAGCAGAATTAAGTATAAACAGTTTTCTTAGAATGTTAGGTGAAAATCTTTCAGGATTCTGATTGTAAACATCATGCCAAAAATCAACAAGAATTTTGAGATTTGATAATGTATCATCTTGTTTGAGAATAGAGTATTTGTCTTTTTCGTAAAATTTGCGTAATGCTTCTGTGGTACTTGATTTTATACCCTGTTTCGCACGAACAAAATACATATATCTTGTAAAAAGTTCATCCATTGGGGTTCCGTTCAATGGCTTGAAAATTTTACCAGTAATTTCTTCAAGTTCTTTCCATTGTTCAATGAATTTGTCCTTTTGGTTTTTTGTCGAGTAATGCTTGTAAAATTGTGCTTTAAAAATGTCTGCATCGGACAATGGTAGTCCTCTATCGTTTAGTGTTGAAAATATTCTTAAAGCAGTGTCTTGCGATTCCGCCTCAATCGGTAATAGAATACAATTACCCAAAATCCTTGCAGGTAAATATGCAAAATATGATGGATATTCACTTAAAAAGGTATCTATTTTTTCTTGAAAAAAGCGATAGTTCTTCGCATAGTTGCTCTTTTGTTCTTTATTTACAATTCCTGTCTTAAGTATTTCTAAAAATTCTTCTTTGTCATCATCGGTTGCTACTTCCGAATCGATTTTTAGTATGTTAAGATTAGGTTTTCCAAACTCATTAGTTTTCCATAAACATTGTGCAATTCTTTCACGAGTGCTTTTTGAGTTCTCGTCTTGCATATTTCCAAATTTTGCGTAGAATGCTCTTAATAGCAACATCAAAGTTGTTAAGCGTTGCTGTCCATCAATTACTTCTTTTTTATTTCTATCATTTTCAAAAGTCACTATTGAACCTAAGAAGTATTCTTCATTGCTGTCAAAATTGTCGCTGTTATTGTCTGGAAAAGCGAAAGTAAAAATGTCATCCCAAAGAGTTTGGCATTGTACTTCTTCCCAAGCGTAAGGTCTTTGATAATCAGGAATAAGAAAGTCAGATTTTTTGTCTGAAAAAAGTAGCATTATTGTTTTCTGATCCACATTAAGTTTAGACATATCGTTGTTTATTTTTTAATTAATTGTTTTTTGTTTGTGGTACTGTCATCCTAACGTTACAACTAACGTTTTATTTCTGCCATAAATATACAGCATTTATAAGCAATTGCTTTTGTAAAAAAAGCAATTGATATTCGCCAGTTAAACTTGATTTATTTTTCAAAATGGTTAAAAAATCGATGATTGAAATTTGTCCTGTCGATAATTCTTTTTTATACGATTCAATTAATATATTGTAATCATTTTGTTGATTGTTGATGTATTCTAATTGGGTTTCGATGGATTTAATTTTGTATAATATTTTTTCTAATCTTATTTTTTTTGATTCTCGTAATAATTTTTTTGAAACGAAATATTTTGTTCTAAAAGAATTGTTTTTTGTTGATTTATTTTCTTCTGGTTACCATCAAAAATAGGCCAGCTTAAACTCAATCCGGCGCTCAACCCGAATCGTTGCGGGATATCGGGAATGGTAAATGCCCATAGCCCTGTGTTGGCATATAAATTAAGTTGGGGCTTATATTGAAATTCAAAAACATTTTGCTGAGCGGCTAAATGTAAACTGTCTAAACGATAACTTTCTAAAAACAGAGAATTTGATACCTTGTTTTTTAAGATAAGTTCGATGTTTTGAAGTTGTACAAGTGAGGTATCATCAATTCCGCAAATACTATTTAATTCCAATAAATCCGTATGGTAATTGGATTTAAAAGAGGTCAGTTGAGAAAAATAATTTTGATACTCAATGTTCAGTAAAACAAGGTCTGATTGTTTATAAATGCTATTTTCAACTAATTTTTTCAATATCGCTTGTTGGTCAGCTAACAGGTTCACGATAATTACGGCATCGTTTATTTGTTTGCTGTCCTGCAAACATAAAATATATTGGTCGGTTACAATTTTTTCAATATCGTGTTGATTTAATTTATTGTCGTTTTCATTCATTTGAGTTTCAATATTTACCAGTTCTGAAGCTACCTTGTACTTTTCACTACCAAAAAGAGGCTGGGTGATATTCAATAATGCCTGATATTCGCCACCATTTGACGCCCCTATATCGTAACCATAATAATTGTTTGCACCACTTGAATTGGGTTCAAAAGTAGTTTTGCTGTTATCCGTTGAAATGATTGGAGCAAAAAGATAATTTGCAGTTAATCCAATTTGAGGCTTTGTATAAGACGCTTTAAGTCGTTGGATTTCCAATTGATTTACTTTGCTTAGATTGTTATTTTCGTAAATCAGGGGACTGTTTTGGATGGCATTAGAAATATAATAATCGAGTGCCGTGTCTTGAGCATTTATGCCGGAACCGAGAAACAATATAGCAAGTGCGGAAAAAAATAAGTATTTCATTTGCATTATTGTTTGAATAAAAAAATTAAAAGTCGCTGGAAAGTACTTCCCTGCAACTTTTTATCAGAAAATTAATCTTTATCTTCATCCTTTCCTGTTTTTACTTCTTTTTTTACTACTTTCCCATCAGGAGAAATAGCTACTACCATTTTTACTTTGTCTTTTTTCAATTCAAATTCATAAACGCTACCTTCGGAAGTTTCCGATATTTCTGATTCTTCAATTTTGTAGCCAGCAAATTCGGTCTCCAAAGTTTGTTTTACATTAGCCGGAATAGCCGATTTTTCAATTTCGTGTTCGGTTTCTTTCAAAGCGCCATCTGTTGAATAGTTTGCTGAATACTCTAGGCCATTGAGTTTGAACTCTGCTTCCCACTCTGTTCCGTTTTCTTTGTCCCATTTTACTGTTTTGGCATCCGGGAATTTTTGTATAAAAGCTTTGTTTACGTTTTCAGGAACGTTTGGTTTTTGTGCACAGGCATTAATGCTGATTGCTGCAAAAGCAATGACAAATAATCTTAATGTTTTCATCTTTCAACTTATTTAAGTTAATTTAAATTTTAAAATACAAAACTACAAGCCGATTTAGAAGAAATTTAGAATTTTGAAGTACAAACTGTTTAAAAATTATAGGCAAAATAAAAACCATAATTATTGTTGCCTATTTGTGGCAAAAGTGTTATGTTTTTGGTTTTCTCGAAAGGATTAAAATTTTTGAAAGGTTCAAAATAATACACCAGCTCTGCCGAAATAATTCCTATTCCTGCTCCAACAAGGACATCCGATAACCAGTGTTTGTTGTTAATCATCCGGAAAAAACCTGTTGTGGCAGCAAATGCATATCCGCTAAAAGCCAGAGTAGGTGAGTTGTCTTTAAATTCATTATACAATACGCAGGCATTGGTAAATGCTAATGTTGTATGACCCGAAGGAAAGGAATAGGAAGCCCCGTTAGGCCGCTCTTTATTTGTAATATTCTTTAAACTGAGTGTTATAGTTGCAGAAATAAGGTTGGAAATCAATAAATACTTCGTTTGGTTGAACCAATGATTTTTTGATTTAACCCCTAATAAATTGGCTGAATACATCTCAACAATTGGAACATATTGTAAGTAATCATCTATGCGGAGTTCATAATTATTACCAACTTTATTTCGTAGATTTGTCTGTAACTCCTTTTCAAAATTACTATTATTAACTATTACGCCAAACCCAATCAAGGAAATAGGAATAATATTCTTTTTAAGTAAAGTAACTGATTTTGTGCTGTCTTTGGTTGAAGTATTTATTGTTTGCGCTCTAGAATCCCACGATGAAAATAGCGCTATTACGACCAGAAGATTAATAGTAATTCTCATTTTGCCATTTGTATCCTAATCCATAAACAGTTTTTATATAATCACTACATCCAGCATCTTTTAATTTGTTTTTCAGGTTTTTAACATGAGCGTAAACAAAATCGTAATTGTCGAGCATGTCTGCCATATCGCCTGAAAGATGCTCTGCAATGGAGCTTTTGGAAAGTACTCTGTTTTTGTTTCCAATCAAAAAAAGAAGCAATTCAAATTCTTTTTTAGTAATTTCAAGTCTAGTGTTTTTGACTTTTACAGTCTTAGATAAAATGTCAATTTCAATTTCGTTATAAGATAAAATATTGTTGCCATTGAAGTTTTTTCGTCTGATAAGCGCCTGTATCCTAACTAATAACTCAGATAAATGAAAAGGTTTTGTCAAATAATCGTCTGCACCCAAATTAAAACCCTCAATACGGGTTTCTAATGTTTCTTTTGCTGAAATAATTATTACTCCTTCCGTTTTGTTTTGCTGTCTTAGTTCTTTTAAAATTTCAAAGCCATAGCCATCAGGCAGCATCAAATCCAGTAATATGCAGTCGTATTCATAACTGGAAATTTTATCTATTGCGGAATGTAAACTGCTTGACTACTCACAAACAAAGTTATTTCCTGTCAGATAGCCAATAATGCTTTCTGCAAGTTCTTTTTCGTCTTCAATTAGTAGAATTTTCATAGTACAAATAAAAATATCAATTTAGAATAAATTTAGAATAATTTCATTACCAGTTGAACGGGCTGGCAAAATTGCACTCTTTGACAAAGCTTTGGGTTCAGCGTTGGTTTGTGGGGCTTTGGCAATGTGCCTGCAAATGGGTTGGGTTAAAATGTAACTATCTTGTCAGCCCAAACTACAAGATTAACACAGTCAATCATAGTTGAAATTGGACATGCTTCTGTTTCATTCAATTGTCTTGATTTCAAACAAGTTCCACAAGCAAGAATTTCTCCGCCAACATTTACAAATGCTTTTAATTGTTCATCAACATTGTATTTTTCATGCGTCAAACCTTCACATTCAACGGCTTCACCCATTAGAAATACTTTAAACTTCATGTCCCTGTTTCTTTGCTGTTACAGCGAACCGAAAAGCATTCCATGACTTTTCTAATTCTTTAGTCTCGATAATAATTCTGATTTTCATAAATTAAAAATTTTTACAAATTTACATATTCCAACGCCAAATCAATATCATTACAAGAAAAATGCTTCCATAAAGGATTGGTATTAGATAAGTTGATTTGACTGATTTTTCAAAGTCTTGTTTTTTGTTTTGAAGTCTAATAACTTTATAACTCAAATATATTCCAACACTTATTATTGCTGTCATTAGGATTGATATGCCTACATTTAGCCATAAAGGGGTTGGCTGAATTATTATTTCCTTTTCAATAATTCTTTGAGCGGTTGTCATTCCTGTAATGTCATCAAATAAATGATTAAAATACGGTATTCTTGAGGTCGATTTTAAAATTGCCTTGTCAAGATGTGCTGCTGCTATGATTGGAATAAAGGCAATACCATAATTCAAAAAGTAATCTTTAATTTTTAAAGTTGTTCCCATTATTTTCGAAATCAAAAAAGGGATACACCAAATGATTAGTGGAATTATTGCAAAAGTTATTGACCCTTTAATGAAGCCAACTAAAAACTTATTACTTACCTCTAATGAATTAATAACCATGTCGGGGAGATAACCAATAAATTTATCGGTAACGTCCCATTCAGTCCATATTTCTGAAATTACAAAACCTGAAACAACTAAAACAAAAACCATTTCTGCCATTTTTAAAGGTTTCAATCGAAACAGGTCGTTGGCAAAGCCAATGTAAGTGAGTTGTGGGTTTGGTCGTTCGGTGTTAGGGTGAGATTGATATTTTGAACAGGTTTTAAGGCAACCAGCACATAAAATGCAACTGGAATTATCAGAAATATTGGCAGGATATAAATCGACCCCACAGCTTTTATAGTTTAGGTTGTATTGATATTTCTTGTGAATACAAGATTTGTCTTTACATGTGTCGCAAACACTCTTGTTTTTTACTCGCCAACCGAAAAATGAAAGTCTTGAGTACAAGCCCAACAAATAACCTACTGGGCAGACATAACGGCAAAATGTATTTTTCTCATAAATGCTTCCTATAATTATTGAAACTCCCACTATGGCTAATAGATATATTGCCATGAAAAAAGGATTACGGTGTATTTCAAAACCTTGGATTCCGACAAATAGAATTATGATATAAAAAATAGTTATTGTCCAACCCGACAGCAACCATTTTGGGCGTTTGCGTTTTAAGCCGATTTTAGCAAAAAATGTTGTGATAATTTCTACTGGGCATACCATACACCAAATGCGTCCAAAAAATATTGCCATTATAACGATGGCAGGCCACCAATACGACCATACTATTAAGTTACCAAGGTTTGTCTTTCGGAGTTGTAAGAGAAATTCAGCATCTGTTGAATAAGCCATTAATCCCGTTACAACAAGAACTATATATGCAACAAGAGAAACATACTTCAGCGAAATCGGGAAATACCATTTTTGAAGCAATAAATTGAATTTTTTCATTTTTCGGCAGTTTTTAAATTAATCCAAAACCTAAAGCAATTGAGATTATAATAAGCATTATGGCTACAATAAGTTGAATGCTTCGCAACGGCTTTATCCGTATTCTTTCCAACTAATGCCATTTTAAAAAGATTGTTCGAGAAATGCACTACTCCTGTTAGTGCAATGGCAATATCAATCGGGAAAAATATTGCAAAAACAGGGGCTAATATTGTACCAAGACCAAAGCCCGAAAAGAAAGTTAAAACGGCTGTAAAGAATGCAGCCAAACATATAATTATAATTTCCATACTACACAATTATTAAAATTATTCAGCAATATTATGGAGTATGGCTGTTATTGGTATGGTAGAAAAGAATGTTAAAATGGTATTATTGAAAATAATTACTTCTGAATTGTACTGGAGTAATGTTTTCGTGCCGTTTGAAAAACTTTACAAAATTTGATGTGTCGCTAAACGATAGGATTTCAGCAATTTAGTTTATAGTGCTATCTGTATGTAGGATATATCTTTTGGCTTCAAGTAATAATTGATTGGTAATGATTTCGCTGGCACTCTTGCCCGTTTGTTTTCGGCAAATAATATTTAGGTTTTGAGGCGTTGTGTTAAGCAAATCAGCAAATTCATTCACTTTATGAAGTCGCGGACATTCTTTTACCAATAATTGCTTAAACCTTTCGTAAACAGGTTGCGGTTGATTATAATTTGTCGGTTTTTCTGCTCTTATTTGTAGCAACTTTCCAAACAACGCTTTCAGAAGTCCGTGAATAATTTCTTTTGAGTACTGTGTATTAAGTTGAAATTCAGAAAAAATATCTTCTAATATATGCGTTGGATATTTGTCTGACTGAATTTCTAATCTTGTTATATCACTTAATTTTCTAAGCAAATCAATCAACAGATTTTCATTAACTAAATTAAATTCATTGTCTTTAAAAATAATTACAAACCCTTTTGGGATAGAAGTAAATTGCCAAAAATGAAGTTGTCCTGGCTTTAAAAAATAAAATTTGGGAGTCGAAACCATAAATTTTTCGGATTCGATGCAATGAAAACCTTCACCTTCACTTAAAAATATGAATTCGTTATATTCGTCATGTTTATGAGGTTTTGTTTTTTTAATTTGCTCCTTAAATCGTGAGATTTTAAAAGTCAGCCCCTCATCAAGTTTGTTTTTTATGTCTATGTGGTTATTTTCCATTCCAATTTATAGATAATCATTCCTTTAGTTGTGTGTCGGCAAAATTGCACTCTTTGACAAAGCTTTGGTTTCAGCGTTGGCTCGTGGGGCTATGGCAATGTGTGCAATGTGTGTAGGCAGAAATTTTAAAAAATGCGAAGGGTCGGGATATTTTTTCTTTTATTTCTGTCATGTCGTTTATATTTCTCGTTTCGTTGTCAAGGTGTCACTGTCTTTTTTTAGCATGAACGCTAACGTTCCCGCGCTAGGCCTTCGTGGCAGTAATTCGTGGTCTGCGTTCTGTCACCCGTTACAAACTTGCAAGCGAGAGAGAACGAAATACCTTACAAACTTACTGCCATGAGGCTTAGCGCGTGTTGGCAACTGCCCTTTTATATTCATTTTTAATGTTTATGTCTGTGATGTAAATCCGGATAATGAGGATGTACATGCGTTATCGGTTCATGTTTATGTAAATGAGAATGTCCTTTATTTGTATCTAAGCTTTCATTCTCGTGAATATGGTAATGATGTCCGTCATTATGCTTATGATAATGAATGTGTTCAAGTGCATCATGTTGGTGTTCATGTTTATGAGTGATTAAATTTATCACAACAACGGCAAGTGTTAAAAGTGCAATCGAAATTATATGTGTCCAGTGAAAAGTATCCTTGAAAAATATATATGATAAAATCACACCCCATAAAGGTGCTGTCGAAAATAAGATTTGTCCTCTTGTTGCTCCAATATTCTGAGCAGAAGTAACATAAAGTACAATGCTTAATCCATAAGAAAACCCACCAACAATCAAAGCTCCCAAAATATTAGCATCAATCAAGAAAGGTTTGTCTGCTATTGAAATACCAATTATAAGATTAACTAATCCTGCCATTATCCCTTTCACAAACGTTACCGCTTGAGGAGTTGCACCGTCAGTTAAAGCTGTCAAGTGATTGTCTACGCCCCAACAAAAACAAGCGGCTGTTATCAATAAAGCAGAAGTCAATCCGCTAACACCTTCGCCAAATGATGTAATAACTCCAGCACAAACTGTCAAAGTTACACCAATCCAAGTCAATTTATCAAGGCTATCCTTAAATATCAAAACACCTAAAATTGCGGTTGCAACAAGTTCCATATTTAACCAAATTGAAACTGATGCTGCATCTGCGGCACGTAACCCAATTAATAGTAATAATGGTCCCAATAATCCACCAAACAAGATTATTCCAAGTGTCCGAATTAAATTATTTTTATTGAAAAGTAATCTAATCTGGCTACCTGTTTTCATTATTGCTGGAATCATAGCTATCCCAGCTCCAATGTATAGTAATCCAGCTAATTGAAAAGAGTTTAAATTTGTCAATAATAACTTACTAAATGGAGTTGCAATCCCAAATAGTAATCCTGATAGTAACCCTGCTATTATTGCTATTTTTTTCATTTATCTATCAATCTATATTCTTGCAATGTGGTTTCTTAGGGTTGTTGCCAACGGTTACGTATATGAAACGTTTGGCATTTCGAAACACTTCTCTGTCAAGTTACAAGTGCTTTTGATACGGGCTGAAATGCTAAATAACCCACTGACTGCCAAATGTTTTATATACAATGTTAGCAACCGTAATTAATAGTATTCATATTCTCTAATCGCTATATTTTTAGGTTCTTTGCCTTCTTCTGAATCATAAACAAGTGCTTTTGTCCAGTTTTTATGCTCATCGAATTCGAGATATTCAAATCTAAAAAAGTAAGTAATTTTTCCATTTTTGTCAATTTGTTTTTGATTTTCCCAATTTCCGCCTTTATCATATTCAAAAATAACTGTATATTCCTCTTTAATTTTATTATCTTTAAATATTTGATATTGTTTTTTTATGGCTCTATTATTTGCGAAATAGGTCTTTACGTGTATAGTTTTTTTCCCGTCTTTATTATATTGAACAGATTCTAATTCATCTTTTGAATTATGAATAATTTCCACTTTACTAATCAATTCGCCATCTTCGTCATAACGTACTTCTTCAATTATCTCCCCATTTTCTCTTTTGGGGATTAATTTTCCTGATAAGTCATCGCTATAGTCAAGGTAATCAATCCATTGATAATTTCCCCTATTATCAAAATAGACTCGAATATGATCATAATAATAGTCAATATCACCATTTGTCCATTCTCCAAACGCCTTTTTTGCTTTGTAATAATGTTCAGAAAAAGTCTTTACTTTTCCATTAAGACCAAATTTATTCCAATCATTGTTATTCGAACAAGAGGTCAGTAATCCAATGGTTGTTAATAGCATTGGAATTTTAAAATAGTTTTTAGTTGTCATATGTTTTTATTTTTATGGTTGCTAACGTTACGCATATGCCTAGTGGCGGATTGCGGACGATTCAACTGTCAAACCGTGGTGAAGTTTGAGCGGGCGAAAAGCCTTGCAAAGTGCAATAAAACCGCCATTAGGTATATGCGATG
>Ga0116192_1000893_pt1 | contig 21649 bp, 24 predicted proteins | sample AD_UKC113_MetaG_FD_89876 | JGI IMG/M metagenome (GOLD analysis project Ga0116192, IMG submission 89876) | Active sludge microbial communities of municipal wastewater-treating anaerobic digesters from Hong Kong - AD_UKC113_MetaG | ecosystem: Engineered > Bioreactor > Anaerobic > Digestate... | reverse complement strand
CTTTTGAATGCTACCAAGGATTTTATGTGTGATAAAAAGATAATTACAACCTGCGTAAATATAAAAGCTGCTGGTACCACTATAGTTTATCTGAAGTTAACTGTTAATGCTAACTTCCGCCAAGACCCTACATTAGTAAGAGCTGATGTATTGGCTGCATTATTGGAATTTGGCTCATACGATAATCAGAAGATAAATGGCTCTATGAAGTTATCAGATATTTACACAGTAGTAAATACCTTAGACAGAGTAGATTTCTCTAATATCATAAGTATATACACTATACCTTATGCAAGGCCTCAGGATACCAATTATAATCAGTTAAACTGGGCAAGACAAACCTTAGAGACTTCAGCAGGTAAAAATAAATACCGTTTAGAGTACAATGGCTTAGGTAACTTTGCATTATCTTTAAATGGCAATTACATTCAAAATTTAACCTTAGGACAAAATTACACAGATAATAATATTGCATTTGAAATATTGACAGGTATATATGCTATAGGTAATGTATGGGAATTTACAACATACCCAGCTAATGTAGATATAAACCTGGATGACTATACTATTCCAACATTAGACCCTAACTACATAGACCTGACAGTAATAGAAACTACATCTACCCTTAATTGCAAACCTAACTGCCCAGATTAATGACATTCAGAGATTGGTTTTTTAATAAATTGCCTGCATATTTTAAACAGGAAGATAGCTATAAGGATGCTAATGGTGAGGGTTTGTTGGAAAGATATTTGAGGATTTATGGATTGGAGATAGATGAAGAAATAATACCCCAGATTGAAAACTACCTGGACATCATTGACCCTTTGATTTGTGATGAAAAGTTTTTAAACCTTATAGCATATCAATTAGGTAATCCTCCTGATTTTTTTGGCAATACAAGTCTTTATAGAAAGTTCTTATCAATAATCATTCAGATTTATAAGATAAAAGGCACTAGAAAATCTTATATACAACTCTTTGCATTATTAGGGTATACGGTGGATTTAATCATGTTTTACCCAACAGACTCGGTATATGATAACGAAGAAATATATGATGATGAGCCTTTGGTATTATATGATGATGTATGTGGTACATGTGTACCTTATTTCATTCTATTTTACCCGGAAGACACAGATTGCCAAAATCCACAAGTGTATTATATTCCGGAAGTGGGGCCAGATATATGGCAATTATTCAGAAGAGTTGCCTGCTTTCTGGAACCTATAAATGCTAAGTTATTAGGGATAATACCAACCCTACCAATATGTGAGAAGGTATCTTTAAGTATAAGCGAACAAGTTATCATAACTATAGAAGACCAAATATATTATGATGATAACAATGAATATGATGAAGACCCAGTAGAAACCTATGACCTTAATACAAGTAACACTATAACAATTAATTGGCCATGATAGAGAATTTAAAGCTTCAATTTTTTGGAGAATACCAGGTAACCCTTTATGATAAAGAGGGTAAAGTAGTAAAGGAGTATGAGTGGCAGCATAATGAGATTATAGCTAATGCTCCTATTATACTATCCCGATTAATAGGGGGACAACCCTATGCGATTGATAGAATTGCAGCAATAAAAGCTGGGGCATTATTATATGTGGCTGAGGTAACTTCAGTAACATACCCAAGCTTTGAAGAAACCCTATTCTCTGCTGTATTTGCATTGGATAGCTTTAATGATACAATGGATGAGCTTCAGTTAATATCTTCTAACGGAGGTACATTCTCATTAGTACCTGGTTTAAATATAACTAAGACTAATGCTCAAAGCATGGCTGTTCAATGGAAAATAAAAATGGGCTTCTGTGAAAATTTATGGATACCTTCTACAGCAACTTATGGATTAGGAAGTTTACCTATATTTCCTCCATTACGAATAAACAATATAGGTGGTAAAGATTATTTAATTCCTTAAACGTATTATAAAATGGCACAAACACGATTTCATAACTACAAAAGACCCGTAGTATCATTTGATGAAAACCAAAGATTAATGGGTATAGTTAAGTCAGGCAGATATGCTGGCTTTGATACTATGACTGCAGTTGCAGGGTTAAACTTTGAGATTGCCCATACAAAAACGGGTGTTCAAAAAGTAAAGCAAGATATGTCTTTAACTACTAAGACGGGGGTATTTATAACACCCCAAGGAACAATAGTAAATGAGGATGCTAATATTGCATTGTCTGTTGATACCAATGCAGGTAATGCTCAGATAAGAGTAGACCTTGTAATATATACACATAATCATGTGGCTGTAACAGGGGGCTCAGCTGCAGTACCTTCTATTGTAAAAGGAGCTTTAAACTCATTCACAAAACCTGCCTTACCTAATGCAGCTACACAAACTATCATTGGTATAATCTTAATTCCGGCAGGAGCAACAGATTTAACCACAGCTACCTATTTACCATCTACTCACCCTGACGAAAGAAGAAAAAGACCAGAGCTATACTCTGGTAGTGTAGCAGATATTCCGGCAGGGAAAGTATTATGTAACGGAGTGGGTTATGATACTGATTTAACACAGATACCTAATCTATCCGGTAAATTCATTGTAGGCTATGATGCTGGAGATGCAGATTATAATGCTCAAGGAAATGCAGGCCCTGTAGCTCCTGTGGATGCTAATGATTATCAGTTAATTAATGGAGGTAAGAAAGTTAAACAGGGAACTAATGCAGTAGGTTATCACTTCCATGTTGTAAAAGGGGGAATACATGGTGGTGGAGCTGGAAGTAATATAGTTACACAGAATGGTGCAAGCCCTTATTTAGTACACGAGGATTTCTTAACCACTACTGCTTTAAATGACAACTTATCCGAGAAGACTGGGTATGCGAATGTAGCAGCAATGGAGAATAGACCTCCTTACTATACCTTAGCTTATATTATTGCAGTTTAACAATATTGCTCTATTCTTTCATAAGATTTAAAATACTCTTTAGCTTCCTCTACAGTACTACTTACAAGCTTTCGTAATTTTTTAATATGGTTAATACCCTCTTCGTTATCAGGTAAACCAATATAGGTTGCCAATAACTTAGGGGGTATTTCTGTTATCTTAGTATACTTACCATCAATCTTTTTTCTATGGTATTCTAAGTAAGGTTCCAAAGCTGCAGGGGGATTCAAATCTACCTGGAAGACTGTATAGGCATCTTCATGTAAGCGTTGCTGCATAAATGCAAATAGAAGCATACGAAAGAGTTTATAGTTATCTTCGGGTATTCTATCTTTTAAAATATTATCAGCATTTTCCAATGAGCCCAAGTCTATGATATTTTGAGAGTATTTTTCTTTATATGCCTGACGTAATATACGGCATTTAAAAAATGAAAGGGCTCTTATAAGATGCCCCCTTAAAACATTTTCATTATGTACTGAGTAATATTTATTAAAGGCAAATATAAATTTAATATCAAACCAAGAAAGGAGTTCATCATAGGTTACTCCGAACCTTCGGTAATCTATGCCTGAGGCTAATTTTCTTTTTAATGGGGTTAATTCTGCATATAACTGATTAAAGAGTTTTTCATCATAGCCTTCTTGCATAGGCTTTAAACGGTGTTCTTCCATGTTACTATATTTAATTTGAATGAATTTTGAATGTAGTTACAAATATAATAATTAAATTTTATATTCAAAATACCCAACTAAAATATTTTACTGAGTAGCATAGTTACTATTATCTAATTAAATGAAATTCAATGAGTAAGAAGCCCACGGTTAAATTCGAGTTTGATAGCAATTTTCAGGAAGACATCTTAAAATACATAGTTACCGACGATTACGGGTTTAAAGCTCTTAACCTGATAAAACCTGAGTATTTTGATTTGATTGAACACACGGCTATTGCAACTGTACTTAGAAGTTATTACAAGAAAAATAAAAAGGTTATAAAAAATCCCAATGTTCTGACAGAAAGAATAAAGGTATTATTTAAAGATGCCCGATATAAAAAATTAGCTTTACCCGAAGATATTAAAAGTACTATGGGTTTAGTAGATAATTTATATAAGCATAAAGTTAAGGATGGTAATGACATCCTTAATTCATGTATGGACTTTGCCCGATATGTAGAGGTAAAGACTTTACTTGAGGAAGTAGACATCTTAGACTTCTCTGCCTATGAAACTTTTGCTTCTAAAATAAAGAAAGCAATCACAGTAGGAAATGAGTTTAAGGAAAGCAAGGGTATATTTATATTTGAAGATGCAGCTAAAAGGCTGTGGGATAGAAAATTCAAGGAAAATAGTTTTGAGTTCCCTATTAAGCAATTAAATAAATTAACCAATGGAAATGGCTATGGTAAGGGCTCCATTATTGTTGTAATGGATAGAGAGAAAGCTTTAAAGACAACCACCTTAGTAAATGTAGCCCGTAAATATGCTCGAATGAAAAAACGGGTAATTGTATTTGACTTAGACAATGGTGAGCAACAGTATGGAGAGAGGTTTGACCAATCTTTATTGAATATAACTAAAAAGGAATTACTGTCAAATGAACATGATGATAGGTTAATGAAATTGTATAGACAGTTTAAAAGGCTGAAGATTGAGATAGTAATAAAGAAATTACCCGCATATACAACGAATGCTGACACATTAAGATATTGGCTTGATTATTATTATAATGAGCATGGTATAAGGTTTGAATATATGATTATTGATTACATCGGGAAAATGGGTTCATTGAGTGGGGCAAAAGATGATAATCAAAGGATTTCGGATGCTTATGTAGAGGTAGATAATGTAGCTAATGAATATAATATCATACATACCTGGACGGGGCATCACGTAATACGGGGTGCATACGAACGAAGGAAAACTAAATATAAAGAAGGTGACACAGCTAAGTGTATTGATATTAATAGGCATGTTCACATGATGTTGGGGATTCAACAAAATGATGTAGAAGCTGAAAAAGGGGTTATACGATTAGAAATAATTGTACAAAGGGATGGGCCACCCGCAGGAAGAGTCTGGTTATCGGCTAATCCGGAATGCCAAAGAATTGATGAGTTGCATAAGCAAGAGATTGAAGAACTGGAGGCTTTACACTCCCACTCAGACGATGAAGAGCCCAAAGAAACTAAGAAACCTAAGAAAACCACAGGGGATATATAATGTTTAATAATAAGATAAAAGGCAAGCTGGATAACTATTTCAGAACAGAGCATCTATTAAAGGACTCTACGAATGGTTACATAAGAGGAAATTGTCCTATGTGTGGGGGAAAGTTTTCCTTTGGTGTAAATATAGAAGATGGTAAAACCAATTGCTTTAAGTGTGATTACAACCAATCTCCTATACGATTGATAATGGAATTAAAGGAGTTTACAAGGTATGACCAATTAACCGCTTACCTTAATGATTCTAATAGCTGGGATTTTATACCTATAATTAAAAAGGATAAAAAGGTTAAAGTAAAGCCCGTAGAGTTGCCCCCTTTTTATAGGAGCATAAACTCTGGGACAAGCAGATTAGCTAAATCTGCAAGGGCTTATATGAAAGGTAGGGGCTTTGATTTGATTGATTTAATGTATAGGGGTGTAGGTTATTGCTATGACGGAGAATACTTGGGCTATATAGTTATACCATATTATAGAGATGGCCAATTAATATATTGGAAAACACGCTCATATATAGGAGGCAAAAGCTTTAAGAACCCCGATGAAACAATGTTTGGGATTGGTAAAACTCAATTAATATATAACGTTGATGCATTAGGTATTTATAGCAAGGTAAATATTGTAGAGAGTGAAACTAATGCTTTAACCTTAGGGGATAATACAATCGGATTGGCAGGGAGTAATATAAGTCCTTGGCAAATGTCTTGTTTAATAAAATCCCCGGTGCAGCAATTCAATATTATATTGGATAAGGATGCCCAGGGTAAAGCATTGGACTTAGCAATGAAGTTAACCCAATACAAGAAGGTAAAAAATGTTTCATGGGAAATAACTGAAAAAAATGAAGATGTGAATGATATGGGTAAGGCAGTTACTAAATGGTTTATCAATCATACTCCTTTGAGTACCTACTCCGATTTATTCCGAGAGAAATTAAATTTGAAAAAATGACAAGAGAGCCAAGCATACACATTACCCGTAGTAAATTAATTAGTATACTAAAGAATACTAATCTAAATACTACAAAAGAGAAACTAGCAGATGCCATAATGGTTGCCAGTCGTAAACATACTTGCTCTAATAGAAGCATAATTACGAATACAAATAAGATAATAAAGGACACAGAGAAATTAAAGCTTACCGGAAATTTAGAGGTATTTGAATTTCAGACCATTCTTAATAAAGTAAGAAAATCGTTTAGGCATGTAGGAATAACAACAATTAAATTAGGTGGTAAAGATTGGTTAATATTAAAGGAAGCTGCATCCAATGCCATAGAGTTTTGTAATAGCTTTGAATTGGGTAAAAAAGAGGGTTTCGTTATATATTGTAAACTCGGTATAGTTGATATGCAGAGGTTTAATATAAACAAATTTAATGGGTTACATGCTAAAATTTGTGAGAAATACCAGGCTGAGTTGATTATAGAAGAAGACCCTTATTCTGATACTACCTCAAAAGGGCATAACTATTATTGTAAACTGATTGCAGAGAAAATAGGTTTAGCTGCAAATTATTTGGATGACCCTATTAATTATAGTTTTTTTGTAAAGGCTACTCAGGAATGTTTATCTGTCGGGGGCAAGATAGATGATTATATGAAAGGCCAATTTGAGGATTTTGCTTGGAGAAATGATTATCCATATCCTTCTCAATTAGCTGGACCAAAAGCAAGAGATAGATTTATTAAATACGCCTATAAAATGAATATTCAACTTAAAAAGGTAAAGGTATGAAATTATTAGTAAATAACAATAAGACCAAGGTAGATGGGCCTGCTAAATTAGAATTAGCTTTATATAATGCCTTTGCTATAAGACATCCTAATGCTTTTCATTTAAGAGCATACATGCCAAAGGGTTGGGATGGAAAGGTAAGGTATTTAACAGACTCGGGGTATATCTCCACAGGATTGCTACCGGATTTGATTGGTAAGATAGATTCAATTTCAAAGGGTAAAGAGAAAATAAAGATTGAATATGCAGCCCAACAGTTGGAGGAAGCAAGGTATAGAATACCCAAAGAGATTAATGGTTGGATTGCTCGGGGATATCAGTTAGAGGCTATAAAGAGCATAGTAGACCGGGAAGTATTGGGGCAGCCATATCCAAGGGGTATAATAAAAGCAGCAACTAATGCAGGTAAGAACTTAATCATAGCTTACCTTTATAAAACCTTTAATGTACCAATGATTCTGATTTTTAATCGTAAGGAATTATTTGATACTGCAATGGAAGAAATCCCTAAAATTTTAGGGGAAGATACTGTGGGCTTTATAAATGCAAAGGAAGAGAAATGGAAACCCTTTATGATATGTATGGCTCAGACCTTGAATAAAAGAATGGCTGCATATAAGAAAAAGCTTGGAGAATTTGAGGCCTGTATAGTTGACGAATGTGACTTAGCAGATAATAAGACCTATAAAAATATTATAACAAACTTATTCAATACCTATATAAGAGTAGGGCTTTCTGGCTCTTATAGTGCATCCCCATTAGCAAAATATAAGGTAAGAGATACCAATATAAAAGCCTTCTTCAGTGGTATTGTTTATGAGATAAAAAATACAGAATTACAAGGCTTAGGATATTCATCCGATGTTGTAATTAAATTCCATAAAGGTAATGTAGATGTAATTGAAAATAATTACAGGCTTGAATATGAATATGGTATAGTAAGGAATAAGGCAAGGAATAAGATAATATTAGGCCGAGTTAAATACTATGCGAAGATTAAGAAGTTACCTGTATTAGTGGTAGCTAAGGAACACAGACACTTAAGGAAACTTCATAGATTAATATCAAAAGCCTTTCCAGATAAGAGAGTAGAGGTGGTACACCATCAAACAAAAAATAGGAAAGAGTTAGTAAAGGCATTTGCAGATGGGTTTATTGATATATTAGTGGGCTCTATGATTGTTTCAAGGGGTAAAAATTTCCCATTAATGGGTGCAATGATAAATGCAGGTGGTGGAGATAGCTCTGCTAATGCTCTTCAATTATTTGGTAGGATTACCCGAAAGGATAAAAACCAGGATTGGAAGTTCTATGATGATTTTATGGACGAAGGTAACTATCTACGAAGGCATTCAAGACACAGGTTAAATACCTTTAAGCGGGATAACCTCGAAGTAATTGAGTTGTATAAATAATAAAACTATTATATATTGTATGGCAAAGAAAATTAAAAGAAAAAAGAGAGAGGTTGCTATAAAACAAGTAGACCTATATGATGCTATTGATACTGATAAATTCGGTACTGAAGATGACCCCTGTTTTGGTAAGCATTTTGACCCAAAGGAAAAAGAGTGCCAGGTTTGTGGGGATTGTGAAATATGCTCTATTATAATGGGCCAAAAATTACATCTTCAAAGGGCGGCTATTGAAGGTGAACAACAATTTAAAGACCTCGCAGAGAAAGACCTATTAAATTCACCTATAAATATTATCTATGAGCGATTAAGAAGAGCTGAAGGTAAATGGGTGAGTATAGAGGCCTTAAAAAGGGAATTGAGGCGCAAGGGCATAAATAGCAAGAAAAGATTAAAGTTAGAAACCGAAGGCTTCTTTGAACGTCTATTTAAAGACGAGAAGCTAAAAGGTAACAACGATAAAACTAAATTAAAATTAGTATGAGTATCTTAGACGTAAAGGGTATAGATGTAGCCCCCATGCTTAATGGCAAAAGCTTAGAACATATCTTCCGGTTACAGGAAGATTTAATGTTAGGTTACCTCGAAGTAGAGGCTGACTTTCCTAAATGGCCCTTAGACTTAAGGCAAAAGAAAAGCCATCATTTTATAAGGGATTTAATGGGTAGAATAACTGAAGAACTTATAGAGGCTTCTGGTAAATATGAAGAGCTTAGTGAAATTATATTAGCTAATAAAAAATTAAGGCCTGGTGAATTATCCGAAGTATTAGCTGCATGTAATGAGGAAATGGCAGACTCATTTCACTTCTTTATTGAGTTATTAATTTTCATAACTATTGATGATAGTTCGATAAAAGCCTATTATAAAAAATGTTTTGAAGAAAACCTAATACCTGAAAGTATATATAATGAGGATAATATATTGGGTACAGCTTTAGGCTATGCCTTATATTGCAATAATAAAATGGGTTTAAATTTAAGGGGTATAAATGTAAAAAGTATATCCCCAGATACCCATCATTTTGAGGACAGTAATTGTACCAAAGGCTTTAGGAATTTTCATCCGGGGTATCTTAATAACCTTGTTCAGATAAATTGGCTTCTAATCAAGAAATTATATATTGCACAAAATAAGAACCTTAAAAATAAACCTTGGAAAAAACAAGAAAGTGAAGTTAATATTGGGCTATTTCAATTAGACCTAATGGAGGCATTTTTGTCATTTATGCAATTATTGGTTTATTTAGGCTTAGATGAAATGGCAGTGTATGAGATTTACGCTAAAAAGAATATCATAAATTTAGAACGACAAAAAAATAATTATTAATATGTACCCAGGACAGACTTACTTAGAATTTGATGATTTGTTTAAAGCCTGGAAAGGTATTAATATTTTCCTTGCAACAAAGGAAAAGGAAATAAGGCAGACGGGTAGGGGCGGAGTATATGGCCCAGCCATAATGTCTTATAATAACTACATAAGAATTAAATCTGCAAAGAGCAATAATGAAGATTGGGATATTGCAGTTAATCTTGGCTATACCATCAAAAAATGGACAGCATTAGTAAGGAACTATGTAGATATGAATTATCTTGACTTAGTTAAAGCTGAAGTAGACTCGAGAGCTGCCAAATCAGCCCGTAGCTATAATTATTCAATGCACTTCAGAAATAAACATGGGTCAGGTAAAGATTGCTTGGTATGTTTGAATTTCTGTAAACGATTAGGGGTAGAATACCCTATGGTAATATTCACAGTAAGGACATCAGAGGTAACAAAGCGATTGATATTCGATTTTATATTGGTACAAAGAATTGTAGAGTATGTATATGGGCCTGATGCTCATGTAGAAATTCATTTCTCTGCACCCACCATGTTTTTGAATTTTGAAAGCTTTTGTTTATTTAATAATGTTAAACCCATTGAGAAGATTTTAAGAAAGGTACCAAAAGAAGATAGGGGTACAGCCCATGTAGAAATAACCAAGGCTATGAACTATCTTATGAATACTCCACCCCAAAGTATTACCTGGAAATCCAATCGTAGGTCTGCTGAACATATACAGAGGGATGAAAAAGGTAGATTACTACATAAACGCTCAGGAGTACCTTTAAGTAGACTGGTTCTACCCATAGCAAATTTATTACCCAAAGAGGTAATAACAAAAAGAGAGAAGACTATTTATAATAAGAAATTGAATAAGAAATAATGATAACCACTATATATCCAAATTTCACTACAGCCATTAGGGAAGTACAAAGAAAACTCCTAAACATAGGTAGAGTAGTTGAATTAGAAAAATGGCAATCTATCAATGTGAAAGATACTCCAAGAGGTAAAATGTTTGAAGCATTACATATATATTTCCAAGTTCATATCCCCGAAGAAAGTAGGTGGGTAGAAGATATTAAACCTAACGTTGAATGGGCTTATGAACATTATAAAGAAAGGGTTTCGGGTTTACCATTAAATCCCCCACCTTCTCATAAAATTTGGCCTTATGCACAAAAGGACAATGCGGAATTTGGGGGTGATACTCAATTCAGTCACACATACCCCGAAAGAATATGGCCTAAATATGCGGGTAATAGTAAAATACCTAGAAAGGGCATAAGATATGAATATGGGGATTTGAATGATGTTATAAACCTATTGAAGAAAGACCCCTTAACAAGGCAGGCATTTCTTCCTATATGGATGGCTGAAGATACAGGGGCTGCACATGGAGAAAGAGTACCCTGTACAATAGGCTACCATTTTATAAGAAGGCATGGATTTTTACATGTGACATATTGGATTAGAAGCTGTGATTTTTTAAGACACTTTAGGGATGATGTATATTTAGCTTTAATGCTTGCTCAGTTTATATTAGATGCCCTTAGAGATTCTGATAAGAATTGGCAAGATGTTAAATTGGGTATATATACTATGCATATAGTAAACCTGCATATTTTTGAACCAGAGATACACCTATTAAAAAAATAACATGGATAACAAAAGAATTTCAAGAGTCGAGTATTTTATAAACTCGGCTCTTTTAGTATCATTGCGAAGCGGTTGCCGCAGAATGGCAGTCGGGGTAGTTGTAGTTAAAGAAAATAGAATAATTGTTACTGGGTATAACGGCCCACCCATGGGTTTTAAATGTGAAGCTTCCCAATGTAATATTAATGAAGCCTGTACTCATGCAATTCATGCTGAGGCCAATGCCATTTATTTTGCTTCTAAAAAAGGCATAAGTTTAGAAGGCTCAGTTATATATTGCACCGATAGCCCCTGTAAAAAATGTGCAGAAGCAATATTACAATCAGGTATATTGAGAGTTTATTATTTGAGAGAATACCGTAATACGGAGGGTATAGAACTACTAAGGGGTAAGAATATAGATTGTATAGATTTAGGAAAAGATGAAAGCATAAAAATACTAATACCAAATGAGACACAAGTTTAAATACGCAACAAATTTACAACAGGTACAAGAATTGGTAGATAATGTTAAAAAGACAGGCTACTGTTCTTTTGACTTAGAAACCAATGGTAAGCCTTATTATGAGGATGATAGCTTTATAACCATATTTGGTATATCATTTCAACCAGGCTCATCAGTGGTTATTCCAATACAACATAATGAGAGTAAAATACGAAATAAACCCAAAAGAATAAAAGCTATCTTTGAATTATTGCGTAGGGAGTTATTTGAGAATCCTGATATTGTTAAAATAGCCTTCAATATTCAATTTGAGTACCAATGGCTTAAAAAATATGGTATAAATATATATGGTAGAATATTTGATGCCATGTTAGCAAAATACCTTTTAAATGAGGAAAGACCCAATGATTTAGGTTATATATCGGGTTTATTATTTCCTGCCTTTGCAGGCTTTAAAGATGAAACAGAAAAATTAGCTAAGAAACATGGCTGGGCTGGAATACCATTAGATACACTGAGTGAAAGAAACGCATTAGATACAGACCTTACATTAAGGTTAATGTTTTACTTTGAACCTAAATTAATTAAATTAGGTTTATACCAATTATTCAGAAACCTATTAATGATGGGTGCCCGTAATTTAGCAGAGTCATCCTACTATGGAGTAAATATAAACCATGGCTATGTTTGTGAGTTGGATAAGAAATATACCACGGATTTAAAGAACCTTGAGGAAAAGATGTTAAACTTACCCCGATTTAAAAGATATTTTCAAAAGAGAATTAAAAGGATTAAAAGGGGCTTAATTGAGAGCTTACAAGCTGAAATAGAAGACCTTTATAAAGAAGAAAGAAAGACTGGGAAGAATGTTGCTAGAATGGTCGCTGGGCGGGAGAAAAAAATACAGAATTATATACAAGGCATATTCACTACTAAAAAGGAATCAAAGCTCATTGAGAAATTCAATATAAAGAGTGATAAGATGCTAAGGGATTTTTTCTTTCATTCCAAATCTGGGTTGAGATTGCCTATAGTGGCTTATACTAAGAATAAAAAAACTAAGCAAGAAACTAATAGCCCCTCTGTTGCAGAAGACACCCTACTGTTATTGAAAAGCTCTGATAAGAGTGGGTTTATTGATGAGCTATTAAAATTCAATAAGCTGGAGCATTTACATTCTACCTTTGTTAAGGGTACTTTGGAAAGAATATCTACTAAATCAAAAATGCATACATCCTATTTAATACATGGTACTGTAACCGGTAGATTGAGTTCTAAAAACCCTAATTTACAACAAGTACCCCGAGTAACAACAAATCCAGATATAAAAAAGATGTTCATACCTTCCAAGGGCAAATTAATATTAGAGGTCGATTATTCACAGGCAGAATTAAGATTGGTAGCTGAACTTGCCAAAGAAGATGTAATGATTGATATCTTTAAAAGGGGCTATAATATTCACGTTGCTACAGCCTGTAAGACAAATGGGTGCTTAGATAGGTATGAGGAGATTAAGAAAATCCTTAAAGATGAAAATCACCCAGATTGGCTTTTTTGGGAAAAGGAAAAGAAACGTGCAAAACTTATTAACTTTGGTATTTTATATGGACAGACAGCTAAGAAGCTTTCAGTTGAGTTATCGAATGCATTGGGAAGAAAGGTAAGCTTTGCTGAAGCTGATAAATTTATCGAGGGTTGGTATAAACAATTCCCTAAGATTAAGAGATGGATTAGTAAACAACATCGTACTGCCAGGGAAGAGGGTTATGTAACTAATCTATTTGGTAGACGAAGAAGATTACCTAATGCTCAAATGAGTGAAGCAGAGGCTAAACAGTCGGGTTTATTTGGATTTTGGTTAGAGGCATTAAGACAATCGGTAAATGCTCCAATACAAGGCGCTTCATCTGATTTAACCCAATTTGCATCAGTATTAATAAGAGAGAAAATTCTTAGGGGTGAATTACCTAAGAACATGAGGCAAATATATACTGTACATGATAGTATTGGTTATGAAATTAACCCAACTGATATTCATTGGGTGGTTCCTATTATCATTGAGATATGTGCTAATCCAGAAACTAAGAAATGGTTCAATTTTGAACTAAAGCATGTGAACATGAAGGTATCTCCAGAAATAGGGATTAACTGGGGTTCACTTGAAGAATATGAGTCGGGTAAGGATTACTCTTTACTTTTAAAAGCAGTATAATTGGTTACTATTAAATATAAAAAATCAAATGGATATAAACCAATACCAAAAGGAATATGCGTTAGCAATTAAGAGCACATTTAAACACCCTATTGAGGGTGATTTAAAATTTGGCAGAGTATTAGACTCTACTTGGGGTAGAAGCTTAATAATAATGGACTCTACAAATGCCATTGCTGCTGAAGCTGGGGAATTAGCTAATATAGGTAAAAAAATATACAGGTTTAAAACTTTTGGGTATAAACCAGAAAAATATGGCCAGGTGAATGAAGAAGACCTAAAAGAGGAATTTTCAGATGTATTAAGTAATTGTTTTGATATGGCCTGCAGAATGGGTTGGAGTGTAGAGGAAATATTATTACAGAAACTAAAAGAAAAACAGAGCAATGGGCAAAAGTAGAATTTTAAAGAAAATAAAGGAAATATCTAAGCTTCTTATAGAAATAAGAACCCAGTTTGAGGGATTATCAGAAGAAGACCAAAGGGGGGTAGATAAGGGGTTTAAAAATATCTACAAGAACACCCTAATACTAAGGTACAAGAATGGCTTAATGATTTGGAATAAACATCAATAACATGGCAAAGAAGAAAAAAATAGCTAAAAGACGTAGGGTATTAAATATTCTAACAGACTCATTAGATATGCTGTATAATGGGTTAGAACTAACAGCTACTCTACCCGATGAAGATATACGTTGGGTATCTGAGAAAACAAATAAGAAGCTGTTGGAAATAACTCAGGTTATGTCAAATACAGATAAGATGTTGGGGTTTAGTGAAAAGAAATTTTATAAAGAAATACCTAAACCAAATTTTGATGACGATTTACCATTTTAAAAACAATAACACATGAGAATTGCATTAGCAGGGCCAAGCGGCTCAGGAAAAACAACACTGGCCGAATTTCTAACCAAAGAGTTCGGTATACCTTTTATCTCTAACTCAGCTTACGATGTACTGAGTGTAGAGCAAAAAGAAAGATTAAAAGAACAGTATAGCTATGTTGGTTCAGGCCATAGAAACGTAATACAGTTGAGCCACACTAAGCCTGAATTTGGTTTAGATTTTCAAAATTGCTTATTACATAACAGAACCCAATTATACCGGGAAAACCCGAATATGATTGCAGATAGAAGCTTCATTGATAATGTAGCTTATTATTTAGCTCAATGCGGAGCATATCAACCCGATGAAGTTACTAAGGATTTTATAACTCGAGCTATGTTGGCTATGGATGAAAATATAGACCTCTTAATAAGAGTGAGAGTTTGTAATCCTGAAGAAACCGGAATTGAAAATAATGGCTCAAGGGTTGATAGCTTAATTTATCAAAGGCAAATGGATGTTATATTTGAATTTGCCATGAATGAAATGATTAAGATTAAGCCTGACACAAAAATAAAGCTGTTGGTTATTGACTGGTGGGATTTAAACGAACGTAAAGAAGTTTTGAGAGAGAAGGTGGGTGAGTTCATTGAAGACTATAATAACAAAGGTTAAAGATAATAAAAATGTTAAGAAAATTAATACAGACATCCTCTATAATGGAGGTAAATATCATATATAATGGTGAAACCATAAAATTCAACCTGAATGATGAGCTTAAAATCTCTGAAACAAAAATGGCAAATGAATTAAAGGAACAGCCATCTATATATGCCTATATTTCCATCTTACATAAGAAGCTTATAATACAGCATGAAAGTTTAGAAGCAAAACTAAGTAAGATGTTCGGAAAGTTATTTAATAACTATAAAGCTTCAAAGACCTCAAAGCATTACGAGCAGACACATAGACCTCCGTCAGAAGATATTTGTAAGCATTATGTTTTAGGTAATAAAGATTATACAGACCTACAAAAAAAGGTTTTAAAAGCTAAGGAGGATATGTTGACTCTGGGTAGTATAGTTAGGAGTTTTGAACAAAGGGCTGATTTAATGCAGACATTGGCTGCAAATGCCCGAAAAGAAAGGTTATAAATTATTTATTCATTAATAAAACATCAATAACATGGCAAAGAAAAGCTTAAGAGAAAGGCTGCTTGAAAAACAAGAAGCAATGAAAAAAGGAAATGGAGATTTCGATTTCTATATTATCCCTGCTGGAACAACCCGTTTCAGAGTATTACCATTTGACCAGGAAGCTGGGGACTTCAGTATTGAAGCAACTACATTTTACTTAGACAAACAAACCATTATTTCTCCGGTAACATTCGGGGATGATTGCCCAATTATGGAAGCATATAATGAATTAAAAGCTTCTAAAGACCCCGATGATAAGGCATTAGCTGAGAAACTTAAACCTAAGAAAAAATATTTTGCACCTGCATTGAAGTATAAAGATACTAAGGGCCAAGAGCTTGACCCTAAAGGAGCAAAATTGGTGGCAATGCCGGGTTCAATAGGAAAAGCCTTAATTGATTTATTTTTAGAGGAAGAGGCTGGAGATTTCACAGACCCTAAAAATGGTTATGATACTAAGTTTAAAAGGACCGGTACAACTATGAATGATACTGAGTATTCGGTATTACAGTGCAAATCTACTCGATTACCCAAAGAGTTTAATAAAATCTATTCAGCAGAGGAAATGCTTAAAGAGATTACTAAGCCTTATGAAGAACTTAAAGGTTTATTAGAAAAATTCCTTAAGTTAGACCCGGAAGGTGATAATGGAGACCCTAAGAAAAAGAAAAAAGATAGAAACCCTGAAAGAGACAGAAGCTCATCTAAAAGTAGCAAGAGCTCAAAATCATCTAAATCTAAACGTAATAGAGGCGACATCTAATGGCAAGAGCAACCAATAAGAAAGGCAGTGGGGGAGGAGACTCCCCCAAAGACCTTTCTAAAATACGAAAGAAATATCCGAGTTACATAAATGCTGAAACATTTTACCAGGATATGGGTTCCCGATTAAGATTACCCAATAGAATAATGGGTTTAAATTACCAGACAGGCGGAGGTATAGTATATGGTACTATAGTAGAGATTGCAGGGTATGAGAGTACAGGTAAATCATTAATCGCTAAAGATTATGCTTATGCAGCTCAACAGCTGGGCGGTATGGTATTATGGGTGGATGCTGAAAGATGTTTTGACTTCCTATGGGCTGAACAAAATGGCTTAGATAGAAATAAGATTGAATTACTTAGAACCGAGGAAATAGAGGTAATCTCGGACTGGGTAAGAGATATGATTTTATACTGGAGAGCTAAACTAACCAACAATGAGCCTATATTATTGGTATGTGATAGTATAGCTGCATTAGAAACAGCAGACAATATAAAAGCTGATGCAATAGGGGGGAAAGCAGAGATGGGGAATAGAGCTAAAGCTATATATCAATTTTACCGACGCAGAAATAACCTTATTGACAAATATGGAGTATGCGTTGCAATGATTAATCAGGTTCGTAAGAAGGTAGGAGCTACATTGTATGAAGCTGCAGAAACAATGCCCGGCGGAGATAGTACAAAATTCTATGCTTCATTCCGAATAATGCTTAACCGAAGTAAACAGGTTAAGGGCTATAAATCTCGGGATGGTAAATGGAATGATAGTATTGATAAAGGGGTTAAGATTGGCCAGAATATCATCGTTGAAGTTCTTAAAAATAAAACTGCACCACCAAGACCTAAATTCAAAACAGAAGTATACTTCCTACCTGACAAATACGATTATGTGGGCTATAACAAATATGCAGGCATAAAAGAGATGGGTGAGTATATGGGTATTATAACTTCTAAAGGTTCAAGGTATTATTATAAGGACGAACAAATCTGTAATGGTGAGAAAAACTTTATTGATGCATTGCATGAGAAAAGTAAATTAAGACGACGAATAATAAAAGCCTTAGGTATAAACACAATTTCTAATTTCCAGGAAAGGTTGGAATCAATAGGTAAAAACCTTTATCCAGTAAAAGCTAAAAAATCAGAAGATGAAGGCGAGGACGAATAAAACACTTTTGGTTGATGGCAATAACCTATTCTATCGAGCTTACTTTTCACATGGTAAGCTCGCTTCGTTTAATGGGCAAAATATGTCAGCTATCTTTGGTATACTTAATATATTATCAGCCCTGCTTAGTAAATTTACTATCAATGAGGTAATAGTATGCTGGGATGGAAAGAAAGACCCAAACAGGTTAAAGCTATGGCCAGAGTATAAAGCTAAAAGAAAAAAGATTGGGCATGATTATGAGGATATGAATGCTCAGAAAAAACACATTAAAAAGCTTTTGCATCTACTCGGGGTTAAGCAGATAATAAATGATATGGAGGCTGATGACTTAATATATAAGGTTGTTAGGGAAAGAAGAAAAACTAAAAAGCCCATTATCATATTATCTACTGACAAGGACTTTGACCAATTAGTATCACGAAGAGTTTGGATTTGGAATGAGAAGGTTGGACAGATAATAACACCTAAGTCAATCAAACGATTAAAAGGCTACACTGCTGAACAATGTGTAGATTATCTTTGCCTTAAAGGTGATGATTCTGATAATATACCTGGTTACAAGGGTTTAGGAGAAAAAGGAATTGCTAAGTTCTTTGAGACCTTTCCTAATGGCATATATGAATATCTTGACTTAGAGGCTCCTTATGAAAAATTGGATAGGGATAAGATGTTAGAAGTATATAATAGAAACAGAGTTCTGATATGCTTACGAACATTCAATATGATGTACCATAGAAAGACAAAGTTAGAATATTACAAAAGTAATACTCCAATACTTAGAAAACAAAAATATGTTGAACTTGCAGCATCCTTAGGACTTCGCAAATTCAGAGAAGACAAATTTATTAATACCTTTAAAAAGCTTAATAATGACTAAAAAAGTAATTTTTGTTGCCTCTTCGGATTGGCATCTTAATAAATGGCCAGCATTCAATGAAAATAATCGTAGAATGTATTATAGCCTTGACCAATTTCGTTTAATATCTAAAGTATGCAGGAAGTATGAAGTACCCCATTTATTCTGTGCGGACCTTATACATAAACCAAAAGAAATAGATAATGAATTAAATGGTAAAGTAGGCCCTTTCTATCAAAAGTATTTTGAAGATTATCATATACCCTTTATAGGAATAGATGGTAATCATGATATGAGCCATAGGAATTTTATAGATAAAAGAAGCCCCACTCATTTAGACCGTTTTAAATTATTTAAAACCTTTCACAATATAAGTTTTAAATCCTTTGAATATAAAGGTACTGTTATTTGGGGAATACCCTATTTGAATAATAATATAGGCTTTGAAGATACAGTAAAAAAATTCAGAAAGCAATTAGACCCTAATAAAAGAAACATATTACTTATACATACAGATTTACCGGGGGCATTAGATACGAATGGCAGAGAGGTAAACACTGCTGATAATATAAGCCCGAGATTAAATAAATTATTTAAGGGCTTTGATATAGTATTATCTGGCCATATACATAAACCTCAACAAATAAGCAATAAGGTTTGGATGCTTGGAGCATTGCAGCAGCAGAGTCGAAAAGATGCAGGTTGTGAAATGGGTTACTGGTTAATCTATGAGGATAATACAGTAGGGTTTAAACCAGTAACTACTTACCCTCAATTTAAGGAGTATTTTAAAGGTGAAGAAAAGCCTGATGATTTCCATTATTACGATGAAGTAATACCTCCAACCAAAGATGTAGAGGAAGAAGGTAACTTCAGTACCAAAAATAGTAAAGCTTCATTAGTTAAAAAATACATGAAGATTTCCGGTATTAAGAGCAAAAGTAAAAAAGAATTATTACTAAACCTATTAACTGATTGATATGATAAACCTAATAGGAATGGAAGCCCAAGGATTTGCTTCATTAATCCAACCCTTTAAATTCAAATTGAATCAACCCGGCTTAAATGTAATTCAAGCTAAGAATGGTATAGGTAAGACTACCATTATTTCGTGTGTTTATTGGATTGCTTATGGTAAATCATTAAAGGGTAATTCCAGTGTAGAGACATGGAAAAAATACAGACCTAAAGATTATGCAGGTGTTTATGGGAAATTAACTTTCAAGAAGGCAAAGGTTAAATACGAAATAATCAGATGTAAGGATTTTAAGAATGATGTATTAGGGGCAAAAGGAAACAGCAGACTAATCCTATTGATTAATGGTGAAGATTTTAGTAAAACCCATAACAAAGAAAATCGAGATAAGCCCGATATACAAGCTGAAATATTAAAAATATTGGGTATGAGTTCAACCTTATTTAAGAACTCAGTTATCTTCGGACAAAAACTCAAAAGAATCATTGATGAAACAGGCCCAACAAAAAAGGAAGTATTTGAAGAGGCCTTTGAAGCTGGGTATATTAATAAGGGCTTAGATAAAGCTAAGAAATTACTAATAACTAAAAAGGCAGATTGGGCCCATACAGGTAATCAATTAACCCTATTAAAAGAGAAGTTAGATAGCTTGAGAAACCAAAGAAAATTGTTTAAGGATTTTGAGCAGGATAAAGCTGATAGAATTGCAGAGATAACTAAAAGCTTAAATAAGAATAAAAAAGACCTTTCCGAATTAAAAAGACCTTTATTCAGTAATGAAAACTTAAAGCTGGAGAAAGGTAACTTAATGTATGAGCAAGAGAAATTAGCTAAGCTTGAGGAATTGGATAGAAAGGCCTTTAAGTTAGATTTAGAGTTAAGAGGCCAGGAGAAGAGCTTGGATAATAAGGAAACAACCTTAGCTGCAAAGAAGCAAGCTGTTAAAGATATAAAAAACCGATGTAGTGAATGTGGCCAGAAGATTGATGAAAAACTAAGAGCCCAAAAACGTAATACCCTTTTATCTGAAATTGAGGATTTAAGGAAAATTATAAAAAAAGATAAAGAACTCTTAGAGCAGCAAAGGAATATACATATAGGCTACGAAAAGCAATTATCAAGTAAAAATCAGATAAAAGACAATATAATTCTCCTAACGAATCAAATTGAAAAACTTGAGAAAACAAAAAGACGGGTAGAGAATTATAAAATTGATAAACATAACATTGAGGTTGCTATAGAGAGGGATGAAGCCCTAATTAAAAAAGAAATGGCCCGAACTATTGATATTAATCCCAAAGAGTTAAAAGTAGGTATAAGGAAACTTAAGGAACAAATAGCTCCATTAGAAGTTGCTTATAAATCAATACGCAGAGATGTACACAATTTAGAGTGGGCAATATCAGACCCACTATCCAATAAAGGTTTAAAAGCCTTCATATTCAATTCAATGCTGGGCTCAATAAACCAAAGGCTTGAATATTATAGTAAATACCTAAAATTCAGAGTAGAGTTTGGGATTGATTTACAATCGGCAAGGAAAGACTTTTACACTATGATTTATAGGGAAGAGCAAATGTGCAGCTATGATGACCTATCCGGGGGCCAACAACAATTAACCAGTATAGCTTTGGCATTTGCTATACATGATACTCTGAATGATAACCCTGAAAAATCCTTTAATTGTTTATGGCTTGATGAAATCTTTGAAAGCTTAGATGTAGAGAATACAGATATAGTGGCAGATTTAATCCAAGCAAAGGCTGAAGATAAATGCTTATACCTTATTACTCACAATAAAGAGTTTAATGTAAGCAATGCAAATATCATAACCCTAGCCCAAGAAGCAGGAAACACTTACCTGCAGTAGACTACTATTAATACTTAACAATACTATCAATGGCGAT
>Ga0116192_1000889_pt1 | contig 21703 bp, 11 predicted proteins | sample AD_UKC113_MetaG_FD_89876 | JGI IMG/M metagenome (GOLD analysis project Ga0116192, IMG submission 89876) | Active sludge microbial communities of municipal wastewater-treating anaerobic digesters from Hong Kong - AD_UKC113_MetaG | ecosystem: Engineered > Bioreactor > Anaerobic > Digestate... | reverse complement strand
TGAAAGAAATTTGTTTCGGAGAACCACGGCGTGGAAAACGGAGGACAAACCCTTCCCCCATAGGTTCCAACCCAAACCAGCGCAGATAACCGGTTGAGGGTACCATGTAGCCGTGATGATAATCACGGTGATCTTCAAGCCGGTATAAAACCAGATATTCTTTTTGACGATATTTTAATAATTGAACCTTATCCGTTAATCCTCTGGCTTTAAAATAATCAACCGCTTCTTGCAACGGCACAAGCTGCCTTTCGAATGGTTGATCCATCTTGACCAGTTCGAGCATGCGATTTTTCAATCTTTCCAGCTCCGCTTCTGTGAGCGGTTTCTGTCGATCTATTTGGCAATAATATCCCCCTGCTGAAACAGAGTGATCGAGCGTCATTAGGATGTCTGGAAAAAGCTCTTCGAAAGCAGCTTCCAGTAAAAAAGTGATCGAGCGGCGATAAATCCGTGCGCCATCATCATCTTCCATCGTCACCAGGCGCACCCGTGCATCCATTTCAATGGTGGTGGTTAATTCTCTCAGTTCACCATTTACGACTGCTCCCATGATGGGAGGGTTATCCCATTCCGGCAGCATGCGGCATAATTCCTCCAAACTCGCGCCACGATTCCCGGTATAAACCCTTCCATCCGGTAATACAATCTCAATCGTTTTCCGGGGAGAATTTATTTTTATAGTGCCATTCATCCCTTGATCAACCATTGTCAGCCTTTCAATTTTTCTTTGATCCTTGGTTTTTCTTACCACATTGCATTTTACCATCCATCAAAGTGTCTGATGCAACCTTCAGACAATAAAAGAGCTGCTGGTATTTAAAAAACCAGCAGCAATCTCCGATTAAAAGAAATCCTTATACTTTGAGGACCACGCCACTGCGAGCTGGCAATTCCAGATTGGTGATCATTCCTTCCTGTATCGATGCAGAAGCGTTCCCAAACAGGGTCTTCAAAGGACCATTGGTAAGGTCAATGAAAGCGACAGGCACATTAACGTGGTTCATCACGGCAGCTGTATTAATCGCAATAAAAAGTGTTTCCTCTTTATACTGACGGCAAAAGATGATGACATCTGAGTCAGAGTAGATGCGCTTGTAGGAACCACGGCGCAGGGCAGGTTCACTTTTTCGCAGTTGCACCAATGCTTTCATATAACCCAAAAGGTCCTGATTCCATGTTTTTTCGTCCCAAGGGAAAGCTTTACGACATTCCGGGTCAGGTCCACCATCGAGACCAATTTCATCGCCATAATAGATGCAAGGCGCGCCAACATAAGTGAAAAGGAACAGATATGCCAGTTTGAGAGCTGAAATGTCCCCTCCTGCAGTGGTAATAAACCGGGGCGTATCATGGCTATCGAGCAAATTAAATTGGACATGGTTGATCTCAGGGGCATAAAGACCAAGGAGATACTCGATTCGATCACCAAATTCAGTAGCATTGAGTGGTCGTAAAACTTTATTCCAACCACCTATTTGATACGCGTATGCTGGGATTTTATCCTTGATCAACCACCCCATTAAAGCTGCGGTTACCAGGTAATTCATCACGGCATCGAATTGATCACCACGAAGCCAGCGTTTTGATTCATTCCATATTTCACCTACAATGTAAGCCTCTGGGTTGGCTTTCTTTACACGGCGTCGAAATTCCTTCCAAAAGGCGTCATCATCAATTTCAGCCGGGACGTCCAATCTCCAACCATCCGCCCCAAAATTGATCCAGTAGGTGGCTACCTGATAAATAAATTCCCGCACTGCGAGGGTATCCGTATTGAACTTGGGTAAAGCCGGAAGATTCCACCAGGCATTGTAGCCAATCGCGGTATACGATCCGGTTCCATTTTCCAGTTGCTGCTTTTCTTCCTCAGTCGGATAAGCACCCCAGTGTTTCTTGCGCGTAAGACGGTCAGGATTGAAATGGAACCAGTCTACATAGGGCGAACCATCGCCATTTTCAAGGACATGGTGAAACTGCCAGAAGCCACGGCTGGCATGGTTGAAAACGCCATCCGGAATGATACGAATGTCCACCCGATGGGCGGCATCAAGCAGTTCACGAAAGGCGGCATCTCCGCCCAGGAGTGGATCTATATGCAGATAATCATACGTATGGTATCGATGGTTGGAAGCAGAGGTGGTGATGGGGTTGAAGTAAATTGCATTAATTCCTAGATCGGTAAGGTAATCTAAATGCTCGGTCACGCCATAGAGATCACCGCCTTTGAATCCATAAGGAGTCGGTGGAGAATTCCAGGGCTCAAAATTGAGATTTGGCAAGGCATGTTGATGGCTTCGAGCAAACCGATCCGGAAAGATCTGGTAAAAAATAGCGTCACGCACCCATTCAGGAGTATTAATCACCTTTGATGTCCTCATCATCTTTCTTAAGAATTCTTTTGATTTATACGAATCCTATTATTTCCGTCTAATTTTCTCAAATTTCCAGGCAATAACAAATCAAGTAACCTTGGTCATGCCAGCGAATCTCCCGCGGGAAAACGCACCCGCGGGAATATCGTTAATTATTATTTGACCAGGAGCAATGGAATTTGGGCGAAATCATCAGCACCCAGTGTTTCAATTGGACCCGCCGAGGAGGGATAAGTGCCCAGTATTTCCTCCTGGGTGGGCGTGTCTTCTGCTGACCAGACGAGATCAATGATCCGGGTATGATTAACATCATCGGGTGCTCCGCCAAATTTCCACTGGGCATTGGTAGCCTGGATGTCACGTACGCGCCAAACGCCGGTGGAAGGATAGCCATCCTGGCTGAGCACCATGGCGGCGTATCCCCAGGTAGCAGGATCCCCTTCACCAAAGGCTTCTTTGGGAACGCGTAGGGTTACCGTTTTCTTTGCCTGGTCTACGATTAACTTATAAGTCATGTTGAGCGCTTTGGGTTCGCCGTTCTCAGGGTCAGGGGCATAGATTCCCGGCGTCCATCCTTCCGCCCAAACCATAAATTCCCATCCATTTCCAGCGCTCAAAGCTGCATTCCGTCCAGGCAGCAACAAACGGCTTCCCGTCCCCTGCCCCGGGTCTTTATCCACATACACATCCAGCGTCTGAAGTGAGAGATTATTCCCCGATCCCCACGGGTTTGGAACTTCACCAAAGAATTGGAAAGTAAAAATGAGATAGGCAGCATCCGCTGAAACTGTGAAAGACTCAACATCAAAGTTCTGGGCGGAAAATACCGCATCGGTTGGATAGGTGTAGGTCCCAGGGCCATGATCGTCTTTTTCCGGGTCGTTGACCTGTAAAATCAGTTCCGACAGCCCTAAATCCGGTAGGAGGATGCGACCCGGTCCACTTTGTGGAAGAAGATCTCCATCAGGTTGAGTAACCACCACGAACCCAATGTCATCGCCTGCGGAAATTTCGCCAAAAGAGGTCAAAGGAATGCTCATCTCGATGACGCCATTCCCACTTGCAAGCACCGAATTTTCCACCGAGGTGCTTTCCCAGCCATTTTTCGCGGCAATGTAAGCTTGCATTCCCTGATCATCCCATTGGAACAGATGAGTCGCTCCGATACCTAAAAGCTTACTTTCAGGATTCTCTGGAGTGTGAGCGAAAGGATAACTCACCTTCGCACTGGGAATATTCAAGTACACGCCTCCTCCAGCAATAGTCTTTTGAGCTGGATCGTACTCAATTTTGAGATATAGGTTTTTCCCATCCATTGTATAAGCTAGTGACTGAATTCCCGAATACGCCGTAACCGGATAAACCGCGGCTGTGAACCATTCCTTATCAGAGACCACGCCGTCTATCAGCGGGGTACTGGTGCCTGAGAGAGGTTGGGCAGGGTTTTCTGGCATCTTTGGAATGATGGGCACGTTGATAAAAGCCGGGACTGGTTCCCCAAGAGATTCATACACCTTCGCCAGAAGAGCTCTGAAACCGGTATCAAAATACTCATCCACACCAGAGGATTGATCAGCGCCATACCACCAGAACCAGTCAGACCCTTCCGCCAGATACATGTAATCTTCAGCCTGGGCAAGCGCTTCAGCTGATGGAGCCTGCCGAACATGCTGCAAATTGTATTTTGCTAAAAAGTCCCGTACCCTTCCCAGATAATTCCACGCTTCGGTCTCCTCAGGCTCGCCAATCCAGGTGTCATAATTGGCACTGAACCAGGCTCCCGGGAAAAGGTAATCCAATTCCTGCTGCTCCGGATAAAGGGCAAGATACTCTGAGGGGGTGACCATCTTAATGGTCGTACTCTCATTCAGCATCCGGTAGATGGCGTTGAGGAAGGCTTTTCCGTCATTTGGATAATATTCCCAGGCATTCTCACCATCCAGAATGATACTGACGATGTGAGGACCTGAAACCCCTTCTTTCTTTAATTCATTACGAATATTTTCCAATCGCTGCATTAAATCCACTGCGGCTTGCTCTCCAGGTGTTTGTGAGTATGTAAAACCAAGCTTATCGGAAAGAACAAGGTCCCGGAAGAAAACAGCTACCTTTTCGCCGGTTGGCGCGACAACATAATAGGGTCGATAAAGTTGATCAGCTTCCTGAACTGTTTCAGCGGAATCCCGGGTAAACGAACCAATATCCAGGGATTGAGCCAACACAAGTTCCCCCGTTTGCATGAACTGGTATCCTGCTTTGGCAACTAATGGGACGATATCTTCTGAGACAGCACCTTCACCAGGCCACAGCCCTACCGGTGCTTGACCAAAATGATTGGTATAGATTTCAACACTTTTTTGCAGGTGGAAAATGGCATCATTGGGCCAGGAAAAGCGTTCCGGAAGTTCTGCGGCAGGATTGCCCACGGCTGCAATATCGGTATTATAGATTAATGGAAGTATCGGATGGGCGTAGGGCGTGGTAATCACCTGTATTTGCCCCGAGTCCTGCAACTCCTTGTGGATAGGAATCACTTCTGCCATGATTTTGCGCACTTCTCCAAAGAGGATCTTTTTATCCTCTTCGGTAAAGTCTCTGCCTTTCGTCACCAACTCTTTAAGTGGCGACTGAGAAAGAAAATCCGGATCTATCCAGGCTAAATTAAACCAAACTTGCAAATCACGGTAATCCTGTTCAGTGAAAATGGAAACGGTTTCGGTTTCCGGGGAGGTAGATCTGCCGGCATTAGCGAGGATAGCCTGATATAAACATGAATTTAATTCAGTATTGTCCTCCGCCACGCAACCCAAAGTACTTGCCAGAGTTCTGCGCCCCTCCAGGCTGCCATCCAACCCAAGTAATTTCATCAGGTCAATCACGGAATGTTGCCAGTCCAATTGTTCATATACCGGAGCGGCGATTGCATCTTGCAATGAAGGAATAGCTGTTCCGCCAGGAATTTCCACTGTTGTGGTTTGATCACGCATATCCAACAATTCTTTGTAACGGGGAAAGCGACCGATGATATTATCCCAATTGGCATCAAAAAAACGGGTAAGGAGGAAATCCTTCTCTTCCTCGGTCAGGTCGCTGGCAGATTTTTCCGACAGTACCCAGTAGTAATCCTTGGCACCGTTTTCCGTAAAATCATCCAGCTGTTTGATCAACACAGGAGTCAGGTTGATCGTCATCTTAACATTTGGATAGGGCTTGATCATCGCAGCCATATCGTAATAATCTTTCGTGGCGTGAACCCTCACCCAGGGACGCGTATAAACACCGTTTTCATCTTTGTAATAAAGCGGCTGGTGTTGGTGCCAGGTAAGATTGAGGTAAAGAATATCGTCCCCAGCCTGGGCAGTATCAGGTTTCGGAATCTCAGTCGAAGAAGAACCTGCTCCAGCAATATTGTTCGTGGTTGAAGGAGCGGTACACGCCCCAAGCAAAAAACCAATAATGATCACCAGAGAGGAAAACTTCATGAACTTGTTCATGTTAAGAAACCTCCTTAAAAATACCCCGATTTCCAGATAGAAAACGGGGTATTTTCCTCTTAATCCATAACAATCAACCCTTTACGCCTCCAAGTGTCAAACCGGAAATCAAATATTTGGAGGAATAAAGGAAGAGAATCACCACCGGGATCATAACGAGAATGGAGCCGGCTGAGAAAAGACCCCATTGCGTTTGAAACTGACCCTGCAAGCGTTGCAAACCGAGTGGCCAGGTCATCAGACTCTCCTGGGAACCAAGCATTACCCGAGCCAGTAAATACTCATTCCAGGCAGACATGAAGTTGAAGAGAAAGGTAATGGCTAGTGCTGGCGTAGATAAGGGGAGCAGCACTCTCCAAAAAGCCTGCAATTGAGAACAGCCGTCAATGCGGGCAGCTTCTTCCAAATCCACCGGGACGGTATCAAAATATCCTTTCAGAATCCAAACGCTGAATGGAATCGAAGTCACACAGTATGCAATGACCAACCCGCGATAAGTACCGACGAGGTTGAGTTTAATCGCTAGAATATAAATAGGGATCATCAACATGGAAGCGGGGATCATCTGAGTGGCAAGTAGAAAAACCAAACCTACTGAGCGACCGGGGAATTTCCAGCGTGAAAACGCGTAGGCTGCGGTTGCGGCAATGATGACGCCGATCAGCGCAGTGGCGATGGTAATTGCCGCGCTGTTCCATACCCAGTTCAGGAATGGCTTTTCAAACAGAATGATGCGATAGGATTCAAGCGTAGCATCAGCTGGAATGATCGCGAGATCGGTTGACATTAATCGGTTCCCGGGTCGGAGTGAAATTGCCAGCACGCGCAAGACCGGGAAAACCGAGACAATACAGGCAAGGATCAGAACGATATGAATGATCAATCGCTTAAAAGGCGAATCTTCCCGCCCGCTACGGAAAAAGGATCTCTTATGCCTGGTTGGAACGTATTCAGGATTTGCTGAGACTGAAGAAGGTGTACTCATGATTCATACGCTCCTTTCAAGGAACTGGTGTAGCGAGTGTAAAAGATCGTAAAGATCAATAGAAGGGCAAAAATAACAAAAGCGAAAGCGGCGCTAAACCCGTATCGGTTATACTGGAAGGCTGCTCTGAACAGACCGGTGACCATAATATCGGAACTTTCAAGTTCGTTCTGGTTGATGAAAAACGGTACATTGAAGTTATTAAACGTCCAAAAAGTACCCAGTAAAATCGCCGGAGTAATGACGGGTTGGAGCAAGGGCATGGTGATATTCTTGAACTGCTGCCAACCATTTGCCCCATCCATTTCAGCCGCCTCATAATATTCTTGAGAAATGCTTTGCAATCCCCCCAGCAAAGTAACGCTCATGAATGGTATCCCTAACCAAATATTAGTTAAACACATGGCGATAAAGTTAGCAGTAGGATCTGTCATCCATTGGACAGGCTGTAAACCCAAACGCGTGAGAATGATATTGAAATAACCATAGGTAAAATTGAATTCGCTTCGCCACGCCAAGACTGCGATAACCTGTGGAATCGCCCATGGTAAGATCAATAATGTGCGGTAGATACCTCTGCCACGCATATTTCGATTCAACAACATCGCCAGGAAAAGCCCGCCCCCTACATGAAAAGTGATATTGATCACTGTCCATAAAACCGTCTGACCAAGCAACGGGAAAAACATTTTCTGTTTCAAAACAGGTTCAGTGAAGACGCGGACGTAGTTCTTAAACCCAATGAATTGAGGATTCTTGAAGGCTTTAAGCGACATATTCGTGAAGGAAAGCCGTAATTCCCAAATCAACGGGTAAATCACCAGGGCAATAAGACCAATGGCAGCGGGAGCCAGTAACATGAAGGGAAGCGCATATTTGTACTTAAGCCATTTAACAAGTAACAGATAGAGCAGCGCTTCAACTACCACTGTCCCCGCAAGGATCATTAAGACTGTGCTGCCAACTTCACTGAGGCTTTTCAGGATCACTTCCGATGTTATCATCAGCTTTCCTCCTCGACTGTTTCGTTTTTATAGCATATGCCGGGCTAAACTTGCAGCCCGGCGTATGCAATTTTTAGAGGGGGTTCCCCTCCTCACGATTGAAATTACTCAAGCCCGGCAATACAGGTTTCAGCAGCTGCCTGTGCTTTTGCTGCGGCATCGGTGCCGGTTTCCTCACCATTGTAAACTGGCAGAAGTTCGGGTTTGATAGCATCCCAAACGCAGCGCATTTCAACAACAGTGGGCATCGGAGTGCCATAACTCATCTGAGCAGCAGAACCGGAAAGAATCGGGTCGTTGGTGATGACGTCAGCAGATAGAGCTTCAGTCAAAGCTGGCAGACGGGTAAGCTTTGTCACCATATCCACCTGATTGTCATAATTGGTCGCAAAATTGATGAAGTCAATTACGGCATCCAGTTTGGCACCTGAAAGGTCCTTCGGAATCATGAAGAAAGTTCCGGAAGTGTAAGGGGCAGGATAGGTACCGGTTGCGGAAACCATTGGGATCGGCGCGACACCAAGGTTTTCACCGAGAGCTTCTTTGTACCCACCGAGCGTCCAGTCCCCATTGATGATCATGGCGGCATTGCCTTCCTTGAACATCGTATCTGAGACGTCATAATCACTTTCAGCAGGGATCAAACCAGCAGCCTTGACACTGCGCAGAAAATCGAAGGTTGCAATCATTTCCGGAGTGTTTAAGGTTGGTGTTTTCCCATCCTCTGCAAATACCTTACCATTGAAACCACCCAGCCAGGGCACAAACCAAAAGGCTTCTGTCTGATTGAACACAAGGGCATATTTTCCAGGGTTGGCTGTGACAAAGTCAGTGCCCATGGAAATAAGCTCGTCAGTGTTGGCGGGGGGAGTAGGCATCAAAGATTTATTGTAGAGCAACATGAGGTGGTTACCATTGGAGATGGGAACACCCCAGGTCTGACCATCCGGGCTCTTGACGGCATCCGTTGCGCTCTTAACAAATTTTGATAGGTCAAAAAGGCTGTCAACGGGCTGGATGAGATCAGCAGTGGTGAAGGGACCAAGATGGTCGGAAACCGTCCACAAAAGCTCGGGGGCTGCTCCAGCAAGGCTGGCAGTCTGAAAGTCCTCGCGCAGAGTCTCAACGTCCTTATTGACAACAACAAAGGTAACTTGTGGATGAGCAGCGGTGTAGGCTTCTGTTAATGCCTGAACATACTGTAAACCGCCATCCGCTTCGCCCTCTTTGGTCCAAAGATTGATGGTGACAGGTTCACTTTCTACCGGGGCAGTGGTCTCAGTAGCTGCAGGGGCGGCAGTTTCGCTTTCTACAGGGGCAGCAGTCTCGGTTGCCACGGGGGTTGGTTGCGCGCAAGCAGCAAGCACCATGGCAGCAATCACTAACACACTGAATAACGGGAACAACTTTTTTGTCATTTTTTCTCCTCATTCTAAATTAAGTTTTGCTTATGAAGCCAAAGAAAAAAGTTACTTATCAGCGATCGCCTCCTTTTTTTGATTTTTACCAATATTTAAAATTATTATACGGCGTACAACCTCAAATTAATCGATAAAATCTGCTTTTTCTCCCATGAATTTCTGGAAACACCATATGTCCCACTACCAGAAACTTGCCTCAATGTTTTTAGCAATTTTTCTAAATCATAGCCTGAGCAGATGCAATTGTCAAGTTAATCCAGATGAATTTTATCCACTTATCATTGCCGGCACTTTTGGCTCATAGTAAAATTGTTTAATGTCCTCCGAATTGGTCACATGGCGCTTAATCACCCAGGAAGAGGGTGAAGATGGCTTCTGGAATATGGCTCTCGACGAAGCTCTTCTGTGCTGTGTCGCAGAAGGAAAATCCCTCCCTACGCTACGCCTGTATGCATGGGACCGACCAACTGTATCCCTGGGGTTCGCTCAACCCGTCCGTGATGTGAATTTAGAGCGAATCATCCACAAAGGTTGGGGGCTGGTTCGTCGTCCAACAGGCGGGCGGGCGATTCTTCATACAGACGAAATCACATATTCAGTAACTGCTTCGCAACAAGATCCTTTACTGGCAGGAAATTTATTGGAGAGTTACCATCGAATTTCCGCTGCCCTGCTTGCTGGATTAACAATCCTGGGCATTGAGGCCAATGGGGAGAAAGAATACCCGAACAATCAGAACTCCCTTTCACCAGACCCGATTTGTTTTAATACTCCATCTAATTACGAGATCACTACCGCCGGGAAAAAACTCATTGGTTCAGCTCAAGCCCGGAAATATGGCGGAATACTGCAGCATGGTGCGATCCCCTTGTTCGGAAATATTACCCGGCTCACCGAAGTGCTTTGCTTTGAGAATGAGTTTGAAAAAGAAAAAGCTGCATCCTCACTGATTGCCAGGGCATCCACGCTGGCGGATCAGTTGGGATATCCTCCTCTCTGGCAGGAGGTAGCAGCGGCTTTACAAAAAGGATTCGAAGCCACATTCGGAATTTCTTTTATCGAACAGCCCATTTCGGCTGAAGAAAAAACTCTCGCCACACAACTGGCTAAAAATAAGTATGCTTCAGAAGAATGGACTTTCAGGTGGTGACAGCAAGAACGTCCTTCTTTTTTGTTTCTTTACATGTTGAATTTGGATAAATTGGTACAATTCTTGCTGCTATGAAAAAACTATTGAACATGTTGATTCGATTGATATTTTGGACAGCTGCCATTCTGGCATTCGTATTCGGGATTCCAAAGTTGATCACCGCCTTGGCTTCTTCCGGAAAAATTCACACCGTTGCCGAAGCACCTGATGGTTACCGTGCTGCGATTGTATTTGGAGCAGGTTTACAAAAAGATGGCACACCATCACCGGTTTTAAAGGACCGGGTAGAAACTGCAGTTAAACTCTACACCGCGGGTAAAGTGGAAAAAATACTGATGAGTGGTGATAATCGTTTTATTGACTATAACGAGCCACAGGCTATGAAAGAGTATGCCATCAGCCTCGGTGCGCCGGAAGAGGTGATCGTGCTCGATTATGCCGGTCGGCGTACCTATGATACTTGTTACCGGGCGCACGTCATCTTTGGATTGCAAAAAGCCCTCTTAGTGACCCAAAAATACCATCTTCCACGGGCTATTTTTTCATGCAATGGTCTGGGTATGGAGACAACCGGTGTAGTGGCTGATGTCAGGAATTATTCCCAACACTCGGTTCGCTATTGGAAATTACGCGAACTACCAGCCACATTGGTCGCCTTGTGGCAGGTTTGGATTTCAAAACCGTTGCCTGTTCTGGGTGAACCTGAACCAATTTTCCAAGTTAACGAGAATGAATTATGACCCATGATGAGGCACTGGCAATTGTTAGAGCATATGTAAAAAACGATAATCTCGTCCATCACATGCTGGCAGTAGAGAGTGTAATGATTTTCTATGCCAAAGAATACAATCAACCACTCGAAACCTGGGCGGCTACCGGATTATTGCATGATTTCGATTGGGAAATTCACCCCACGCCTGAACAGCATCCATTAGACGGTGCGCCAATCCTACGGGAGAAAGGGGTCCCAGAAGAGATCATTGAGGCAATTTTGGCTCATGGAGATCATCTTCACCTGCCACGCAACACGATGCTTGCCAAAGCGTTGTATGCCTGTGATGAGATTACCGGTCTGGTAACCGCAGTTGCCTTAGTACGACCCTCACGTTCATTGATGGATTTGGAAGTCAGTTCAATAAAAAAGAAATGGAAAGATAAGGCATTTGCAGCCGGTGCGAACAGGGTTGAGATTGAACGTGGAGCCCTCGAATTTGGCATCCCGTTTTGGGAGCATTGTGAAAACGTCATTTTCGCCATGCGCCAGGTTGCGCCACAAATCGGATTGGTGGGTGAAAGTGATGAATACCCCTCGCAGTGAACCTGAAGGAGGAGATAAATGGCATTAACAGGAAAAGGAATGTGGATCTGGCGTATTCCCAGTTGTGAAGGGGGGAATGCCTCGGCGATTGCAAAAACAGCTTCCGCTGCGGGTTTTTCTCATGTTCTGATCAAAATTGCCAACGATACCCGCGCCTATAATGTGGATTCAAATGGAAACGACCTCATCGCACCTGTGGTAGACGCCCTGCGCGCCAAGGGAATTCAGGTTTGGGGCTGGCACTATGTCTACGGTTACGACCCGCTCGGGGAAGCCAAAATCGCCATTTCTCAAACACGCCGATTCGCATTGGACGGATACGTCATCGATGCAGAATCAGAATATAAACTGGCCGGTCGCGAAGCCGTAGCCCGCAGTTTCATGTCTGAATTACGTAAAGGTCTAGCCTCCACACCCGTGGCATTAAGTTCCTTTCGCTGGCCAACTTATCACCGAACTTTCCCTTATGCTGCCTTCCTGGAAAAATGTGATCTAAATATGCCACAGGTTTACTGGATGCAAGCTCATGATGCAGCTTATGATCTGACCCGCTCTGTTGACGAATTTAAATCCATTACACCCTTCCGTCCAATAGTTCCAACCGGACCGGCTTTCGCTGAAAGTGGCTGGGCGCCTTCGCCATCTGAGGTGAAAACCTTCATGGATACTGCAAAAAAATTAGGATTGAAAGCGGTGAACTTTTTTTCATGGGATGATTCACGAACAAAGTTGGTGCCAGTTTGGAATGAAATTGCCAGTTATTCCTGGCCGGCAGAAAATGCTCCTCGTCCAGTATCCTTTGATCCCGTTTCGAAGCTCTTTGAGGCATTAAATACCCGCCAGTATGCACCTGTATTAGACATCTATGCGACTAATGCGGTTCTGGTCACGCCCAAACAAACCATTCAGGGTGAAACCAATATCCGCACCTATTATGAGCAGGTCATCCGGACGCAATTAAAACGAGGCGATTTTCGCGTCACCTGGAAATCCATTGAGGATAATATCATTCAATTCCGCTGGACTTGCACTTCACAGACCGGAAATGTCAATGATGGTCGTGACACAATTGGCATCAAGAACAACGAAATAATTTACCATTACAGTTATTTCACGATCAGCTAGCCAGCCGAACGCATGACGTTTTCTTTAATCCTTCACTTGAACCAGTTTACTGATGCGGTCATTCTCATTCAAATTCACTAGTTGCTCCCCTCGCCCGGCACGTTTACTGATCCCGATATCGTCTATTCGGTAGTTCTTGGCAGCGGCTTTTCGGAAGCGCAATCCATAAAGATAGTTCTTTTTACCATATACCGTTCCTATAAGTTCTGCCCCTCGTTCCAAACGGCAACCAATCACTCCCTGCCCGTAACGACCTTGCAGGGGGATGTTTTCCAACGTCAAACGCCAGGCAATGCCATTCGAAGCCACTAAAACCACTTCACCTTTCCCTGATATTTCCACCAGGCTTACCACTTCATCATTCTCAGCCAATTTGATGGCGTTGACTCCGACTGCAAGCAAACCCATAGCCCGGACTTCACTACCCTCAAAACGAATCAACATGCCGTTGTGTGTGGCAATTAAAAATTGTGACCGATCACTTGCCAGGATCACATCAACCAAACGATCGCCCTCCGCCACCTTTGTCAGCGTAAACAAATCATTAGCCGATCCCTTTAACTCTGTTGCCAGGGATTTTTTAATCATCCCTTGCCGGGTAATGGACACAACACATAAATCCTGAGCTTTGAATTTATTGGGTAGCGAGAACATCGCGACAGGCAGATTGTTATCTTGAAACGGACCAAGCTGGTTAAAAAGAACTCCTTGACCTGTTTCATCTATTTTCGGGATGTTTTGAACAGCAATTGCGGCTGCCTGACCATCACTTTGAACGAGATAGACGACCTGGTGTGAGTCGCTGTGAACCGCAAATATGGGGGCTTCCTTGCCACTGAGACGCGGCGGTTTATCAGTAACGCGTTTCCCGATCCTTCCATCCGAGGTCATCGTCACCCAAACAGCTTCAACGGGGGTCACATCCTTTACTGTCAGTAAATCGGCGACGGCTTTTCCTTGGGATAGATTGACTATTTGCGTTTTTCGTTTATCAATATATTTCTCTTTTATTTCCTTAAGCTCATTCTCTACCATCTGGCGTTGTTTTAGGGGCGATTTTAGCAGTGCCGTTAGTTCCTTAATTTGATCCTGCAGGCTTTTATACTCCTGTTCGATCTTTTTTCTTTCCAGTTGAGCCAACCGCTTGAGTGGCATATCCAGTATGGCATTCGCCTGAACGACAGAGAGTTTAAACTTTTTCATCAATTTTTCGCGGGCATCATCGCTGTCCGCAGATCGCCGGATTACCGCGATGACTTCGTCAAGGTTCTGCAAGGCAATGCGCAGCCCTTCAAGAATGTGGATCCGTTCTTGAGCCTTCCGTAAATCATATTCACTTCTCCGTTTGATGACTTCAATGCGATGCTCCAGAAAAACCCTTAATGCCTGTTTTAAAGTAAGCAGCCGGGGTTCATTGTTTACCAGCGCCAGCAAATTGATGCTGAAAGTAACTTGCAACGGAGTACGCCGATACAACTCTCGTAAAACAGTCTCAGCAGCAGCCGCTTTGTTAAGCTCTATGACGATGCGCATTCCCTGTCGATCGGATTCATCGCGCAGATCCGCAATCCCCTCCAGCTGCCCCTCACGGGTTAATTCCGCAATTCGTTCAATCAAGGCAGATTTATTTGTCATGTACGGCAGTTCGGTAATGAGGATGCGGCTCTTTCCACGTGCCATTTCTTCCAGGCTCAACCGACCTCGCAGGGTGATTTTCCCTTTTCCAGTGGCGTAGGCAGCCAGAATCTCATTCTGTTCATGTTCCTGCAAAATGATTCCGCCAGTGGGAAAATCAGGTCCTTGAATAAATTGCATCAATTCACCAACCGTGATGTCGTCCATTTTTTGCCAGTGTTCCAAGAGATAGGAAAGGGCATCCACCACTTCCCCCAAGTTATGAGGCGGAATACTGGTCGCCATCCCCACAGCAATACCGGACGCGCCATTAACCAGCATATTGGGGATGGCTGATGGCAGTACAGATGGTTCATCGAGAGAATCATCAAAATTACGCACAAAATCCACGGTTTCACGATCAATTTGGTTGAGCAGATCGATGGCAAATGAAGTAACCCGCGCTTCTGTATAACGCATCGCCGCTGGAGGATCGCCATCGACGCTGCCAAAGTTCCCCTGTCCATCAATAAGCAGGTAACGCATCGAAAAATCCTGCGCCAGCCTTGCCATTGCTTCATAAACAGCCTGATCACCATGCGGGTGATACTTTCCGAGCACTTCCCCCACGATCCTGGCTGATTTTTTATAAGCTGAATCCGGTCTCAACCCCATATCATACATGGCGTAGAGCAATCGTCGTTGGACCGGTTTTAACCCATCGCGGGCATCTGGTAACGCGCGTGAAACGATCACGCTCATCGCGTAATCAAGATAGGATTGCTGCATTTCATGGTCAATATCGACTTTCCGTACCAGTCCAATTTCCATAGTTCATTCTCCAAATTCAGGTCGTCTTACCAGATAAGTGTACAACGAAAACTCTGTATCCTAACATATCGGGGGAAAATAAAAACCGGCTTCGTTTGAAGCCGGTTCTTGGTCATCGATTTCCTTATTCTTCAGCCGTTGGTTCAAGATTGGAATCAACCGTTACTTGTTCTTCCGATTCCTGGTCCTCAGCTTTATCTTTGAACCTTCCATAGACAAAACCTGTGCCGGCAGGAATAAGTTTGCCTATGATCACATTTTCCTTGAGCCCATAGAGCGGATCTTCAGCAGATGCAATCGCGGCGCCAGCGAGTACTTTGATCGTATGCTGGAAGGAAGCTGCCGAGAGGAAGGAATCCGTGCTCAGTGAGGCTTTCGTTACGCCAAGCAAGATTTCCACATAACGTGCGGGTTGTTTGCCCTGGGCGATCAATTCCTCGTTCACGCGTTTGATCTCCAGGCGGTCAACAGTATTCATCGGCAGGTAGTTGGAATCTCCAGGGCGGATCACCTGTACTTTGCCGGTCATCTTGCGAATGATCACTTCAAAGTGCTTGTCATTAATGTTTTGACCCTGTGCCCGGTATACCTTCTGAATTTCTGTTAAGAGGTACATTTGAGTGGCTTCACGACCTTTGATCTTCAGAATCGTGTGCGGATTGATGGAACCTTCAGTCAATGCCTGACCCGCTTCGACCATGTCGCCATCGTGAATTTGCAGGCGTGAGGTACTGGGAATTTCGTAATCCTCGCTCTCTTTTTGCTCATAGGCAACGAAAACTTTACGCCCTTCTACTCGGACTCGCCCATCATGTTGCGCATTAATCTGCGCTTCCCCCATATTGGCAATTACTTCGCCTGCTGTAATTCCACTGCCATCCAAAGCAACAATGGTCCAATCCTCCGGAATCTCGTATTCATCAGAGACCAGTTCGCTATGTTCCACCCGAACCATTTTTTGCTCTCCTGCGCGGTCAGTGAGCAGGATGTGAGCAACGCCTGAAATGGCTGTAATGACAGCTTCACCTTTTGGTGTGCGGCGGGCTTCAAAGAGTTCTTCAACACGAGGGAGACCGGTAGTAATATCGCCACCTGTCGCAACACCACCAAGGTGGAACGTGCGCAGCGTGAGCTGAGTACCAGGCTCACCAATGGATTGCGCGGCGACTGTGCCAACGGCGGAACCAAGGGCGACAAGGTTGCCTCGTCCGAGGTCCATGCCATAGCAACGGGCACAAATCCCATGGATCAATTCACAGGTGAGGGGTGACCTTACTTTCACATTTTCAATTCCAGCATTCAGCACCTTGCGAATAAGATCATGGTCAAGAATCTCGTTCTTTTCAGCGATCACCTCGCCAGTGTTCGGATCCACAACGCGCGCTGCCAGAGAGCGTCCGTAAAGTCTCTCTTTCAGTTTCTGCCCGGCGACATCATCCTCTTTACGAATCCAGATGCCATCATCGGTACCACAGTCTTCTTCGTTGATGATAATATCCTGGGCAATATCCACCAGTCGGCGGGTAAGATAGCCTGCATCCGCAGTTCGCAGCGCAGTATCAGCCAGACCTTTTCGGGCGCCATGGGTAGAAATGAAGTATTCCAACGCGGTCAACCCTTCACGGAAGTTTGATTGAATGGGAAGGCGAATAATACGACCAGCCGGGTCAGCCATCAAACCTCTCATCCCAGCCAGCTGCGAAATTGGTCCAAAGCCGCCTTTGGTGGCGCCGGACGAAGCCATCGTGGAGAGGTTCCCGTTCGGATCCATTGCATCACGCACAGCTTTTCCGACATCTTCCGTGGTTTTCTTCCAAACGTCAATCACCAGCTTATCGCGTTCTTCTTCTTTTAACAAGCCACGCCGATAGTTGCGATTAATCGTGTCCACTTCCTTTTGAGATTGATTGATAATCTCATATTTTTCATTCGGAATGGTAATATCTGCCACAGCAATCGTTGTGCCGGATTTCATCGCATATTCAAAACCGATATCTTTGATGGCATCAGCGACCCTGGTAGTTACTTTCTCACCACACAGGTCATAGACATCAGCGATCAGATCCTTTACTCCAGTTTTTTCCAGCACGATATTCATAAACTGAACTTCAGGTGGCAAAATGCGATTGAAGAGGACTCTTCCGACCGTAGTCTTAATCATCCTCGTTTCAGGTTTTGAAATACGGTGGTTGTTTTCATCGAAATTGGTGGTAAACCGAAGTTGAACCTTGGAATGAATATCCAGTTGTCCAAGGTTGTACGCCAGCTCAACCTCATCCATATCCGCAAAAATACGTCCATCCCCTTTATGAGGGCGGTCGTCCTGAACCGTCAGGTAATAAATACCAAGCACCATGTCCTTGGAAGGGCTGATGATTGGTTCACCATCGGCAGGTTTCAACAGGTTCTTTGAGGCAAGCATCAGATCTCTGGCTTCCTTGACCGCTTTTTCAGAAAGCGGCACGTGCACTGCCATCTGGTCACCATCAAAATCTGCATTGAAGGCGGTAGTCACCAAAGGATGAAGCTGAATGGCGCTGCCCTCGATCAAGATCGGTTCGAAAGCCTGAATTCCCAGGCGGTGCAAAGTTGGCGCACGGTTGAGAAGCACCGGTCGTTCCTTAATCACTTCCTCAAGAACTTCGTAAACCTCAGGGCGGTTACGCTCGATCAGTCTGCGCGCTGATTTCACATTAGCGGCATAATTGTGGGAGACTAACCGGGAAACAACAAAAGGTCTGAAAAGCTCCAGTGCCATTGTTTTCGGTAAACCACATTGATAGAGCTTAAGTTTCGGACCAACCACGATAACGGAACGTCCAGAATAATCCACACGCTTACCGAGCAGGTTACGGCGGAAGCGTCCCTTCTTTCCTTTGAGCATATCGCTCAGCGATTTAAGTTCGCGTCTGCCGCGCCGTGAAAGGGCTTTGCCACGCTGCGAGTTATCGATCAGGCTATCGACCGCCTCCTGCAGCATACGTTTCTCGTTGCGCACAATTACATCAGGAGCGCCCAGTTCGAGTAATCTCTTTAGACGGTTATTGCGGTTGATAACACGCCGGTAAAGATCATTCATATCCGATGTAGCAAAACGCCCGCCATCCAATGGAACCATGGGGCGCAGGTCTGGCGGAATCACAGGTAAGACGGTCAGGATCATCCATTCAGGACGGTTCCCCGAACGGCGAAAATCTTCCACAACTTTTAAGCGGGTAGTGGCTTTCTTGCGTTTCTGTTTACTCTTGGTGGTGCGGACTTCCGTCCACAAATCTTCAGCCAGTTTATCCAGATCAAGCCGCCTCAAAATGTCATAAAAAGCTTCCGCTCCCATGTCCGCCCTGAAAACCTGACCCCAGCGCGATTTCAACTCACGGTATCGGCTCTCAGTCAGGAAGGTAAAGGGGCGCAGCTCCTGCAATTCATCCCGCAGCTGCCCGGAATGATCGTGGGATTCAGTAGATTGATCTTCCAACTGGTTGCGAAGATCATCCATGGTAACTTCAGCTTCGGCTTTGACTTTTTCAATGGACATTTTCAATGCTTCACGGTCACGAAGCAGTTTGCTCTTTTCGTCCTCTTCAATTTCATCCAGACGTTCCTTGACAGCTTTTTGAACGTTGGAAATTTGCTGGCTGGTAACAAGATCCCCTTTTTCAGCGATTAATACTTGAGCTGACTCAAAGAGGATTTTCTTCTTAGCCGCCTGACCCATTTGATCCGTTAACTGCCGCTCCAAAGATTGCCCTTCTTGAATCACAGGCTCAAGTTTGGAAGCGATTTGCTCTTCGGCTTTGGTCTCAATCTCTTTTAATTGAGTTTGTAAATCCGCTACAGTCTTGTCACGGCTTTTCTTTACATCAAGGATTTGAGCATTAATTCGGTTGGCTTGTTCAAGTTCAGAATCGTGAATTTCATCTTCCAGACGTCGCAAAGCCTTCTGCCGTGCGTCTTCATCGACAAATGTCACAATATACTGGGCAAAATACAACACTCGATCCAAATTGCGGCGGGAAATATCCAACAGTAAACCAAGGTAAGACGGAATCCGGCGTGTATACCAGATATGGGCGACAGGAGTTGCCAGATCAATGTGCCCCATCCTTTCACGACGCACAGCAGAACGGGTGACTTCCACTCCGCACTTGTCACACACAATGCCCTTATAGCGCGGGTTTTTATACTTGCCACAGTAACATTGGTAATCCCGGGTGGGACCAAAAATTGCTTCGCAGAAAAGACCGTCTTTCTCCGGGCGTAATCTGCGGTAGTTGATAGTTTCGGGTTTTAATACTTCACCATAAGACCAGCTTCGAATTGTTTCAGGGGATGCAAGATTGATCCGGAGCGCGACTAAACTTTTTGTTTCCACTAATGCCTCCTGAATGTTGAACCGAGAACGGTTAAAGACGAATCATCGCTGCGGGCTGAAAGAACAGTAAATAAATACAACAATCCGTCCATTGTATACATGCAAATAAATATTTTACCACAAATTTATATTTTATTGTGGAGTTGATTTTAGATTTTTCGTACTTGTCGGAGCGGTATTTCCAGATAAAACGTGCTTCCTTTACCTAATTGACTCTCCGCCCACACTTTGCCCTGGTGCCGCTCTGCGATGGATCGAACGATTGACAACCCTAATCCGGAATCCTTCACCGTTTTCCCATCCCGGGTGGTGACCCGCTTTACTCGATTGAAAAGATCAGGCAAATCCAAGGGAGCAATCCCCGGTCCATGATCCTGAATCACAAAAACCACATGATTGGGATCAGCCTGCAGCCTCAGATTGATCTGACCGCCAATGGGAGAAAATTTTATCGCATTTTCTAGTAAATTGTAAAGGGCTCGATGAATCAGAGTTCGATCGACTTCAACGGTTAAGTCTTGAGCGAGCGTTAACTCCGGCATCACTTGAATTTTCCGATTCATAATTTGGGGCTGCATTTCTTCGACCACTTTCGCCAATAACTCCGCCGGAGAAACCTTCTGCAGATCGATCAAATCTTCCGAATCGATTCTTCGCAGATCCAGTAAATCATCCGCCATGCTGGAAATATCCTCAATTCCTTCCATTATTTTGGACAAATACTCTCGTTGTTGCTCGTTTAATTCTCCTACCATCGGCAACATGGAAGCATAGCCGCGTATCAGGCTCATCGGTGCCTTCAGATCATGACTGACCGTTGAGACATATTCCGATTTCTTTTTTTCCAGCTGCTTGTAATCCGTCACGTCTCGCAGCACGCACACTCTGCCTACCTGAAATTTCTCAACCTCAACGGGCGAAACGGATACCACATAAACCCGACCATTTTCAAGTTCTTTTTCTTCTTCTCGGGTTTCACCGAGAGGGGTCGCCAAAATAAACTCCCGCAGAATCTGGGAGACAATTTCACCTTCAAATTCCTCATCCGTTTGAAACGCATTCACCAGTTCACGCAATTGAACCGCTGCTTCATTGGCAATTAAAAGCTGCCCTTGCTCACCGGCGACCATCACGGGTTCAGGGGTTGAAGCAAGGACGGATTCCAATCGTTTCTTACCAACTTCAGCGTTCATGTAAAGGATTGAGTTTGTGATCGCCAATAAAGCCTGACCAGCAAGCGTATTGAGAAACCGGATTTCAGCGTCGTTGAATTGGTGCGGTTGATTATAGACGAGCCAAAAATAGGCTACGTCATGATCATCCGATTTCAACAGGATCGCCGCAAGAGCCGAGGGGACCTCCATCCCGCGTGGAATCCCCAGTCTCCGAATCCTGGCTTTAGAGGGGATGATCAACAGGTTTTCTTCCTTCACCTGATCTAAAAGCAGCTGGTCCAGATAAGCATATTCTTCCATTTCTTCGCCTGTTCGGAAGGACTGGAATTCTCTTGTGCCACTATGCTGATCATTTTGAACCAGTACCAGGCTTGCTCCATCAGCACCATATTTCAATAAAGCTTCTAATAATAGCGAGGAGGAGGCTTCCAGATTCAGATCTGAAGCCATTCCCTGTGAAACCCGGAGCAGCGTGTCCATTTCGTCCAAACGGTTTTTCAAACTGACACGCATCTGCTCAAACGCAGACGCGAGCCGTCCGATCTCATCCACACCCATATCCTCGATTGGGCTGGTTAATTCCCCGCGTGCGATCCCATCCGCTCGGTCAGCCAACCTGACAAGTGATGTGGTGAGTGACTTCATCAAATACCGTAACAACAGAAAAGCCAGAACTGAAACAGTCAACGAGATGACCAGCAACGGTATGGCAATTCTTAGAGCCAGTTGCTGCGAATATTTTGCTGGCATAGTCAGAATTACCTTCCAACCAGTTTCTTCATCCACTTTGGCGTAATTCATCGAGCGTGTTCCGGTTGTGCCAGGATCTTCGAAATATC
>Ga0116192_1000888_pt1 | contig 21711 bp, 22 predicted proteins | sample AD_UKC113_MetaG_FD_89876 | JGI IMG/M metagenome (GOLD analysis project Ga0116192, IMG submission 89876) | Active sludge microbial communities of municipal wastewater-treating anaerobic digesters from Hong Kong - AD_UKC113_MetaG | ecosystem: Engineered > Bioreactor > Anaerobic > Digestate... | reverse complement strand
TATGATAGAAAAAATAAATCACAAGGAAAAATACAAGATAAAACAATTTTATTAAAGAGTGTAAATGAAAATAAAGAAATAGTACCAAATAAAATTAATGAAATATTTTATAAAGGAAAACAAGAGGTATATGAAGTAAAAACTCAAATGGGTTATAAAATAAAATGTACGTTAAATCACGAATTTTTAACAGACGACAATTTCAAAAAATTAAATGATTTAAATATAGGAGATTTTATTTATGTTAATGGTAGACCTTCTTTAATAAAAAATTCTAATAAAAATATAATAAATAATTTATTAAAGTTATGTATTGCTCAATGTCATAAATTATTTCATAAAAAATGGTATAAAGAAAAAATAATCACTAAAGATAAAATCGTTTCAATAAATTATATTGGAATTGAAGATACTTATGATTTAGAAATGAACGACCCTTATCATAATTATATTGCAAATGGATTTGTTGTTCATAATTCTACAAGATATTGTAATTATAGTAAAAACGATGATATTACTTTTATTATTCCATGTTGGATGAATATTCCTGAATGTGTATATAAAAATAAAGATGATATCGATTTAATTACCGATGTTCATATTAAAACATGGATGCGTGCAATGTTTGATTCCGAACAAAATTATAAAGATCTTATTAAACTTGGATGGTCTCCTCAACAAGCTCGTTCAATTCTTCCTAATTCAATAAAGACCGAAATTAATATGTCGGCAAACATTCGTGAATGGAGAAAAATATTGCAATTAAGAATATCGGGTGCCGCTCATCCACAAATGAAAGAATTAATGAGACCTTTGTTAGATGAATTTAAACGAAGAATACCAATTATTTTTGATGATATAAATTATTAAACTTATTTATAGATCATTTTATAATCTTATAGGGATATATAACGGCCACAAAAGAAATTATTTTTCTATTTTTATAGTTAATTAAAATAGAAATAAAACAAAAAAATTATTTAACACATATATCATTAGTTTATTTAAAAAGAAAAGTCATAAGGGAGAGTTTTATAAAAATAATAATCCAAAATAATTTATAAATGTAGATATAAAAATAAATTAAATATATGGAACAAAATTCAAAAAAAACTTTAGTTGTTAATTTATTAGGTGGGCCATGTTCATCAAAATCTACAATGGCTACTTCTATTTTTTCATCTTTAAAATGGAGAGGATGGAATTGCGAATATGTACCTGAATTTGCTAAAGGATTAGTATGGGAAAATTCATTAGAAACTCTTAAAGATCAGTTTTATGTATCTGCAAAACAATATCATGCAATATATAAGTTATTAGGAAAAGTAGATATTATAATAACCGACTCTCCTATTATATTAGGTATTGTTTATGCAACAGAAGAACCTCAGTGTTTTAAAGATACTTTAATTAATAAATTTAAAGAGACTGAAAATTTTAATATATTCTTAAATAGAAAAAAAGATTATGAGCAATCAGGTAGATTGCAAACATATGAAGAAGCAATACAAAAAGACAAAGAAATAAAAGATATTTTATTGTCAAATGATATTTTATTTTATGCATTTGATGCAACAAAAGAAAATGTAGAAAAAATAACCGAAACAATTGAAGGCTACTATAGATTAATTAACAAATAATTAAAGGAATTTTTCAAAACTTTTTGTTTCATATATCATATCAAATACAAAAATAAATAAATTTTTATGTTACCTAATTCTCAACAAGAAAGTATATTTTTCCATTTCATTTTAGGAAATCAAATTTTTTTAAACAATACTAAACCAGAGTTTTTTACAAATGTGACTTTGAAAGAGTTGTTTGAAATAGCAAAGGAACATGTTGATAAGTATAAAGAAGCACCATCAAAAGAACAAATTGCCTCTTTAATAAAAATAAAAGGATTATCAGAAAAATTAAATGATGATATTTTAAATGCCGTTTATAATGTAAAAACAGTAATGGATCAATATGATACCGAATGGTTAGAACAAAATGTCGGTTCATGGATTCAAATTAGAAATCTTGATAATGTAATGCGTAAAGCAATTGCAACAGTTAAGACTTCTAAAATTACTGCTGATAATGCATCAGAAATAGTAGAAAAAATTAGACACATGTTAACTTCAGAAACTGCTATTGATTTTACATTTAATATTGGATCTGATTTCTTTGATCCTGCATCTCACTTACAAACCAAATTAGCAAGAACAAGTACTGGTTATGATTATTTAGATTTAGCTTTAAAGGGTGGTTATTGGAAAGGTGCTTTAATTGCATTTTTATCTGGTCCTAAAGCTGGAAAATCTATGTGGCTTTGTAACTTAGCAGCTAAATCTGTACTTGGTGGTTATAATACAGCATACATTAGTTTTGAGCTACAAGAAGAATTAGTTACAATGCGTATTGGATCAAATATGTTAGATATACCAATTGATACTTATGAAGAAACAGCAAAAGATCAAGATTTAATTAAAACTAAAATTAATAATTTAAAACAAAATTCACTTAAAAAATTAGGTGTCCTTAATATTAAAGAATTTCCATCATCAAGTGCCAGCGTTAATGATGTTGTTACATATTTAAAAAAGGCAGAGGAGTTATTAGGTATTAAGTTTGATAATATTTTTATTGATTATATTAATATTATGAAAAACTGGAGAAATCCAAATTCAGAAAATACTTATCTTAAGATTAAACAAATATCCGAAGATCTTCGTGCTGCGGCGATGGTTAATAAATGGACAATAATTACCGTGACACAAACAAATAGAACTGGATGGGATAGTTCGGACTTAACAGTATCTAGTATTGCAGAATCTGCTGGTTTATTACACACCGTTGATGTGTTATTTGGAATTATAACAAGTCCTGAAATGAAAGCAAGAGGGGAATATTTCTTAAAATGTCTTGCTAATCGTGTGGCCAAATATGAAAATACAAGAAAGAGATATACCATAGATTGGAAAAAGGTAAGAATTGAAGAAGATAATAAATCTCAAATTCAAGATATGGATTCATTTATGAATAATATACCACAAAATACTCAACCACCTAAACAATTTGGAAATAAAAGTGACATTACAACCGTAATACCAAATACAATAACAGAAGTTGATATAACTGGAAATGAATTATTTTAAAGCATCTTTAGACACTAAATCTCTTTAAAAAAATCTTTTAAACCATTTAATACGGGTTTTCAATAGGAATAAAAATGACTATTGAACTCCTTAGACTTTTTAATATTTACTACCGAATTCATTATCTATATTTATCGTTATAAAACTGTGATAATGTAACTTCATATAAAATTTAATTAAAATAATTAAATGATATATGATGTTTAGAAAAGATAATGATCCTTATAAAGAAGATAAAATTCTCAATAATAGTTATAATTCAGGTGATATAAATTATGAAGATTTTGTTGGAGATCTAAAAATGGATCCAAAAGTGACATCTCAATATGAAGAACAATATTGTGATGATATATTAGAAGTTAGAAATTTTAAACTTTTATATGATACAATATATGAACTATTTTTAGAATCACCTTATTATAACAAATATAAAACATCAAAAAGAATTGATAAAAATGACAGAGTTAAAATGTATTATTATTTTAAAGAAAAATTAGTTAAAGAAAATACATTTACAAACACTGAAATATTCATTGGATTTGCTGAATTTTTTCAAGATTCATATGAACAATTATACACTGAAATAGGTGTTTTAGATAAAGAAGGTATACTTAAGGAAATGTCTGAAAAATATAATATTAAACACAAAATTAATGCAAAAAGATTATTTTAACATAATCTTAATGATAAAATATAAAAAAATTGTTAAAATGCTTGTAAATTAAAACTTCTATGCATTTTTCTTTTATAAAAATTAAACATTTTATATATGATTGAAGAGTATAGTGCACTTACGAAAGAAGTCAAATTCAATAAAATATTTCTTCTTTCAGATTTACACTTTGGTATACGAGGTAATTCACTTGAATGGCTACAAAATCAAATACAATTTTTTAAAGAATTTTATATTCCTTTCTTAAAAGAAAATGTAAAAAAAGATGATATACTTTTTATTTTAGGAGATATTCATGATAATAGACAATTGATTGATATTAATGTTTTAAATAATACAATTTCTTTAATAGAAGAATTATCTAAAATAATAAGAGTTTATATTTTAACGGGTAATCACGATATTTATAAAAAATTTGATACAGATATTAATTCATTAGTATCATTTAAATATATTAAAAATGTTTTTATTATAGAAAAACCTACAATAATTACAAATGGTGATTCTGATATTTTAGTACTTCCATGGATAGGAGATAAAGATGCTGAAGAAAAATGGATAAAAAATAATAAAGCCGATTATATCTTTTTACATGCCGATATTTATGGATTTAAATACGACAATGGAAAAGAAATAAATAAAGGAGTAAACTTTAGTACTGTGAAAGTTAAAAGGGTTTTTGGCGGACATATACATAAAAGACAAGAATCTGAAAAATTAATTTATATTGGTTCTCCATATCATACTAAAAGATCTGATATAGGAAACCAAAAAGGAGTTTATATATTTGATCCATCTAAAAATGAATATAAATTTTTTGAAAATAAAATATCACCTATATTTCAAAGAGTCCATTTAGATTCAATTTTAGATTTAACAATTGATGACGTTGTTAAAATATTTTCTAATAATTATACAGATATAATAGTTCCGGATAAATGGATTCATTTGTTTAATTTAACTAAATTTATAGAATTACTAAGCAATTGTAATTATAAAAAGATAGAAACAATAAACGAAAGAAAGCAAGTTTCTTCGGAAATAAGTGATATATTAGATGATGTTGATATAAGAGATATACCAACGTTACTTAATTTATCAATTAAAGAATTAAAACAAGAAGATAAAATATTAGAAAAATTACAAGAATTAAATAAAAAATATTACGAAAAGGCAACTAAGTTTGTCGAAGAATTAAATTATAATAGTATTAATAATTAATATGAAATTAAAACGCATTTTATGGAGAAATATAGGACCTTATGGTAATAAAATTCAATCGTTAGAATTTTGTGAGGAAGGTTGTCTTTGGCTTGTGCTTGGGAAGAATGGCCATGGTAAATCATTTTTAATTAATCTTCCTAAATTACTTTTTTATGGTAAATTAGATAAATTTAAAAAAGATGATATAGCAAATAGATTTAATAAACATGGATGGTTAAGAGGAGAAATACAAATTAACAATGATAACAATGTAATAATAGAAAGAACATTTTCTCCTTCTAATTTGATTGTAGAAAAAAATGGAGAAGATATTGGTAAATCTGGTATACAAAATTATCAAGATTATATTGATAATGAAGTTACAGGTTTACCTTATCATATTTTTTCTAATATTATTTCATTATCTGTAAATGATTTTAAATCATTTATATCGATGACACCTTATGATAAAAGAACCATCATTGATAAATTATTTGCAATGGAGATTATTAACAAGATGAATGAACTTGTTAAAAAAGATCTTAGAGATATTAAAATTAATATTGATTTATACGATAGAGAAATTAATTCATTACAATCTCAAATTAATAGAGCAACACAAGAATTAGATGAATTAAAACAAAAAATTAATGAAGATAATTCAAATAAAATAAATGAAATAGTAAACAAATTAACCGAGTTAAAACCAAAATTAAAAGACGCTTACAATAAATTAGTTATTTATAATCAAAAGAAAACCGATATAGATAAAGCACACAAGATATTTTTGCAACAAAAAATGAAATTAGAGCATGATATTTCGAGTGTTTCCGAACAACAGAAATTATATGCTCAAGATAAATGTCCAGTGTGTGCTACACCATTCACCGAATCTAGATTTGATATTCTTAAAAATGAATTAGATTCAAAACATAAAGACTTAACAAATCAATTAGAAATTTTATTATCTTCAGAAAGTAAATACGCCACTGCTTTAAATGTAGTTAATGAAGGAATAAACAAATTAAATAAATTTATAATACAAGCGCAAACGGTGTGTAAAACATTAGAGAATGAATTAACAAAATTAAAAGTAAACAAAACCGAAGAATTTGTAAGTATACAAAATATTATAGCCGATGGTAAAATTAAATTAACAGAATCGGAAAATAAAAAGATGTCAGAAGATGAAGACATGAGATACCTTACTATTCTAGAACAATTATATTCCGATAATGGAGTTAAAAGAAGAATTTTAGATAATTATTTACCAACATTAAATAAAGAAATTGAATACACATTAAGTGAATTACATTTTCCATATACACTAGAATTTAATTTTGAATTTGACCCACAACTTACACACTTAGGAATAGAAGTTAATGTTGATACTTTATCAACGGGAGAAAAGAAAAGAGTTGACTTGGCAGTATTAATTAGTATAATTAGAATGTTAAAAAGAAAATATCCAAACTTAAATATTTTTATGTTGGATGAGGTTCTTTCTTCTATAGATCAAGATGGAATATATGATATAATAGGAATGTTGCAAAGAACGGCAAAAGAATTAAGTATGAATATTCTTATAATTAACCATTCACCGCTTCCGATAGAACAATTTCAATATCAATTAACAATTGAAAAGAAAGATGGATTTAGTGATATTAATTTGATTGAATTAAATAATTAACGATTATACATTGAAGGACATTGCATTGGTTCAAATTTTATATTTTTTTGATGATGTAATGGTTTATGATAAGGCCAATATTTAGTTGTTTTATATGCTTTAAAATAAAGTTTAGGAGGTTTATATAGTATATTTTTATTAGTACCACAAGATAAAATTAAAAAAGACGATATAATTAAAAAATATCTCATAACATTATTTAAAATATTTATTTATGAATGAAATTATGAAATACATCAATAAAGTAGACTATACGATACTTGATTTAAATGCGTCGGATACATTAATAAAATCGGTATGTGAAAATGCAATAAAATATAAAGTTAAATCCGTGTGTGTTTATCCACAACATGCAATGATGGTAAAAAAATATCTTAAAAACACCGATGTTTTACTTTGTTGTGTTTATAATTTTCCAAACGGAGATCATTTAAAAGACGTTATAATAAATGATATAACAAAAATTTCAAATGCCGAAGCAGATGAAGTTGATATGGTTCTTGATTATAAATTTCTTAAACAAAATTGGGAAACATTTAACGATGATGTAGATGAAGTATTAACTACACAGATTAATAATGTAAAAGGTTGGATAAAAAGATATAATAAAGAAAATACAGTATTAAAAGTCATTGTTGAATCCGGAGAATTAATTCCCGAGCAAATAGAATATGTAACAAAACTTTGTATAAATCTAGATGTAGATTTTATAAAAACATCTACAGGCAAAACGGAAATAGGTGTTCGGTTAGAAGATGTTATACAAATGAGAAGAATTATCGATGAAATAGGATCACCATTAAAAATAAAAGCTTCTGGTGGAATAAGAACATTAAAACAAATAAAAGATTTAAATCCTTTAGTAGATCGTTTTGGTATTGGATACGGTACTGTCGATAAGTTATATAATGAAGAACAATAAATTATAAATAATTATTAATGTATATTAGTTTCTTTTAAATAAATATAAAAAAAATAATGTTTATGAAAAAGAAAAATAAAGATTCTGTGAATAAGATTTATACAAAGAATAATGAAATGGAAGATTTTAATTTAGATGTTTCTGAGCATTATAGTGATGAAGTCATTGAAGAAATTGAAAATATGAAAATAGAAGAATCTGAAATGGAAGAAGAAGAAAATTTAGATAATAAATTAAATAAATTTATTGATAATTATAAAGGCACCCTGGAATGTGATAGACCTTTATATTTTTTTAGATTAAAAAACAGTAATGATGTTTTAAGTGGTATACCATTGGCACGTTTAAATAAAGAATATTTTATTTGGAAAATAAATGGAAAATCACAAAAAATAAAAACATCTGATATAATATTAGAAAAAGAAAAGAAAGAAATAGAAAATGATTTTACTTATTCTTCTTATTTAGATTATTTAAATGATATATGTGAAATAGCTTTAGAAGATTTTGAAGAATTTGAATTAAGTGAATTAATTGATATAATAAATGAACAATGGCATGAAGAAATTAAAGAAGGATTTGATAATCAAAAAGATCCACTAGAAGTTTATAAATATCTAAAGCATTTTATTGTTGAATTTTTAGAAGATATATAAAATAAATATATGAAATTAGTAAAAGAATTTTTAAATGAAAATGATGGTATGTATCCAATAAAATATGAACCTTTAACTATAAAAAGGAAAGGCATCATGGAAAGAAATTCATGATTATATGTTAGATTTAAAACATTTGTCAAAAGATAATAAAACAAGAGGTTGGTATTCTTCATATTTTTTAAAATTATTTTTTGCTCCTTCCAAAAAAACGGGAAAATATTTAGTAAAAGATGAAGAAACTGGTTTATACCATGTTGAAAAATAAATAAAATATTTATGAAAAATTTAGTTGCAGAAAATTTAAAAGAAGCTATATTAGCCGGAGGAAAAAGAATTGAAGATTCACCAGAAGAAAAAATGCGTGGAACAGGAAATATATCTCAATCTAAAGCATTTTCTCCTTATGAACAAGACGAATTTGAAAAATCTAAAATAGCTGGAAGAAAAAAAGCTGGAAAATTTGGCGAGCTTTTAAAAGCTTATACTGATCCTAGTAAATCAAGAAGTGAAGAAATTTTAAAATCTAGAGGTATCGATATCAATGATAGATCAGAAGAAGAAATAAATCAAGAAATATGGGATCAACTTTCAGATATTTACAAAAAAATTAAATCTGCTGTTTATAATTCAAAGAACCCTTCAGATGCAGCTATTTTTGCTGAAAATGAAATGTCTAAAATTTTAAATAAAATAGAATATAGAGATTTAGATAAGAACATTTTTAAAGAAATGGACTATGAAGAAGAAGACGAGGAATAGAATATTTTTAAAATAAAAATCTTAAAATTCTATTATTTTTTAAAACAATAAATTATCGACCAAGGTAGATGATTTATAGCACACTATTAAAATTTAATTTGTTAAAAACTCCAACAATTCAGTTTTATATAAATAATAAACAAAATGGTACAAGGAATATTCCCTGTTGAAAGATCTGATCTAAAACAAATAGACAAATTAATAGATGATTTTAAAGAATTCTTTTTACCTAAAGAATGGATTTGGAGAAAAGGTCAACGAGAAGCTATAAAAGAAATAGTCAAAACATACATTAATAAAACTCACGAAGTTGTTGTGCTTGAAGCGCCAGTTGGAAGTGGAAAAAGTATTATAGCCATGTGTGTTTCTTTTATTCTAAATTCAATAAAAAAAAGTGGTTATATATTAACTTCAGATATTTCGTTACAAGAACAATATGAAAGGGATTTTAAAAATTTTAAATTAAATTGGGGATCAATAAAAGGTATTGATAATTATATATGTACCGATAATGATGAAAAAAATTCTATAGGAACCTGTAGAATATGTAATAAATCTCCACAAAGCATGTATTGTTATAAAGATTGTCCTTATTTTTCTGCTCGAGATAAAGCAGCTTTATCACCAACATCTATTCTTAATTATTCATATTGGCTTATAATGATGAATTATGTTTTTTCTAATAGAGATGAAAATGAAGAAGTTAAGATATTATTTCAACCAAGAGATTTTGTTATTTGTGATGAGGCGCATAAAATAGTTGATATAGTTCAGAATCATTTTTCGCCAAAGTTTGATGAATTTACAATTGATAAAATAAAAAAATTAACTACATTTTATGATGTATATAAAGTCGCCGATCATCGTGATCAATTAAAAAGATTAACTAGTAATATTAAAAAATTATATAAAGAAGAAAATCAAGAACAATTATTAAATATATTAAAATCTATTGAGATCGATTTAGAAAATTATAGACCTTCTTATGAATTACTTAAAAATAAAATAAAAGAATATAGTTTAAAAAATAAAGTAGATAAACAATGGAAAGATGCTGTTAAATTGGCAGATTGGTTAAAGGATCTTCATTGTAAAATAGAAGATTATGTTACTATAATATCAAAAACATCTTCAAGAAATCTTATAAAAAATCCACAAGGAGAAGAAACAATTGTATTTAATTGTTTACAGGAATATTATTTAATGAATAATCATTTTAATAAATGGAATAAATTTACAGTGTTAATGAGTGCTACTATATCTGAACCTTCTCAATATTTAAAGGGTATGGCTATCTCAAACGCTAAGTTTATTAAAATGGAATCATTATTTGATTTTAAAAAATCGCCAATTTATTATATTCCTGGTCATAAAATGTCATTTAAAGAATTAAATAATACATTACCATGGTTATATAAAAAAATAGATTCTATATTATTAGATCATAAAAACGAAAGTGGTATTATACATTCCGTATCATATGATTTAGCATTAAAGATATTTACTAATGTAAGTAAAGAATCGCAAAAAAGATTATTAGTATATAATGGTATAGATGAAAAAAGAGATGTATTAGAAACATTAAAAAGAGAAAAAAATAAAGTGGTTATAGGACCATCTCTTTTAGAAGGTTTAAATTTAAAGGATGATTGGAGTAGATTTCAAATATTTGCTAAAGTACCTTATTTAGCAATAACAGATAAATTTGTTGAAGCTAAAATGAAATTAAATCCTTCTTGGTATCAATGGAAAGCAATATTAAATATATTACAAGGTGTAGGTAGAAGTATTAGATCGGAAAATGATTATGCAATTACTTATATATTAGATGGTTGCTTTGGAGATTTAATACATTATAACCGTAAAGCATTTCCATTAGAATTTATACAAAGAATAATTGTTAAGAATGAATAAATAAATAAAACTAAAATTATTGGTTATGCTTTATAATGAGACCAAAATTAACGACTGCGCAGTTGAAAGCAGTGCAAGAGTACAGGCCGTTAAAAAGTTATACAAAATTCATGAAACTTTGGAATAACTATTTGATACACTGGTGTCCTTTAATAATTTTTTATTCTATAATTATATTTTTAATAGGATTATTTTTCGGTGAAAATTTATTTATTTTATTTAAAATTAATTTCTATATAGGATACTTTATAGGAATTATTTTTTTGCTTTTATTAACTCACGAAGAATGTCATAGAAAAAAAACATATAAAAAAGTTGGTTTAAGTAGAAAAGATTTTTTAAAAGCTCTTATTATGATAAATTATGTAGATTATCTTCAAGAAAAATAACATAAGATATATAAAATAAAACCTAATGGCTTTATATACAAAATATAATAATGAAGGAATTTTATCCAGAGCTGTAATAGCTGGTATTCTTAATGTTTTAAATAATCATATAAATTATCAACAAGTTTGGGATAACGACGATGTAGAAGAAATTAAAGTTCCTTGGTATTATAATCAAAGTGGTGATTTAAGATTTATGCAAGACTTCTATACTCACTATGCCGATTATTGTCCTCCTATTAATATTGATGGTAATTTTGATGTTATACCTCGTGGTATTATAACTTATACAGGAATTTCAATAAGCAATCAAAGAATAACTTCTAGATTTGTACAAGGACACTACTTAAAAGAAGTTAATGGTCAATTACAATCTTTTACATCATATTTATATTCTATACCTTTAAATATTTCTATTTCTTGTGAATTGTGGATTGATACACAAATATCGGCTCTTAAAATAGAACAAGCTATAATAGAAACTTTTTATAAAACCATAACATTTTATGTATATTTTAAAGGATTGAGAGTCGGTTGTACCGCCGGATTTCCAGAAACAATTACAAAAGAGAAAAATATTACTTATAGTTTTGAAGCAGATAATAAAATAAAAATGACATTTAATATTGATATAGAAACATATTTACCCGTATTTGATAAAACAACCGAAATAAATTCTAATGCAAATATAAAAGGATTTGGATTACGTATATATGAAATTGATGAAAAAAGTGATGGCAATATAAAAATAATATCTCCGTCAGATGATACAATAATACCAAAGGGAACACAAACTTTAATAGAATGGGTATACAACGGTGAAGGTGCTATAATTCATAAAGTAAATGCATATTATGCTGAATTTCCATTAGAAAATAATTGGATACCTATACAAAAGAATATACCGAATCATGAATATTTTTTATGGAACATACCAAATGATTTTACAACGTTTAAAGAACCTATAATTAATTTTGATAATACAGACTCTGTTCATGTAATAAGAGAACCTCAAATAAAGGTAATACCAGATTTATCTACAGGATTAATATCATCTACATCATTTAATATAATAGAACCTGGATATTTCTACACTTCAAATCAATATGATTCATCAATTAATTTAGTATTAGAAATGATTGATACACAAGGTAATATAACTTATACAAATGATGGTGATATAACATTAAAATTAACAGATGGAAAAATTGATACACAAACACCGGTTTATTATATTAAAAATAATATAACTTTCCCGGGATCAATAAATTATAAAACAATTAATATATATATTTCAAACAGTGTTAATGCAGACGTATTTGGCGTGATAAAAAATATTAAAATTGTATAAAATTTTTGTTAAGTGCATTGATATATAAAAAAATAGTATTTGTAATCAAATAAATTTTAACGACAATGATTAGTAAAATTAATGAATTAAAAAATTCAGTAAATGATAAAAATGTAAAAGCTATTTGCGAAACAGCTATAGCTGCATTTAGTTCAACTATTTATAATAGTGTTACGCCGGATGCTAAATATGAAATTGAAAGAGTGGCATTAGAAACTCTTTTTGAAGAACTATCTAAATATAAATCTAACAATACTATTAATAAATGGTTAGAAAATCAGAAAAGAATCTATAGGGTAAAAAATTTAGGTGTTAGAAAAGCTATTACCGAGTTATCTCTATCCGAAGGTCGTTCTAATCCGTCTTTGCTTTATGTTTTAGATCTATTTAAAGACAAGTTAGAAGATACTCACGAAGCATTACTTTGTGAATCTTTTATTTCGGCACTTAAAAATTATAATCATATACCAGCCGTAACACAACAAATTGATTATATTAACAATTCTGTTAAAAAATATAAGATAGATGTTGAGATTACAAAAATTATTGAATCAATGAAAAATACTAGAAGTAATTATTTACTTCCTTTAATTGAAGATGTTGTAGAAAATTATTTAAATAATAAAAATTCTACTACATTATGGCAATTAAAGAATACTTTAATTAAGTTTAGTTATGATGATGCCGTAAGAAATATTATTAATTTAATAGATATTGATGGAACAGAATTACAGTTAGAATATGCAAATGCACAATGTGATATTCAAAAAGTATATTCACCTATTTTATATTTAGGTGAAAATGAAGCGGTATTTAATATCAAGGGAACATTCTATGTTAAAAAGGGAAATAACATTAATAAATTTCCTAAAGAAAATATATTTAAATTAGACCCTCAATTCGTTGCATTATGTGAAGCAATTAATTCATCTAATGTAGAATTTGATAATGGTTTAATTACTGTATATGATGGTTCTGATGTGGCCGTTATTAATGGTAAAAGTGTTACTATTAATGAAAAACAAATGTCATTAAAAGATATTAAAAACAGTGCCGAGATTGCACAATGGAGTGGAAAATCACACTTCTTTTATGTAGTTAATTTATTATCAGAATCATTTGATGAAATAGCTGAAGTAGATTTTGCCAAAAGAGTTTATCTAAAAGAAAACGAAAATCATGCAGCCGATATATTTAAATTAAGAGAAAATGTATTTATTGCAACACATAATCCTCTTGAAGGAAAAACTACTCTTTATAGAAACATTAATCCTATACAAGCTAAAAATTTAATGATGGAACATTTGAGATTTGATGTTTCTAAATTATTTTCTGATATTATAGCTAATGAAGAAAAAATATTAGAACAAATAGAAGAAACAAAGAAATCATATACCGAATATATTTCTGCATTAGAATCAAAGATTGCTGAATTTTCTAATAGAAGTGTAAATAATATAACTAATAAAGTATTAGATGCATTAAATGAAGAATTAACAGAAATAAAAGATGAATATAAAGATTATTTAAATAGTGTACAGAGATATACACAACCATTAGAAGAAGCTGTTACAATAACCGTAGATGTTGATGGAGAAAAATATATAGTACCAATTCCACAAACTGGAAAACAAGCCGAAGGACAACCTACAGATGATACTAATACGCATGAACCGTCGACAACAGATACTACGGCATCTTCAGAAATAACTTTTAATGATGAAGAATCTGAAAAATTAACAGATTCTCCATCTATTCAGGCTGATGAAGTAGATTTAGGCGCCGAACAAAAAGAAGATGAAGCCAAAACAAAAGAAAAACAAGCCGAAATTAATAAAGAAAAAGAACAAACGGATATAGAAAATGTAGAAGTAGGTGGCGAAGAAGAGGAAGAAGGTGAAGAAGAAGAAGGCGAAGAAGAAAAAGAAGGCGAAAAAAAGAAAGAAGAAGTTAATGATGAATTAAATCCAAATAGCTTTAGAGAAAATACTTTTGAATCCTTAAACGAAGCAAAGAAAGCAAATAATGAAGACATAAAGAAAGTAAAAGGAAAAAAGGTGTTTCTTAAAAAGAAAAATAAAAAAGGTATAATGCCTGTTCCTGTTGATAAAAAAAAAATTAAGTTGCAGAAAAAAATAAATGAAAGTACTCAAATTTTAGATACAGTTTCATTTAAAGGAGAACGTGCTTATATTATTGGAAAAATGTCTAATGGTGATTTAATTGTACAATTATCAAATAGCGGCCAAACGGTACAAACAACTCCCGATAAAGTAAAAGTTAAAGGAGTTAAAGTTAATGCCGCCATACCTCAATTTAAATTCGATAAAGAAACTCAAAAGGTTTTATTCGAGCAATTTGTTAGTTGTGGAATTTTTATGGGAAATACTCCTATAAAAACTAACGATTGTTATGTAATGTATTCCGATTGGATGAATGCAAAACCAAACGATACTATTAAAGTTTTAGTAGAAGGCGAAATTTCTATGATGCCACGAAATCAAGTAAAAGTATTTGAAGATCCAAATGATTTTGCAAATCCAGAACATTACGTCGAAGGTGTTGTTATAGAAGAAATAGTTAAAAATAATGAAGACGGCGGAGAACCAATAAGAACCGAAAGAGCTGCAAAGAATGTTTTAATTAACGCGATTGATTATACTCAGGCTGTTGGTGATGCATCGCCCGTAAGAGTTTTAAATCCAATAACAAAGAGCATAGAAACATATCCAAAATCATTATTAAGAACATTATCAGTTTAAATTAAAATAAGATCTTAATATAAAATTATTTAATTAATGTTATGGGAATTGGTTTAGAAATTAAAAATTTTAATATAAACAGATTTTGGGAAAAGACTCCTACACCTCTTAAATATATTTTAACATTGTCTATAATAATTGTTTCGTTTTATTTGCTTTTTACCGATAGAGTATATAAAGCTAGTAATAATGAAATTAAAAAAATAGAAGATAATATTGAAGTAACATATACTTTAATTAATAATTTTGAGAAATATAGATTACTACAAGATCAATATAATGAAAAAATAGTTAATTATCTTGAGCATCTTCATAAACTTGTAGTAGATTTATCTGATATTACTAATAAAAAATTTGATATAATTATAAAATCTAATAGTCAAAATAAGTCTGATATAATTGATAAATTACAAATTCTTAATGAATCTTTTGATAAATTATCTAAAATCTATAATATAGAAAGTGACATTAAAATTGATGATTTACCAGGAGAAAAAATAAATAAAAACTCGAATTATAAAATAGGTGTCAAAAAAATAGACACAGAAAAATAATTAAATAATATGAAAAAAAATAATAGATGGTTATCACCACAATCATTATTAGTAGCATCAATAATAAGTTTATTATTTGTTTATATGATATTTGATGCTTTTTTACAAATGCCAAGATATAATGATAAAGTTGATGAAGTTAAAAGAAAATATGATACATTAAGTACTTATTTAGATAGAAAAATACCAGAAATTGATTCTACATTAAATATTCATTCAATACAAATTAAAAAGCAAAGTATTCAAATAGATGAATTGAATAGATCATTAGATAGTTTAATTAAATAAATTATAACTATTTAATTAACAATTTTAACACACGAAACTTCGTGTGTTTTATATTATATAAATATTAACATTAAATTAATTTATGATAATATGGCAGTTCATTATGTTAAAAACTCAATATTAAGAGAAGAAATAATAAGATGTAAAAAAGAAGGAAAACTTACCAATGAAGCAATAGAAATGTTTCAGAAGATGGCCGATAGATTTTCTAGAAAATTAAAATATGTTTATGAAGAAGATAGATTAGATTGTATTTCATTTGCCGTTATGGATTGTTATCAATATTGGCAAGGATATAACCCAGAAAAATCTGATAACGCTTTTGCTTATTTTACTTCAATATTAAGAAACGGATTTGCAAAAGGTTGGAGAAAATTATATGGTAATATGCCAAAAAGTAAAAAAATTTCATTAAGTAATGGTAAAATATATAATATTTAAAATAAAAATATAATTTTTTTTGTTTATTTAACTAATATGTATATAAAATAAGTCCTGTCGATGGAACTTTAAATAACCGAAAGGTAAAAAATTTTTTGAATAACATAAATAAAATACTACGATAAAGTAAAAAACTCCCTAAAGAATAGTCTTAAAACACCTAACGTGGAATAAACATTACACAATTGAATATAAATTAAAAATAAATAAAAGTAGAAAAGAAAATTCTTTTTATTGCTAATCGTACGTCTGAAAGTTAAAAAAATAATAAATGCAATGAAAAAATAGATTTATTTTAGAAGAAACTAAATTAAAAATGAATGAATAAAGAAAAGGAAAATATAAAGAAAAAAATGATTAAATATATAGTTAAAAAATAAAATAATAAATATGGGAAATGAATCATATAAACGTTGGCACAAACCACAAGAAAATGCAAAAACAAATCAAGGATATTATAGGATAGCAAATCCATCTAAATATGTAGGCGATCCTAATTTGTGTATATATAGATCAAGCTGGGAATTTGCGTTTATGAAATATTGTGATTATAGTCCATCTATACTTCGTTGGAGTGCCGAACCAATTTCAATTCCTTATTATGATAGAACGGCTAAATTAGAAGAAAATGCTAAATTAGGATTAGATAATAACAATCCGGCCAATTGGAAAGTATCAAATTATCATATAGATTTTTGGATTGAACAAGATAAAGGTGATGGACAAATAGAGAAAATGTTTATAGAAATAAAACCATCTATTAAATTAAAAAAACCAATTCCACCTAAAGAAGGATGTACGGCAAAGGAAGAAAGGAATTATATATGTTTAATGAAAGAATATTTACAGAATGAATCTAAATTTGCTGCATGTAAAGCATGGGCCGAAAAAAATAATGCAAAGTTTTATGTATTTACCGAAGATACATTAAAAAATATAATTTCTAGATTCCCTGCTCCAAAAAGATAATAATAATGTTAGATCCAATTCAAGAATATAAAATAACTAAAGATATAGACAAAATTAAAGATATTGCCTATTTTGAGTGTTTTGAGAAGTATATAAAATTAAATCTTAAAGGGCAAGAAAAACAAATTCAAATTGATGATACCGACCAAGAACATTTAATAATTAATTTAAATGGCGGAAGACCAATTCCAGGTAATGTGTATACATTTATTTATGGAGGAGAAAAAACCGAATCAATTATAATAGATGGAAAACCAAAGAATTATATTGATTTAATTCCTCTTGTTTTTTGTTTTAATGTATTACCAGATGGTTTTAATGGTATAAATTTTAATATGATTCCGCCTTACCCAAGAATGGAACGAATTAAATTCTTTAAAGCTTTATATGATACATTTAAAATTTATTACGATAACGTAGAGAACTATATAGAAAATAATAAATTATCTATAAATGAACAATTCTTAGCAATAGTAAGAAGTGGTAAAGGCGGAGATTTATTAAAAAAATTTAATAGTATGGCTAAAACCGATTTTAGTTATGCATTCAGAAGATATAAATCATCCATTATAACAGGTCAAAAAATAAGAATGGTTGAAATTCCAGAATGGAAATATATACCATTTTATGAATCTAGAGAAACATTCAAAAAAATAAATGATAAGATAATACAAAGTAATTTTGGTAAGAATATATAAAAACCTTTAACTATTTGGTTTATATAAATATAAAGCCTAATTACATGAAAAAATATAAGAAAAGAAATAAAGTCGGTGATATTGGTCGACAACACATGAGAGAAGCACAGAAAGCCTATCAAGAAAAACTGGCCAATGAAAAATATAAAGACTTTGATAAACATATTACCATAGATAAAAGAGATTATGTAATTAAAGACTACTGTGAACATGGGAATTTAAGGATTAAAATATATGAATTTTTTAAAATTTATAATGAAGCAGAAGTAAAAATTTATTGTGATAAATGTCGAGATGAATATATAAAAAATTTTATACCAACCGAAGAACAACTTAAACATTACAAAGAAAAAATACAGACGTTTTACATACATAATGAACAATTAGTAAAAAGAATGTTTTTAAATTTCTATTCTACTATATTTTGGTGGAGTAAAAAATATGATAAAATAACATTTAGGGAAAGAGTATATTTATTTAAAAATAACATAAAAAATATTCCAACATGCGAACATGATGGATGTAAAAATCCTTGTGAATTTTTATATAATAGTAACAGATATATGTATCATTGTAAAAAACATATGTATGTTGCATATTCATCAAAAAGTGAAAGAGAAATAAGAAATTTTATTGAACAATATATTCCTAAAAAGTTGATAGAATATAATTATAGAAAAGATAAAAAAGAATTTGATATTTTTATTCCATCTTTAAATTTAGCGATAGAACATAATGGTTTGTACACTCATTCTGAAATTAAAAAGGATAAAAATTATCATTACGATAAATGGAAATATTGTCGCGACCGAGGAATAAAATTATTAACCATATGGGAAGATCAATGGTTAAATAAAAAAGATATAATAAAGAGCATTATTTTAAGTAATTTAAAAAAATTAGAAAATAAAATTTATGCGCGAAAATGTGAAATAAGAGAATGTAATATAAAAGAAAGTAGAGATTTCTTAGAAAAAAATCATATTCAAGGATATTGTTCTTCGAAAATTAAACTTGGTTTATTTTATAATAATGAATTAGTTTCTTTAATGACATTTGGATATCCAAGATTTGCAAAAAAGAAAAAAGAAACAATAGAGCTTTTGCGCTTTTGTTCAAAACTTAATACTAATGTTATAGGTGCTGCCAGTAAATTATTTTCTTATTATAAGAAACATTATGAAAATAAAAACATTATATCATATGCTAATTGTGATATAAGTAATGGTTCGTTATATAGAACTTTAGGTTTTACTGAAATAGCGCACACGGGCATCAATTATTGGTGGACGGATTATAATAAAAGATATCATAGAATGACATTTATGAAAAAGAAATTAGTGGCTAAAGGTAATGATAATAATAAAACGGAAAGTGAAATAATGAGATCTAATAGATTTAGTAAAATTTATGGAACCGGTAATATATTGTATGAATATATATTTTAAATATTAAAATAAAATGGCAGGATTTAAATTAAAACCACTAGTATCACCAGATGATAATATTTCTAATAATTCTTTATATGATAGAATACAAAAGAATATAAGAAGACTTGCTTCTGTTGGAATGCAATGGGATGAAAGTGTTATTAAACAATCGAAATCCGTTGGTATATCGGAAGCAGATGCAGATACTTCATATAATTTTTATAATTTATATGGAGGCAGCGATTATATTAATACAGAATTTATTGCTTTTTATGATAAAGAATATCCAACACGTAGAGATTTCTTACGTCGTTTTGCAATGAATGGTGAAATTGAAACTGTTTTAGAAATTCTAGCCGATGAATCTATTATATATGATGATAATAATTATTTTGCTTATCCTGCCACTAAACAATTGAAGACGATTCTTAAAGCCGAAAAAGCCAAAGAAATCGTAGATGACTTAAATCATGCTTTTCGTCGAGTATATTATGCATTTAGATTTAACAATACTCATGACGCATGGCATTATTTTAAAAAATTCCTTATTGATGGTTTCTTAGCATTTGAAATTATTTATGAAGATAATAAAGATGATGAAGCTAAAAATGTGATAGCCTTTAAAGAATTAGATCCAATTTCTCTTGAACCTGAAATTAGAAAAGATGAAAATGGTAATGATATAAGGGTTTGGATTCAGTATAGAGGCGATTCTACAAAAGAAAGGGTTTTATTAGACTCTAATTTAATTTACATTTCCTGGGCACGCGGTAACTTTATATCACGTTTATCTTATGTTGAACGTTTAGTTCGTTCCTTTAATATGTTAAGAACTCTTGAAAATTCTCGTATTATTTGGAATGTATGGAATTCTCAACAAAGAATGATTATTAAAGTTCCAATTGGTACTCAATCAGAAGCAAAAGCCCGTAGTCGTTTATCCGAACTCAGGGCAACATATAAAGAGGATATCAATATTAATTATGATAGTGGCGAAGTTACTATTAATGGACAACCGGATTTTAATTTTGCTAAAACATTTATTATACCGGTTCCTAGTGGAGCAAACTCAGGGAGTGTTGATATAACTTCATTAAAAATGGAAGGATGGGATCTTAATAGCACGGAGCAATTAAAATATTTCTGGCAAAGATTTATTATTGAATCTAAAATTCCCGCTTCGCGTTTTGGATCTTTAGGTATTTCTTCTATGGCAGGAGGTGAAGGTGGAAATATATGGAAAGCTGGAAGTGAAGGTGGAATAATTCGTGAAGAATTACGTTTTAGTAATTTTATTAATAGAATGAGAAGTATATTCCAAGAAATATTACTTAAACCAACTTGGATTCAATTTTGTTTAAAACATCCTGAATTTGAAAATGATGAAGCTTTACGTGCTGCTATTGGATTAGATTATAATGAAGAAAACTTATTGAAATTAGCCAAGATAAGAGATATAGCTAATCAAGGTATTAATGTTGTTAAATCATTTGCCGAATTAAAACAACCTACTATTAATCCTGACGGTACCGTAGGAACTGAAGATGTATTTGATCCTAAGTTCTTAGTAGAAAAATATATGGACTTCACGGATTATGATATTAAATTAAATGATAAGTATAAAAATGAAAGAAGAAAAGAAATGCAAAGACTTACTCAAGCATATAAGAGAATTAATGCGGCAGAAGGAATGGCTGCAACAGGAGGCGCAACACCAGTAGGAGGAGATTTAGGATTTGGTGGTGAAGCACCAGCAGGCGGCGTGGCACCAACAGGAGGTGAAATACCAACAGGAGGTGAAATACCAACAGGAGGTGAAGCACCAGCCGGCGGTGGTGGAACTGAATTTACAGTATAAAAATAATT
>Ga0116192_1000887_pt1 | contig 21743 bp, 12 predicted proteins | sample AD_UKC113_MetaG_FD_89876 | JGI IMG/M metagenome (GOLD analysis project Ga0116192, IMG submission 89876) | Active sludge microbial communities of municipal wastewater-treating anaerobic digesters from Hong Kong - AD_UKC113_MetaG | ecosystem: Engineered > Bioreactor > Anaerobic > Digestate... | reverse complement strand
CGAAGCTTCCGCTAAAAGAGCCGAAACCGGAGAGAGGGACCGTCGAGGCCAGGTCCGTGGCCTTGCCGTCGGCCCGGATGAGGGAGATCCGGGCGTCTTTCTGACGGAATTCCGGGATCTTCAGCTCCCCCTCGTCGAAGGAACGGACCACCCCTTTGTAGGAAAACGTCTCGCCGGGCTTGAAGATGGGCCGGTCCGTCACGATAAACACCGAATCGTCCCGGGAGACCGCCGGGAGAAAATCGGTATCCGCAAAGGCCCGGCGACCGTCGGCGGTTTCCGCCCGCACGAGGAGCTTTCCGTCCAAGGCGCCGCCGGGGCTGGTGAAGACCACCTCTCCCCGGGCGTCGGTCTTTCGGTCCAGAAAGATCCATTTCCCCCGGCCGTCACGATAGCTCACCGCCGCCTCGGCTACGGGCTCCTGGGTGCGGGTGACGATGCGAACGGCCAGTTGCTCCGAAGACTGCTTGACCTGGACGGACAAGCTGCTCACCTGCAGCAGGCACTGGGCTTCGGCTTTTCCTTGAACCGCCTGAACCAGGTAAAGACCGTCGGACAGGGGGTCCAATTCGATCCAGCGAATCTTGTATTGATCCTCCCGCAAGGCGGAATCCCCGAACCACCACCCCAGGTCCCGGGTTCCTTTTCCCCCGAACTGGAGGTCCAGGTAGTCTTCCCGGACCGTGGAAAACCCGGCCGGGGCATTGTGAATGACCTGCTGGGGCGGCGAGGCGAGCTCCCCCGAGGTCGTTTCCACGATGGCCCGGTTGAACGAGGTTCCCTGGAGGGTTTTTCTGAAGCCCGGGTCCAGCATGTCCCGAAGCCCCCGCAGAGGCGACTCCGCCCGGTTGATGCCTCGAACCACGTAATGGCCGGGATTCAGCTCCGAGAGGGGCTGCTCGTAGCTGCGGCTGATGTGCAGCTGACCGTCCAGGAAGCGCTCCACGTTTTGGGGCCGGAGGACTCGAAGAAGAATGGGCCGGGCCGGATCGGTGTAGTCCAGCCGCAACCGGGGCTTTTCGGTGTTCGAGAAGCTCCTCTCGACGGTGAGATAGAACGGGCTCCCGGATTGAGCTACGGGCAGGGCAAGGCACAGGGAAACCAGCAAGGCTGCCGACATTGCGGTGACCCAAGGGCGAGCGTTCATCGGGACCCTCCTTCTCGGACTCTTACTTGCTTCAATCGCGCCGGTTCATTCGGGAGGCCTCCGCTCCCGGCGTAGGCCAGGACGGGAAGTGCCCGGGACACCCATTCCCCCTCGAACCGCATGGCTTCCTTGGCCTTTTCGTATTGCTGTTTCCATTCGGGGGCGAAGTCCCCGGTATCCCCGGCCTTGGCTCCCCCGGCCAGCAAGAGCTCCTTCAACCCCGCGCCGGGATTCAGGGAAACGAAGACCTGGGCCTTTTCGAGCTCATCCCGAACGGGTCCCCGGTCCCAATCGAGAACGCTCAGGGACTGGGCTTCACAGGATTCCTTCATACGCACCAGGAGGTTTCGCGAAGAGGCGGCCAGGAAAACGGTGCCTCCGCCGCACACGGCCGTGAGTTCGGGATCGGCGAGGTATCGCTTGAATCCCTCGGCCTTGTCCGGAGCGGTCTGGGCGGCAACGGCCAGGCCCACCTGGGTGATGGGGCCGTCCTGGGACGAAAGGTCCCACACCAGGGCAACCCCCGCTTCCCCGGGGAGGTTTCCCGACGGCTCTCCGGGGCCCTCGACGGCCAGGCGCCGCCATTGCTCCGGGGTCATGTCGGGCGGGATGTGAAATCCGGCCGCCGCGGAGGCGAAAACGTCCCGGGGAATCCCGGCCAGGACTCCCTTGAAAATCCGCGGGCTCAGGTGCCGGGCCGCCTTGCCCAGGGGAAACTCGACGACCCCCGGGTCTTCTGCGGACAGCCCGATGCCCAGGTGTGCCTGCCAGGTCTCGGACCCGAAGAGGACGGGCAGGACCTTCTCGAGGAAGGCCTCTCCCCGCATGGTGAGGACCAGGGGGGTTTTGGGAAGGTCCACGGGTCGAGGCGGGAGGCTCTCGAGGACGTTGAGGAGTCCCTCGAGGCTGTTGGCAAGGTAGACCCGGTCCTCGACCTGGGTGAGAAAGAGGCGCTGAGGGCCGATTCTCATCTCCAGGACGGGTTCTTTGAGGGAGGGGATTCGATAGCCGCTTCGGGCCAATCTTGCCCCGATGAGGGGCAACAGCCTCGAGGCGAATGGGCACTCGTTCCGCACGAAGGAGAAAACAAACCCCTTCCTACCGTGGGACATGTCGTAATGAAGCTCTGCGCGGGCCGCCAGGGCCTCTCGAACAAGCGTCGACAGCACGGCGCCCTCGATGCCCTCGAGCTGCAGGTCCCGGGCTCGAACTCTCCCGGCATGAATGGGATCGTAAAACAGGCCCTGGACCAACTTGGAACCCACCAGCTCCTTGGCCCGGGGATCGTTTTCCAGGAAAGAGAGAAGCCGGGGCCCGTCCAGGAAATACAGGCTGAAGGCCACGGGATGTCGCCTCACCTTCCATCGTGCCGTCTTGGGACAATGGTCGGGCCTTTTCTCGTCCAGGGAAGGTTGAAGACCCCAGGTTCGGTCTCCCCCCACCAGCTCGGGGCATTCCTCGGGGGAAGGTTCGGGAGTTTTTGCCCTGGGCTCCGGGGGCTTTCCTCCCAGCCGGGTCCGGTCGGGTGGGACCTTCTCCCCCTGGGCATCGATGAATTCGAGCTCGAGATCCAGGACGGGCAGGTCGCTTCGCACCATTTGATGCAGGCGGGTGGCCTGGAGCCGCGAGGTCGCCCAGTAAAAGACCAGGCCTGCCGCCAAGGTCCCCAGCACGGCGGCGGTCAGGATGCGGTTGGGTCTTTGGGTCTTAGTCGGTTCCACTCGTAGACTCCTAAGAAATGGGGGTTGTTCATGGTGGGAAGCCAGACGGGGTCCGGGGATTCCATGAGATCCCCCACCCGCACGACCCGGACCTGGGCCTCGGCTCCAGAAGCTCCGTTGTGGTAGACCGCCAGGGCATCGGGGCGGTTTTCCACAAAAATCATCAGGTGGTAGGGTTGGTCACTCTCGTAGGCCTTTCGAAACACCAGCAGGTCGGCGTTGCGGGCAAGGCCCAGGTCTCGGCCCTTCCTTCGAAAGTTGAAGCCCAGAAGGGTTTCGGCGTCGGCAAAGGACCCGAAAAACGGGGTTCCTTCCCGGGTGTAGCCGATCTGCCAGATCTCGGGATAGTGGGGAAAAAGCTTCCGCGATGCCGGGGACAGTGCCGGGAGATGCAGTGCCCCGGGGATTCCGTGTTCTTCTCCCTGTCGGCGGGTGCGGGGTTCCAAGGCCTCCCGGAACGCGAAGCGCACGAGCCCCGAGCAGTCCCGTTGTTTCTTCTCCCAGTTGGGACTGATTTTCCGGGCCTGGAGCAAAGCCAGCCGCGACACGGATTCCCGCAAGGATTTTTCGTCCGGGGGGTGCAGGAACGCCGACTCTTCGTCCGAGGACTCCCGGGGTTCTCCCTTTTCTTGGTACTCCTTCACTTCGGGAGGCATGTCCGAGGGAGGGTCCTGGCCGGGCACGTACACGAGGGGAGGCTGGTTGTTTCCTCGAATGACGATGTAGGCCAGGGTCTGGGTTTCACCGGGTCGGGCCAGGGGAGTTCTCACCCTTCGGCGGCTCTCGGTGGGAAGCCCTTCGTCGGTGACGATGTCCAGGTTGGCCAGGGTGTGCCGGACGGCGCCTCCCGGCCAGTAGTTGGCGTCCACCCGGAAGACGCCCGGGGGCGGTGCCGGGTGCACGTATAGGTAAGGGCCGTATCCCGCCTGGTCGAAGGAGCCGTCCTGCTGGTTGAGGAAAAAGACGGCCCCCGAGGGGGAATGGGTCTTTGCCCAGTACACGTGGCTCTTATCCGGCTCGTAGACGTGCAGGTCCGTGTAGGCGGAATCGGTGTCGTTGGTGAGCACCACCTTCAGGGGAATGGGCGGGATCACGGCTTCCACCTCGGCGGTGGCCCGGGCGGTTCCGGCCCGGTTCGAGCATTCGGCGATGAGGGTGTTCCTGCCCTTGGCGGCGGGGAATTTCCTCGCAAACGAGCCCTGGGTGGATCGCACGAAGTAGCGAACGCCGTTGAGGGTGACGGTGACGGGATCGGCCGTGGGGTCGGAACAGGTGCCCGCCACCTCGATCTGCATGGCCGACGTCCAGCCGCCTTCGGGCTTCGAGAGCGTCAGGACCGGCATCTCCGTACCCTGTCCCCCCAGGGGCTTTCCCCGGCGGGCCGTAACGTCCTCGTCTTCCGACGGGGTCCCCCCTGCCGAAAAGGGAAAAAAGGCGGGGAAGAAGGCAAGCAGCAAAAGACAGGACTTGACTCTTGTGACCATGGCAACCCCTTTCTCGGCCTGCCAAGGGCCCGTGGGAAATGGAAGGATGGGAGGGCTCGACCATGGGTCCTTCGGGAGCCCCGGTCATCTTGTACCGCATTTTGCGATTTGCATCCAGAACTCCCCTTCCCAAGGAATTCGATTTCGAATATGGTCCGATCACTCCGGAAAGAAAGGATCGCGGAAGTGAGAAAACCTCTGCCCTATGACCTTCGTTTGACGACCACGGGTTCCGGGGTCGGATACTTTGCGGCCGTTCCGGCTTTGGAAGCGAGCTTTGACCAGGACCTGGCTTACCTTCGGGAATGCCCCATGGATCAGTTCATGCACAACCATCTCCTGGAGATGGTCGGCAGGCTCGATCTCGAGACCGCCCGTCAAATCCTCGAGATGGCCGGGGACCGAGATCCCGTGGTGACGGTCCTTCTCTACGAGGCGTCCCTGACCTTCCCGGCGCTCGCTCCCCTGGGGGCGGGTTTCCAGCCCCGGGAAATCGCCCGTTTGCTCGAGTACACCCCGTTGAATCATGCCCGGTGGAGCCTCCTCGAGGACCGAACCCTCCATTCCCGGTGGATCGAGCTTTTCGACCGGAATCTTTCGCAACACGAACCTCTTCCGTCCCCGGACGATGCCGGTCTCCCCTTTCCTTACGATCCGACGGAGCCGGCGAGGGGCGCTTCTCCTCCCGTGCACGTGGGCGAAATCTGCGGGGGTGTTGCCCGGCCCTCCGGCGGGAAAGCCCCCGCGGATCCCCCGCCGGGGGAGACGGCCCGGCGTGCTCTCGAGAGGCTTCAGGCCCTGGGCGTCGTCGCCGGGGAGGAGACCCGGCATACCTCGTCGCTGAGCCCCCACGGATTTCTTCGAAGGTGGAAGATGGAGCGCACCGTCGAGAACGGCTGCCTGCACTACAGCCTCTCCGGAATCCAGACCAGCTACGGCAAGGGACCGACGCCCGATGCCGCCCGGGCCTCCTACGCCATGGAAATGGCGGAACGCTGTTCTTCCTTTGCCTCCATCGGTCCGGAAGGGGTCCTCGGGACCCGCAGGAAATACCCGCTGGTCCACGACCGCCTCAGCCGCCTCCGGGAGCAGGGCCGAGCAGCGTTGGACCCCAACGAGCTTCCCCTGGAGGCCCCTTACGCCGACCAAGCCCTCTACTGGATGGAAGGGGAAGAACGGAAAGGGGGGACTACCCGGCCCGTCCTGGTCCCCGTTCAGTGTGTCTTTCTCTTCTGCAACCTGGATGAAATCTCGCTTTTCAGCGGATTGGGATCCACGGGCCTGGCTTCGGGAAACAGCCGGGAACAGGCCCGGGTGAGTGCCTTGCTCGAAGACCTCGAACGACACGCCGAGGCGACGATCCCGTATCATCCCCGGCACTGTTTTCGATTGGAATCCCGGGACCCCGAAATTGCGGACCTGCTGGCGGACTACGAAAAACGAGGCATTCATGTCCGGTTCCAGGATCTCACCACGGAACTGGGAATCCCGTGCTACAAATCCTTCGTGGTGGGCCCCCGGGGAGAGATCGTCAAGGGCACGGGGGCTCACCTCGACGGCAGGAAAGCCCTGCTGTCGGCTCTCATGGAAACTCCCCATCCCTATCCCGGGGGACCCCATGCCACCCGAAAGTCGGAAGACCTTCCCACCCGGGTCCTCGAGGAGCTGCCCGATTGGGACCGGGGAAGTTGGAAGGAAAACCTCGATGTCCTGGAAAGGCTCCTGGAGGCCAACGGCTTTCGCGCCGTGTACGTGGATCTCACCCGGGAGGACCTGGGCATCCCCGTGGTAAAGGCAATCGTTCCCGGCATGGAGCTCACCGCGGATTTCGACCGGTTCTCGAGGGTAAGCCGCAGGCTTTTCGTCAACTACTGGAAGGATTTCCGACGGGAAAACCCGGCCCGTGGCACGGATCCGACCCGGTGATTACTCTTTAGGGAGGCGCCGTTCCGGATGCGCCGATCATCACCGGAAGGGAAAAGAGGTGACGTTTCCATGGAAAAATCTTCACTGCATCGAACGAACTACCAGACGCTCCTCGAACTGGCGAGGGCTTACAACATCAAAGTGGTCGAGGCGCACGGGCTGGATACCCGCAAAGGGGTTCGCTTCCGGCGGGACGGGCTCGACTGGATCGCCCTGGATACGGACTTGGCGGCCTGCGAAAAGACCCGGACCCTGGGGTACCTGCTGAGAAACGAGCCAAAGAGTGTGGCGTCCAAGGCAAAAATCGAGGGGGATTTCAGTTCCGGCAGCGGGTTGAGCCCGGTGCTGACCCTGTGCTGTCCCACTCGCTGACGCTGAGTACGGCCCCGGGTCTTCGGGGCCTCGACGTTTTTTCTTTTGGGACGCCTCACGGCCCCCGGCGGTTTAACGCCCCACCAACCCCCCCTTCCCGTTCCCACGGAAGAAGGGGGGATCTTTTTGGGGGAGAAGGGTTCGTCTGGGTCCCCGGCGCAAGTTTCCGAACCGGCGGCCCCCGGGAGGCAGGCATTTTCCCCCTCTCCCGGACCGGATTCCATGGGCGGTTCTCCATGGCAGGTGCGGGGCAATGATTTACGAACCCGGTCGGTCCCCGGCCCCTCCGCCGCCACAGGCCCCGGGGAGGAGATCTTCCCCGGGGTGGCAAAAGCCTTCGCAGGGATCCCTCCCGATCTCTGCGCACCTCGATTCCACGGGGGTCAAAAGTAACTGGACCCGTCCCAGCAATGGGTGCACAGTCTTTCCTTGGGCAGCCCGATGGACGCCACCAGGTCTTCCAGTCGCTGGTATTTGAGGCTGGTCAAGTGAAGTCTGCGGCGAATTTCCTCGGTCATGGCCAGGTTTTTTTCCGACCCGTGGGCGGCATAGGCCTCGAGATCCGTGTCTTCGGTGCCCTCGATCTCCCGGATGACCTGGCGTCCGACCAGGTCGAGGGTGGAACGGGAGGTGGAAAAATTCAGAAATTCGCATGGATAAATCAGGGTCGGGCAGGCGGGCCTCATGTGAACTTCCCGGGCCCCGTAGCTGTAAAGGACCCGGATGTTGTCTTTGAGCTGCGTTCCTCGAACGATGGAGTCTTCGCAGAAGAGCAGCCTCTTGTCTTGGATCAGCTTGCGCACCGGGATGAGCTTCATCTTGGCCACCAGGTCGCGGAGTTGCTGGCTTTGGGGCATGAAGCTTCGAGGCCAGGTGGGGGTGTACTTGACGAAGGGGCGCCGATAGGGAAGCTGCCTTTCGGTGGCGTATCCCAGGGCATGGCCGATGCCCGAGTCGGGGATCCCGGCCACGTAATCCACGGGGACGGAATCGTTGCGGGCCAGGGCGGCGCCGCACATATTCCGGGCGAATTCCACGTTGATCCCTTCGTATTCGGAAGCGGGATACCCGTAATAGACCCACAGGAAGGCGCAGATCTGCATGGCCGGTCCTGGCTCGATCCGGGTTTCCCAGCCGTCGGCACTTAGGAAAACCCCTTCGCCGGGTCCCAGGAATCGCTCGGTTTCGAAGCCCAGGTTGGGAAAGGCGCAGGATTCCGAGCTCGCGGCCACGGCCCCGTCCCGGCGGCCCAGGACCAGGGGGGTCCGGCCCAGGCGGTCCCGAACCGCGTAGATTCCCTCGCCCGCCAGGAGCAGCATCGAGCAGGATCCCCGGACCAGGGCCTGCACCTTGCGGATTCCGTTTTCGAAGCAATCTTCCTCGCAGATCAGCTTGGCCACCATTTCGGTGGGATTGATGGTCCCGCTCGAGGTGTCCGAAAAGGATCGGCGCCGCCCCAGGGCCGTTCGTATGAGCTCCTCGAGGTTGGCGATCTTTCCCACGGTGGCGATGCCGAAGGTCCCCAGGTGCGACCCGACGATGAGGGGTTGAGGGTCGGTGTCACTGATGACGCCGATGCCGCAGTTTCCCCGAAAGGTCGCCAGCTCCGGCTCGAACTTGGTTCGAAAGTAGGTGTTTTCGATGTTGTGGATGGATCGCTGGATGCCTTCCGCGTTTCGGACGGCCATCCCTCCCCGGCGGGTCCCCAGGTGCGAGTGATAATCGGTTCCGTAAAACAGGTCGGAAACACAATCCCCTTTGGATACGACTCCAAAAAGACCTCCCATACGTCCACCTTCAAAGAGTGATGATTGCCCGGAAACCAGGATTCAAAGAAACCGAAGGCGCCCTCCGCGGGTATTCAAAAGCAGCAACCGTGACGGCATTGGCATCGGATCCCCGCAAGCGCGCCCGAGCCTATATCATAGCATTGGACTCGGGATCGTGTCCAGGCGAGGGAACGGTGATCGCCCCGGCCGGGAGGACCCCCGCCGGGTGCTCGTTGCCGACAAAGAAGATGGGAAAGGGGGAGGCTCGGATCGAGCGATTGGGCCGCTACGAACCCCGTTTCGTCATTCCATATTCCATAAGAAAACGGAAACTTCCATGGAACGAAGCGAAACCCGTTGGATGGGGTAATCCCGCTCGGGCGGGAATCCGTGAACCCGTCTCTCACGCAGGCCACTTTGCCGGTCGTCATTCCCGTGCAGGCGGAAATCCGGGAAGAGCGCGCATCCCCCCCCGTTTGGATGCCCCCTTCGCCTGCATGAGCCCAGGGTGCTCTCGGAATCGCTCAACTCCGGAGCGATCCTTCCCGAGCGACACTCCCCTTGTTGGACCGGTTTGGATGGTCTATGTTGAGTCCCCGGGACTTGACGGCCCCGGCGGGGTCGTCCATGGAGGAAGGGCATCGATGAAAGCAATCTCTCTTGGGCTGCGGGGAAGAATCGCCGAACTGAAGCAATTCGGGTGGTCAGGCCGGTTTCGGGGGACGTTTCTCAGCATCGTCGTGGGCGTCATCGCCGGACTCGGCGCCATTCTGTTCGAAGAGCTCCTGCGCCAGGCGCTTCATTACTTCCTTTTCTTGAGCACCGGGTTCAAAGAACCTCTCCAGGGGTCGGAGGCTGCCGCCGTGAGCGCCCTGGCGTCGGTGCGTTCCTGGCTCTTCCTGGTGATCCCGACCCTGGGCGGCCTGGCGGCGGGCCTGCTGGTCTTCTTCACGGCCCCCGAGGCCGAAGGTCACGGCACCGACGCCATGATCGATGCCTTCCACCGCCGTGGGGGCCATATCCGAAAACGAGTGCCCCTGGTGAAAATCCTGGCTTCGGCCATCACCATCGGCAGTGGAGGGTCTGCGGGCAAGGAGGGACCCATCGCCCAGATCGGGGCGGGATTCGGGTCGGTCCTGGCCACGATCCTGCGCCTTCGTCCCCGGGATCGGCGCATCCTGGTCCTGGCCGGTGCCTCGGGAGGCATCGGCGCCATCTTTCACGCTCCCCTGGGAGCGGCCCTTTTTGCCCCGGAAGTCCTCTACCGGGGTACCGATTTCGAGTCGGACGCCATCCTGCCCTGCATCATCTCCTCCATTGTGGCTTCTTCCATTTTCGACCAGTATTTCGGCAGGCAGGCCCTCTTCTTCCCCGGCCCCGTGGATTTCAGCGTGATCGAACTGCCGGCCTACGCCCTGTTCGGCATGGTGTGCGCCGGGGTCGGTTACGTGTACATCAAGGTCTTTTACGGATCCAGGGACCGGGTTTTTCGCCCCGTCCGGATTCCCAAGATGCTCAAACCGGCCCTGGGAGGATTTCTCCTGGGCTTGACGGCCCTCCTTTGCCCCCCGATCATGGACGGGGGTTACGGATGGATCCAGGCGGCCATGGAAGGCAAGATCTTCTGGGGCACCATGCTCCTGCTGGTCTTTATGAAGATTGCGGCCACCTCCTGCACCATCAGTTCGGGGGGCAGCGGCGGCGTCTTCGGACCGTCGGTGTTCATGGGAGCCATGTTGGGAGGTGCCTTCGGGTTCCTGGGGCACGGTCTGGCGCCCCAGTACGTGGTGCACCCGTCTTCCTTTGTGGTGGTGGGCATCGGGGGTTTTTTTGCCGGGGTTGCCAAGGTGCCCGTCTCCTCCATCATTATGGCCTGCGAGATGTGCGGCAATTACGCCCTCCTGGTGCCCCTCATGCTGGTCTCGGCCCTGTCCACCCTGGCCCTGGGAAAAACCGGCCTGTACGAAAAACAGACGGGCTCGCGACTCACCTCGCCCGCTCACATGGGGGAATTTGCGGAACAAATCCTGGAACAGCTCGAAGTGCGTCAGGCCGTAACCCTTCGGCCGGTGACCCAAATACGCGAGAGTACTCCCTTTCATGAACTCCTCAAGATCGTCACCGCCTCCCAGGAACTTCATTTTCCCGTGGTGAACGGAGACGGGAAGATGACCGGGATCTTGTCCTTGAACGACATCCGGCAAGTGATGCTCGAAGAAGGCATCGGGGATCTCATCGTGGCCAAGGACGTGGCAACGCCCAACGTGGTGTGCGTCTTTCTGGATGAGAGCCTGAAGTCCGCCTTGCAGAAGATGATCCAGATCGATGTGGACGAACTTCCGGTGGTCTGTCGGCAAGCCCCCGATTCCATCATCACCATGATCTCCAAGAGAGACATCATCAGCCACTACTACGAACGGAGTCGGTCCCTCCTCTGAGGACCCGTCCCCATGTCCTTTTTCCCGATTCCGGGAAACCGGATTCCAGAATTCGAATCATCGGGTTTTCATCCCTGAAGGTCGCAAATTCCCGCATTCCGGGGATCCGTTCACTTCCGTTCCCCCTGGTTTCTGAAAAGAGGGGGGACCCCGGGGTCGTTCCCCCCTCCGGGATCGAGCACCGCCCAACCGAGATCCGGGAGAAGGGCCCGGCTGCAGGCCTTTGTGGCCCGGACGGTTTTCGGGGGCGTCCGAAGGCACGGATTTCCCATGCAAAAGGGGATTCCCCGGGTGCTCCCGTCCGGATTTCGCGGACTGTTTTGCGCCCCCGGCCTTTGGCCTGCCCAGGACCTTGGCATTTTTCTTGCCTAAAATGACCGCCGTCCAAAGCCCAATGTCCCGTTCATGAAATGGGGGCCTCGGCATACCGCCCCTGTTCTCTCATTGAAAAAGAAGGTCCATTGATCGAGATTCCATCTCGAAGACCCTCGGGGTTGACCGGACGAAAAAAGGAAATTCACGCCCAAACCGGGCACGGCTCTCCCGAGGACGACCCAGTGGGCAAATGGATGAAACGTTCCCGCGGGAAGCAGGCAAATTGATGATGAATGCTCAAGAAAAAGGCGAAGAGGTGCGGGAGGAAAGACGAAATCCCGGGTCGAATCGAGGGCGGGAGCTCCTGGGGATCATTCCCACACTCACTCACCAGCTCAACAATTCCCTGGCAGCCATCGTCGGTTGCGCAGAACTGTGCCTGCTTCAGCCGGATAACACCGGAGCGGTGCAAGGACGGTTGGAGAAGATCTTGGGAGCCACCCGGAGGATCCAGGGGATCAACCAGCTCATCGTGGACCTCACCCGCGAGATCATGTGCCCGTTGGGGACGGTGAAGGTGGGGGCCCTGATCGAAATGGGCATTGCAGCTTGCCGAGGCCTCATATCCCGGGAGGGGATTGCGGTGCAAATCATGGTCGATCCCGGTGAGTTGAACGTGCCGGGCACCAAGTCCGCCCTGCAACGGGTGTTTACGAACCTGATCCTCAATGCCGTCGAAGCCATGGAGGGCCGCCCCGAGAAGCTTTTGAAAATCCGGGCGGAAAAGGAGGAAAGCACCTCCATGATCCGGGTAACCATCGAGGACACGGGCTGTGGGATTTCCGAAGAACGCCTGGAGGAGGTATTCCAGCCGCACTACACCAGTAAGCCCGACGGCATGGGACTGGGGCTTTGTGTGGCCCGGGAGATTCTTGGAGGTCACGGCGGGTCGTTGAGCCTGAAAAGCGTTTTGGGAAGAGGGACCGTGGTCGAGCTTCGTCTGCCGGCCCATCGACCCGACTGCCATCGAGGATAGTCCGGGGCCCGGCCCAATGAGCCGCCCCCTCCGCCCGGTCCTTTCCCGGTTGGAAGGGGGGCGTATCCGAGCTTCGAGAAAGTTGCCCGGGGATCCTACAGGAGCGAAGCGCATGGAAGGGGAGCTGAGGATCGGAACCGTCATGGATCAACTGGCTATGGAGGTTTTCCAGGCCCATTGGTCGCGGTTGGTGAGGGAGTCTTCGGGGTATTTGATCGATGCCGTCTGGGGCAACGAAGCCTCGGGGGCCTTGACCCCAATCCAGCGGGAAATCCACCAGAGGGTGATCCTGGCCTTGGATCGCGTGATGGCCGGCTTTTGGGCCCAATCTTTGGGGGACGTTCCCCGGGAGGCCATCAAGAACTTGGTGCAGGAAATGCTGGTGTGGAGGCTCCTCTACGCTTTCGAGTTGTTCCGCAGGCGGCTGAGCGAAGAGGAATGGGAGAGCGACCTCCCCAACAGAAACAAGGTTTACAATTAGAGGTCGGCAGACTTCAGGGGGTTCGCCTCGGGATTGAGGCGTTGCGGTCAGGCCTGCAGCCAATGCGCCGGGGCGAGTGCCGGAATGCCCACGGCAGACGATGCCTCATGCAGACTTCCGGGCCAGGATCTCCTTGAGGAGCCGTGGATTCGCTTTTCCCCCGGATGCCTGCATGGCCCTGCCCATAAGAAATCCCATGGCCTTGGTCGCCCCTTTACGATAGTTTTCCACCGCAGACGGATTTTCCGCCAATACCCGGTCCACTAGGGCCTCCAATTCCCCCTCCGCGGAAACCTGCCGAAACCCGCATTCTTCCACGATCCGCTCCGGCGGGGAGGGGTCGGTCATCATCCGTCTGAGGACCTCCTTGGCGGCGTTGGCGTTGATTTCTTCCCGATCCAGCAGTCCCAGGAGTCCCGCCAATCGATCCGGGGCGGCAGGGCAATCGGTGAGGGCGATATTGCCTTCCTTGAGCAACGGGAGCAGTTGGCCGGAGATCCACTGAACGCACGTTCGCGGGGAGGCTCCCAGGGCCGCCGTCGCCTCGAAATAATCGGACAGCTCCCGTTCGGAGGCCAGAAAGGACGCTTCCTCCCGGCTGAGCTGGTACTGTTTTACGAAACGATCGGTCTTCCCGGCGGGCATTTCGGGCAGGCGGGCCTTCAAGTCCTCGAGCCACGCATCCTCGATGACAATGCGAGGCACGGAAGGGTCCGGCACGCACGGCCCCTCGAATTTCTCCCGCATGGGCAGGGTTGCCCCGTTGTCGGGGTCCCACAGGCGCGTATGGAGCACAATGGGCTCGCCCGCAGCCAGGCAGGTCTCCTGGCGCTGTATCTCGTAAGCAACGGCATCGCCCACGCTGCGGATGGAGTTCATATTCTTGATCTCGACCTTGGTGTTCAGTGCGCTGCTGCCTCGAGGGCGAAGGGAAACGTTGGCATCCACCCGCATGGTGCCCTGTTCCATGCTGCATTCGGCACTCTCGGAATAGCGCAGCTGAATTCGCAGGGCACGCAGGAATTCCATGGCTTCCCGGGGACTTCGAATGTCCGGCTCGGTAACGATTTCCACCAGGGGCACCCCGGCCCGGTTGAAATCCACCAGACTCACCGGGGTCCTTCCTTCATTCTCGTGGACCAGTTTGGCCACATCCTCTTCCATGTGGATCTTCCGAATCCGGATTCTCTTGGCGGCGCCGTCCCCGCAAGGAATGTCCAGCCATCCGTTCAGGGCCAGGGGCTGATGGAACTGGGAGAGCTGATATCCCTTGGGCAGGTCCGGATAGTAGTAGACCTTCTGATCGAAAGCGCTTTCCTTCCGGATTTCGCAGTGAAGAGACAGGCAGGCAAGAACGGCCCGCTCCAGGGATTCCCGGCTGAACCGGGGAAGGTAGCCGGGCAGCCACAGGCAGATGGGACAGGTGTTTCGATTGGGTTCATCTCCCACCCGGGTGGAGCAGCGGCAGAACATTTTCGTCCGGCAATTCAGTTGTACGTGGATTTCGAGCCCTATTACCGCCTCGTAGTCCATGATCATCGAACTCCTTCCATCGTTTGGAACCATTGCCCGGCCACTCTCAAGAGCCGTTCGTCGCCGAACAGGGGGCCCACCAGCTGGAGGCCCAAGTCCGAGTCCCCATGGAGGACGAGACGGGGAAGGCTCAGGGAGGGAAGGCCCGTCACGTTGGACCACAGGGTCAGGCTGAAGGGGTCGTAGAGCTCTCCGACGTCGGCGGGGTTGGAAGGGGCGGCGCCCGGGCGCCGGGTGGGCAGAACCACCAGGTCCGCCTGTTCCCACAGCCTCCTGCTTTCCCGGACCAGGCCGGACCGAATGCGGCATGCATTTTCGAAGGCCGGGTAGTCCTGGAACTGGAAGTAGGCACCCTGGAAGAGATAGGCTTTCACCAGCGTGCCGAAGGATTCGGCTCGGGAACGCAGGTACATTTCGTTCCAGTTTTTTGCCCCGGAGGCCCGATGGCCGTAGCGTACCCCGTCGAATTTCCCGCAGCTCGAGGACGCCTCCACGGAACCGACCACGTTGTGGACCAACCGGGCCAGGTCGAAGCCTTGGAATTCCACCTCCCGAACCGTCGCGCCCAAGGACTCCAACCGGGACAGCGCCTTCTCGAGAGCCGTCCGCTCGGCGGAATCCAACCCGTTCATGCACTGGACGATCGTTCCCACCGATACGGGGGAATCCAAAGATTCCGGGGGATCGGCCGCGGCGCAGGCTTCCGGGTCCGGCATGGAGGGGTCTCGGTCGTCTTTTCCTCGGACCGCCCGGAAGGCTGCGGAAATGTCATCCAGGTTTTTTCCCAGGAAACCGCAGCAGTCCATGGAAGGAACCACGCCCACCAGGCCGAACCGGGATACCATCCCGTAACTGGGCTTGAACCCGAACACCCCGTTCACTGCCGCCGCGACCCGCGCTTCCCCGAGGGTGTCCGTCATGAGGGAGAAGTCGACCTGGCCGTTGCCCAGGACCCTCGAGAGATCCTCCGGGCAGAGGCCCAAGCCCAGCTCCCGGGAGAGTGCCCAACTCACCGGTTGCGCACCGCACTCCTTGAGACGCCGGACGACGGTGGCGTCCTCGAGGGCCGTGAAGCCGCGGAGAGCCAAAGACCCGGCTTCGGTGGGGAGGCCTTTCACCGAGAGGTTGGACGGGACTCCCACCCGCTTCCCGGCCGGGGAGGCGTTTCTTGCCGCGGTTCCGTGGGCTGAGTTCCCCGGGTTGGAGACGTCTGAATGCATGCAACTCACTCCCTTGTTGAATGGTGGACTCCACAGGCTCCCGGGACGGATGTCATTCCAGGATGCTCGCCACTTTGTAGTAATTTCCCTTGACGGAAGGAGCGCACCGGAGAAGCTCGCCGGATGCGGAAAGAGGGCACAAAACGGGCTCGGCCTGCTCCTTGAGGGGGTCCGTCACGGGACATACGGAGAAGAGAGGCCCCTCCCGGGGAGCTCGAAGTCCGGCGGTCCGGGCCATTTTCTTGGCGTCCTCGAGGGCCGCCGCCAGGAGGGGCCGTTCCTCTTCGCTGAAACCGATCCGGGAAACCCAGGCCAGGTGGTCCAGGTCGTCCTTCCGGTCCCGGGGCCCCGGCATGGGCTGGGTCTCCCCCCGGTCCAGGAGCCCCAACTCCTTGAGTTGCTCCCGGGAAACCGTCGAAGGAGCCCGGGTCAGGGGACAGAAGGCGCTGCGGTTCTTGGGAAAAGCGGTAACCTCCCGGATGGACGAAGTCCCCAAAATCATGGAAACCATGCGGTCCATTCCCAGGGCAAGTCCCCCGTGGGGCGGGGCTCCGTAGTCCAAGGCCCGGAGGAAGAACCCGAATTTTTCCTCCACCTCTTCCGCCGACAGCCCCAGGGCCTCGAAGACCCGCATCTGCAGGTCCTTGTGGTGAATGCGGATGCTGCCTCCGCCCAGTTCCTCTCCGTTCACCACCAAATCGTAGGCCCTGGAGAGGAGCTGCAGGAGCTGATCCGAGTCGGCGGGGTCGAAATCTTCCCGGTCGGGGGACGTAAACGGATGGTGGTTGGAGGCGATGCCCTCCTCGGTTTGGGTGAATAGGGGGAACTCGGTGATCCACAAGGGACGATAGATTCCCCGGGGGATGAGATCCAACCGGGCCGCCAGGTGGAGCCTAAGCTGCCCCAGGGCCGACACCACGGTGTCATAGGATGCGTCGGCAATCATGAGAACGACATCGCCGTCTTTGGCGGCGAATCGATCCAGCACCGCCTGCTTTTCTCGAGGGCTGAAGAACTGGACGATGTTCGAGTCGAGATCGCCGTCGGCAACCCTCATCCAGGTCATGCCCCTGGCGCCGAAGGAGGGCACGATCTCCTTGGCATACTCGTTCTGGAGGACGTTCTTGCTCAGGTTTTCCGATTGCCCCCGGACACAGATCCCCTTGATCCGTCCGCCGCGATCCAGGATCTGTTTGAAGATGCCGTAACGGGTTTCCCGGAAAAGGTCGGTGGCTTCCACGAAGGTGAGGTCGAAGCGGGTGTCGGGGCGGTCCGTACCGTAGAGGTCCATGGCCTCGCGGTACGTCATGCGGGGAAAGGGGCGGGGCAGGCGGATGCCCGCCGCCTGGAACATGCGCGCCGCCAGCTCTTCGGTAAGATCGTAGATGAACTCCTCGTCGATGAAGGACGCCTCGATGTCCAGCTGGGTGAATTCCGGCTGTCGGTTGGGACGCAGGTCCTCGTCTCGAAAGCAGCGAACCACCTGGAAGTAACGCTCGAATCCGGCCACCATGAGGAGCTGTTTGAAGAGCTGAGGAGACTGGGGGAGAGCGTAGAAATGCTGCGGGTGGAGGCGGCTGGGTACCAGGTAATCCCGGGCCCCTTCCGGGGTGCTCTTGGTGAGCATGGGGGTTTCGATTTCGACAAATCCCCGTTCGTCCAGCACGTTCCTGGCGCATTGGAGAATGCGGTAGCGCTGGACGAGGAGCTCCTGCATGCTGGGCCTGCGAAGATCCAGGTAGCGATACTGGAGCCTCAGGTCTTCGGAAACCGCATCCATGCGTCCGGTGGTGCCGCCCGCCGTCATGGCCTTCTCGGAAATGGCGAAGGGAAGCGAGGCGGCCCGGCTCAGGACCTCGAGGTCTCGAGCGACCACTTCGAGGTTGCCGGTCTCGATATGGGGGTTTTCCGTCCCCGGGGCCCGACGGTGGACGCGGCCTTTCACCCGGATACAGAACTCGCTCCTCAAATGACCCGCCTCTTCACACGTGCGGCTGGAAGCGAATTCGGGGCTGAAGACCACCTGCAAGATCCCCGTGCGGTCGCGCAGGTGGATGAAAAGCACTTCTCCGTGGTCCCTCAGGGCATCGACCCACCCGGCCAGGCAAACCTCTTGGTCCACGTCGTCGAGGGTCAGGTTTCCACAGTACGATCGATGGTTTCCGTTCATGGTGTGTCCGCTCTTTTCCGGTATCGGGATCGGCCGCCGGGAAGTCTCCATGAACCGGAGAATGGGGTTCCTGGATTCTCCGGGCGTTGGGCGGTCCCCCGAATGCAAATCCATGGGGCAACATGTCCCTCTCAAAAGGCCCGCGCATATCAGCGCCACTAATAGCATGAGATGCACGTTAAGCCAAACTGAACCGACAGTTGGTCTCGGGCATGACGGGGGTCAGGTCTCCGTATGGCTGACCTCAGGGGTCTTGTCTCCGTATGGCGTGTTTCGTGCGGGCAAAGGGGGTAGGGTCGACCGGGCGGTCGCCCCAACCAGGCGTTGTGGGGCGCAATCCCACTCTCGTCCATGGGACGGTTCTGCGGGCCTATGGGTCGATTTCCTCTTGAGACCTGTTCCGGGGGATCGGCCTTGGGGCCTCGACCCACGGCGAATGGTTGCGAACTCTACGGGTTCGCTCGGAGGCGGCGATCTATCCCCGCCTGATCGCAGATGTGGGTAAAGGGCAGGCCTAGGTCTTGGGGGAAAGGTCCGGTTCCCACCCGCCTCCCAGGGCCTTGTAGAGGGCGATGAGGTGCAGGGCCAGGTTCCGGGTGCTTTGGGCCAGGGCTTCTTCCGAGACGAACAGGGAGCGCTGGGCGGTAAGAACGTTCAGGAAATCGGTTTCCCCCTCCACGTAGAGGCGGGTGGCGAGGTCGACGGCTTTGCGGTTGTTTTCGACGGCGATCTCGAGGAGCCGGAGGTGTTCCTGCTCTTTTGAATAGGCCGCCAGGGCGGTTTCGACGTCCTTCAGGGCCGTGAGGACGGTCTTCTCGTAGGCCAGCAGGGCCTGTTCCTGGAGGGCGTTGCGCAGTTCGATGTTCCAGCGGATTCTGCCGGCATCGAAGACGGGCCAGGAGATGGAGGGACCCATGGAGTAAAAGCCGCTGCTCCATTGGGCCAGGGAGCTGAGGCTTTCTCCTGAAAAGGTCAGGGACCCCGTGAGGGAGAACTTGGGAAAAAGGTCGGCGGTGGCGACCCCGATGCGTGCCGTCGCCGCGTGAAGCCGGGCTTCGGCCCGGCGGATGTCCGGACGCCTGCGCACCAGGTCCGAAGGCAACCCGACGGGCACTTCCGGGGGCGTTCGGGGAATGGGTTCCCGGTCGTCGAGTTCGAGGAGCAGGGAAGCAGGTTCCTTTCCCAGGAGCAGGCTCAGGCTGTAGATCGCCTGCCGGGCCGTGGATTCGAGCAAGGGCACCTGGGAAGCCGTACCGGCGGCCTGTGCTTCGGCGTTGGCCACATCGAGGCCGCTCACGAAACCGGCTTCGTAGCGCTTGCGGGTGATGTCCGCCGTTCGCCTTTGGGCTTCGAAGTTTCTCCGGGCGATGGCCAGTTCCTGCTGGGCCCCCCGAAGGTTCAGGTAGTTGACCCCGATCTCGGCTGCCAGGGACACCAGGACGTCTCGCCGGTCCTCGACGGCGGCCCGAAGATCCGCATCGAGGGCCTCGACGTTGCGCCGGGTGCCGCCGAAAAGGTCCAGTTCCCACGAGGAATCGAGCCCCGCCTGGAAGAGGTCTTTTTCATCCGCCACGGTTCCGCCGGAGATGAGAGAAGATCCTCCCACCGGCGAAGTGCGGGACCTCGAAGTCAAAGGGCCGCTGCGAAGGTAGGATGCGCCGCTTTCGACGGAGGGCCACAAGGCCGAGGAACCCATACCGCGAGCCGCCCGGGCCTCGCGAATCCGGGCCGTCGCCTGCCGAAGGTCCGGGTTGGAATCGATGCCCCTCTCGATCAAGGAAACGAGAGCGGGGTCCTCGAAGCTCTTCCACCATTCCACCAGGGTACCGGCTCCCCGGACCGCCCGGCTGACGACTCCTCCGGGACCGGGCTCCACCCCTTTCCATTCCGAAGGCACCTCGGATCGGGGCGGCTGGTAATTGGGTCCCACCATGCATCCCGCCATCCAAAGAAGGCAAAGCCCGCAGAGCCAGGCAAGGCCCCAAAGGCGCTCCCTCGGGGAACGGCCGGTCTCTGCTTCCGGGCTCTGCCCGGGATGCGGGCACGGTTCGAGTCTTTCGATGCTCGCAGACAAAGGCATGAACTCTCCTCGTTATTCGTAGCGCAAGGCGATGATGGGATCCAGGCGAGAGGCTTTCCAGGCCGGATAGTAGCCGAAAACGATCCCCACGGTGACCGAAACGGCAAAAGCGGCCAAAATGGCATCCACGGAAAGCTCGGTGGGCCATTGGAGCACCAGGGTCACCACGAAAGAGATCCCGCGGCCCAGGAGGATCCCCACGGCCCCGCCCAGAAAGCACAGCACCACCGATTCCACCAGGAACTGCTGCAGAATGCTCCTTCGGCGTGCCCCGACGGCCATGCGCAACCCAATCTCCCGGGTGCGCTCGGTGACGGACACGAGCATGATGTTCATGATGCCCACGCCGCCCACCATCAGGGAAATGAGGGCCACGGCCAGGAGCAGCTTGGTCATCATGTTGGCCGTGGAAGACATGGCCTTGGTCATCTCGGTCATGTCCCGGATGGTGAAGTCGTCCGGTTTTCCGGGGCGAATGCGGTGCCGGTCCCGCAGAAGCCGGGTAATGTCCTCGATGGCCGAGGCAATGTCCCCTGAGGAACGGGTGGCGGCCAGGATTTGATCCACATCGGTGAACCGGGCCTGGAGAGGGTTGCTGGCCGCCTGGGTCGCGGATTGTTCCGGGTAGAGGTTGGTCTTGGAATTGGGATAGAGCTGGCTGGTGGTATTGGTCTGGGACGTGGTCCCCGAGGAGGTGCCGGTGGTGGAAGCGCTCTGATTGGAGCTCCCCAGGGTGCTGCCCGTGACCCGGTACTTGATGGTGGTCCAGGGGGCCAGGAGGACATCGTCCTGGTCCATTCCCATCATGTTGGCCCCCTTGCTGTTCAGGACTCCCACCACTTTGAAGGGAACGTTGTTGATGCGGATTTCCTTTCCCACGGGGGACTCTCCCTGGAAGAGCTCTCGAACGATGGTTTGTCCCAGGAGGCAGACTTTCCCGGCATTGCGCACATCCTGGCGGGTGAAGGGTTCTCCCTCCCCCAGACCCCACTCCCGTGCCTCGAGAAATTCGGGCGTGGTTCCGTACATTACCGACGGGACCCAGTTGCGGTTGCCGTACACGATCTGGGTCCTGGCTCGTACGGCGGGAGCGACCGCCCGCAGGCCGGAGACCTCGGATCGGATGGCTTCGGCGTCTTCGGGAGTGAGGGTGCGGACACTGCCGCTGCCGAAGCTAACCCCACCGCTGGCGGCCGTTCCCGGAAGGATGAGCAGGTTGTTGGCCCCCATGCTGGCAATGGTCTGCTGGATGGACACGGACGAGCCCCGGCCGATCTCCATCATGGCGATGACGGCCCCCACGCCGATCATGATTCCCAGGGTGGTCAAGGCCGCCCGCAGGATGTTTCTGCGAAGGCCGTTGAGGGCGGTGGGAAGCATGCGGCGCCCTGCCATGAGAAACCCGCCCCCCCCGCTCCTTTTCTCCCGATCCCGGTGTGGGGCCGGTTCGAGGACTGCAGGCGCCGGTCTTTCGGCAACGGGAGAGGTCCTCTCCTCCGATTCGATAAGGCCGTCCCGTATGCGGATGATCCGCCCGGCGTGCCGGGCCACGTTCTCGTCATGGGTCACCAGGACGATGGTCATTCCCTCTTCTTCGTTGAGCTGCTGAAAGATCTTCAGGACCTCCTCGCTGGTTTGCGAATCGAGGTTTCCCGTGGGCTCGTCTGCAAAGAGGAGGGACGGACGATTGATGAGGGAACGGGCGATGGCCACGCGCTGCTGCTGGCCCCCCGAGAGCTGGGAAGGTTCGTGAAGAAGCCAAGCCCCCAGCCCCACCCTCTCGAGGAGTTCTTCGGCACGTTGCCGCCCCTCTCCCTCCGGCGGCGGCGTGGGGGCGTAGGAAAGGGGCATGACCACATTGCCCATGGCGCTGGTGCGGGGCAGCAGGTTGAAGTTCTGAAAGACGAAGCCGATTTCCTCGTTTCGCACCAGGGCGCGCTCATCCGCCGACATGGCCGTGATATCGCGCCCGTCGAGCCAATACTCTCCTGAGGTGGGGCGGTCCAGGCATCCCAGGATATTCATGAGGGTGGTTTTCCCCGACCCGGAGG
>Ga0116192_1000886_pt1 | contig 21754 bp, 16 predicted proteins | sample AD_UKC113_MetaG_FD_89876 | JGI IMG/M metagenome (GOLD analysis project Ga0116192, IMG submission 89876) | Active sludge microbial communities of municipal wastewater-treating anaerobic digesters from Hong Kong - AD_UKC113_MetaG | ecosystem: Engineered > Bioreactor > Anaerobic > Digestate... | reverse complement strand
GGGCTTACCTGGGTTTTTCCCTAGCCCTGGCACCCCGGCGGATGCTGGAGCGGCTCGCCACCCTTCGGCGCCTGGTTCGGGGGGAGGGAGGCTCACGGTGAAAACGCCCCCGGTGACGGTGATGCTCCCCACCTACAATCGCGCTCATTTCCTGCCCACGGCCGTGGAAAGCGTCCTGGGACAGACCCGGGGGGATTTCGAGCTGGTGGTGGTGGATGACGGCTCCACGGACGAGACTCCCGCCGTGATGGAGGCCTTTCGGGATGAAAGGATTCGCCTGATCCGCCAGGAAAACCGGGGAATCAGCGGGGCGTTGAACCGGGCTTTGGCCCACGCCCGGGGAGAGATCATCGCCCGCATCGATTCCGACGACCGATGGCTGCCGAATCTCCTGGAAAAGGAAATGGGAATCCTCGAAAAGCGTCCGGAAGTCGGGTTGGTGTATTCCCGGGCCCAGGCCATGGACGAAACGGGACGACCCCTGGCCCAAGTCCTGGGAGTCCCCGAACGATACCCCGGGGAGACTCTCAAGAGCCTTCTCTACGGAGATTTCGTCTGTACCATCACGACCCTGGTCCGGAAGCGATGCCTGGACGAAGCGGGACCTTTCGACGAGTCCCTTTCGGGCAACGAGGACTGGGACATGTGGATCCGCCTGGCGCCCGTCTGCAAGTTTCATTTCCTGGACGAGGTCCTGGCCCACTTCAGAATGCACTCCCATCGCACCACGGGAAAAGGATCTCCCCTTTTTGATCGCGTTGCCCGGGGGAGGTTCCGGACCCTGGATAAGGCTTTCGGCCGGAAGGACCTGGGAGCCGAACTCCTGCAGGTCAAGGGCCTTGCCTACCGAAACGCCCACATGGATGTGGGGTTGCGGTGGCTGTCCGCGGGCGAGATCTCGAGGATGGGGCATCATTTCCGGTGCGCCTTCAGGGAAGGGGGCAACCCCGTCGCAACCCTGGCCCGCATCTGCTTCCTGGTGCTGCACTACCGGTATTTGAGCAAACGGACCTGGGGAGTCCGGTTGGTGGAACGGCTGGCCGCCGCAGGAAGGCGAAGGCGGGGGCGGGACCGGGAGGACTAGGCATGGGTGTTCACCCCGGCAGAACCGGGACTTTGGCAGTGGTCAGCATGGACATCCGGCGGGACCTCATTGCCCCCATGCACCGTTTCGAACAGCTCAGGATCCGGCATTTCTTCCGGCGAGCCCCCTACAACGATCTGCGTTCGTCCGATTGGGACGAAAGCCTCATCCCCTTCAAGGGCCCCCTGGATCTTTTGCGCCTCCTGCGGCGGGAGAAACCGGACATTCTTCAAACCGTGGAAATCCTATCCCTGGGGCAGCTTCCTTACACGGCTGCGATCTTCTTTTACGCCGTTCTTCGAAGGATTCCCCTGGTGGCGGGAGTCCACGTGGCCCGGCCCCTGGAAGAAAAGTACGGGCGGGTCCCGGCTCGGCTCCTGCGAGCTCTTCTTCAGCCTGTGGTGCGAAGGACCCGGCTGTTTTTCCATGTGAACGAGGGGGCCTCGAAAAACCTCGAGTGGATGGGGGTTCCGGCTTCCAAAACGGTCCGGCACATGTACGGGACCTGGGGGGTGGACCCCAAGGAGTTCAGCCCCGAACGGGACGGCCGGGAACCCGCCTGGGGGGAAGGGACGGTGGTGTTGTTTGTGGGACGAGTCCACCGGCAGAAGGGCATTTTCGATCTTCTCGAGGCCTTCCAACAAGTGTACCGGAAGAACTCCCGGGCGATCCTGGCGATCCTGGGGGACGGACCTCACCGGGCCGAGGCGCGGCGACGGGCGCTATCGCGGCTTCCGGAAAGGGCCGTGCGATTCTTGGGGACCATCCCCCACGGGGATCTGCCTCCCTATTTTCGCAGTGCCGCTGTCCTGGCGTCGCCGTCCCGGACTACCCGGGGATGGGAAGAGTACGTGGGCATGACGAACCTGCAGGCCATGGCCTGCGCAATCCCCGTGGTCTCCACCCGAAGCGGGGCAATCCCGGAATTTGTTCCCCACGGGGAGGCGGGAATCCTGGTGGAGGAAGGGGACGTGCCCGGATTGGCTTCGGCGCTTCTGGACCTTTTGGAAGACGAGGATCTGCGTCGGCGCATGGGAGCCGCAGGCAGGGCCCGGGTCCTGGATCGCTACGATGCGGGAGAAAACGTCCGGCGGGCCGAACGAATCATCCTGGAGCGGTGTTGAAAAGGGCCAAAGTCGGCATAGACGTTCAGTCGACCCGGGGGCGGAAAACGGGGATCGGAGTGTATACGGAAAACCTCCTGGCCGGGTTGCGCCGGGTCGCCCGCCAATACGAATGCCTCCCGATCTCCCGGGGGAGGAGCGGGGACTTTCGCACCCACCGGCGACTCCTGTGGCAGCAGGTCCTGTTGCCTTTGCAAGCCCGAATTGCGGGAGTGAGGCTTCTTCACATTCCGGGCTTCGACGCGCCCCGGTGGGCCCCCTGTCCCACGGTCCTTACGGTCCACGATCTCATCGGAGCACTTTTTCCCGGGAACTTTCCGCCGGTTTCTCGATGGTACTGGAGCTCATGGCTTCCCAAGAGCATCCGGTGGGCCGACCGGGTCATTGCAAGCTCTCATTCCACCCGCCGGGACATCCTTCGCCTGACGGGCGTTCCCGGGGAGAAGATCCACGTGGTGTATCCCGGGGTGGGGGAGGAGTTTCGGCCGGTCGAGGATGCTTCCCGCCTCGAGAGGACCGCGGCCAAATACCGGCTTCCCAGGAAGTTCCTGCTTTTTGTGGGCACCCTGGAACCCCGTAAGGGGGTGGACGTCCTGCTCGAGGCCTTCCGCCTGCTTGCAGGGGAAACGGACCACCACCTGGTCCTTGTGGGCCGGGCCGGTTGGGGGGTCGAGGATCTCCCGGGACAGCTCCGTCGGGCGGACTTTTGCGCCAGGGTCCATTGGAAGGGCTTCATTGACCCGGGGGACCTTGCGAACCTGTACAACCTTGCCGGCCTCCTGGTCTTCCCCTCCCGGTACGAAGGGTTCGGGCTGCCGCCCCTGGAAGCCATGGCCTGCGGCGTTCCGGTGGTTTGTACGGAAACCTCGAGCCTTCCGGAAGTGGTGGGGGATGCGGCGATCCGGGTGCCCGTCGGGGAAGCCCACTCCCTGGCCGAAGGAATCCTGCGGGCCCTCACCGATCGCGAACTGCGGGAACGCTTGCGCACCCTGGGTCTGCATCGCGCCCGCACCTTTTCCCGGGATGACGCCGCCGGACAGGTCGCCGCCGTCTATGATTCGCTTCTTTGACGCAACTTTGCGGAAAAAAATCAGCCCTTGTGGGTTTGCAGAGTGCCTCGGTGGGGATGCCGCGCGGTTGCACGGCGGAGAGGGTCGTCCCTTCCGCGTCGAATCTTTACGATATCGCCACAGGAGAAAGCGAAATGCCGGATCGCGTTTTCCCATGCGGTATTTGGGCCGGTCTTACGAGCAGAGGATGGAAATCTTCCCAAAGTCCCACCATTTCCGGATAATATTAGGGGCGAATCTGCCGAGTGAAACCACTGGTTTCGGTCGTCGTATTTGGGCACAATTCCCGAGAACGTGAGAAGGGCTGCGGTGCAGAAAATACTCGAGAAACTGTCGGGCCGGGTGGGAAAAGCAGTGGCTCACTATTGGGCTACCAGGGAAACACAGAGGAAAAAACAAGAGTTGCGCGGCCAATCGGATGCGGGGCTGAGAAGTGCCGTGACGGGCGGGGCGCAGATGGACGGTTTTATTGATTTGTTTACTGCACTCATCACGGAAACAGGCCTCCCGATGAAGTTCATCTTTCGAAAGACAGCCCTGGAGTTGCCCGGTTATTTTCGACCGACCAAGGAATGGGATCTTATCGTTGTCCGGGACGGCACCCTGGTTGCAGCAATCGAAGCCAAATCACAAGTCGGACCCTCATTCGGCAACAACTTCAACAACAGAACCGAGGAGGCCGTTGGAAGTGCCCTCGATCTTTGGACGGCCTTCGGAGAAGGGGCTTTCAATGCAGGGGCGCAGCCGTTCTTGGGTTATTTTTTCATGCTTGAAGAGTGCCCGGCTTCCCATCGGCCTGTAAAAGTCAAGGAGCCGCACTTCAATGTCTTTCCGGAGTTTGTCGGTGCATCCTACGCAAAGAGGTATGAATTGCTTTGTCGAAAGCTGGTTCTGGAACGTCATTATACTTCGGCCTGCTTCTTGACTTCCCGCAGTGACGCGGGTTTGAGAGGCGAGTATCATGAACCCGCCAAGGACCTTTCTTTTGAGAGGTTCGCAAAATCCATCCTGTCCCACGTAGGAGCATTCGCACAATGAGCCAAGCGGGCGAAACACGGCATCGACTGATCCATGCGGATGCGAGGGATCTATCCTTTCTTCCCGACGAATCCGTTCACCTGGTGGTAACCTCTCCTCCTTATTGGAACCTCAAGCGCTACAACGAACATCCGGATCAGTTGGGACATATTGAAGACTACGAAGCGTTTCTGTCCGAGCTCGAGAAAGTATGGCGTCACCTCTTCCGTATTTTGGTGCCGGGAGGGCGTCTGGTGTGTGTGGTCGGGGACGTGTGTGTCTCCCGCCGGAGATTCGGCCGACATCTTGTGTTCCCACTCCATTCGGATATTTGCGTATCCTGCAGGAAGATTGGTTTTGACAACTTGAATCCCATCATCTGGCACAAGATCTCGAATGCTACCTTCGAGGTCGCAAACGGATGCAAGTTCCTCGGGAAGCCCTACGAACCCAATGCAATCATCAAGAACGATATAGAATTCATCCTCATGCAAAGGAAGCCCGGGGGATACAGGCGCCCAACCGAGAAACAAAGGGAACTCAGCAAGATCAAGAAGAAAGACTTTGACGGTTGGTTTAGACAGATTTGGCATATCACCGGCGCTTCGACAAAAGACCACCCTGCACCTTTCCCCCTGGAACTTGCTTCACGATTGGTTCGGATGTTTTCTTTCGTCGGCGATACGGTTTTGGATCCTTTTTGCGGCACCGGGACCACCCTCATTGCGGCTCTGCGGTCTGGTCGAAACAGCGTCGGTATAGAAATAGACGATCATTATTGCCGGGCGACCGCTCGCTATCTCAAGGCGGAAACCGCAAACCTGAACATGTTCTACAAGGCCCATTTGTCTTTTGAGAAACTCGATATGGACGAATCGGGCAGTCTTCACGTTTGCGAAAATCAGGCCCTGTACAACGTCCGGTCTGCCAAGAGGACCATGGTCTAGCCGAAGGGACCCAACGGCGACGCAACCCGCGCAACGGATTCGGCGGCGCTATTCATGGATTCGAATGCGAGAACCGCAATGAGAGTCGGGATTGACGTCACGGCCGTCCTGCGGGGGCCCGGCGGAATGGCTCGGTACGCCCGGGAGTTGACCACCGCCCTCGGGGACGTGGACCGGGAAACCCGGATCATACCCCTGTCCGTGGGGAGCGGGTGCCCTACGGTGGTCCCACGGCGCCCCGGGAGTCGTCCCCCCAACGCGGCGGGCGCGGAAAGGGCTTTCCGGCTGCAAACACTCCTGGCTCACATGGTGGGCGCTTCCCAGGAGCGCCGGTTTCCTCTTCTGGATCTTTTCCATGGAACGGACAACCTGCTGCCCGCCTTCCGCCGGGTCGGAACCGTTCTCACTCTTCACGATTTTGTCTTCCGGCTCTTTCCCCGTACGACGGCTCCCCTCAATCGCCTGTACCTGAAGCTCGCCATGCCGCATTTCCTTCGCCGGGCCGATGCCCTCATTGCCGTCTCGAATTCCACAAGAATGGATGCGGAGCGGCTCTACGGAGTGACTCCCCAAAGAGTGCACGTGGTTCCCCTGGGGGTGAGCGAACGATTTGCTCCACGGGACCCTGGGGCTGTGCGCCGATCTCTGGGGGATCGGTACCGGTTGCCCGTGGATTTCCTCCTCCACGTGGGGGCCCTCGAGCCCCGCAAGAATCTGCAGGTGCTCCTGGAGGCTCTTCGATGGATGGGGGATGAGCGTCCGACCTTGGTCCTGGCGGGCCCCCCGGGACGGGGGGTCCGGGAGATCCGGGACGATCCGGCCGCAGTGTACGGGGACGGAAGGGTCATTTCCCTGGGGCCGGTCCCGGAAGAGGATCTGCCGGGGTTGTATTCCCTGGCAAGGGCCTTTGTTTTTCCCAGCCTGTACGAAGGGTTCGGCCTGCCGGTCCTCGAGGCCATGGCCTGCGGGACTCCCGTCTTGTGCAGCAAAGCGGCCGCCCTCGAGGAGGTGGTCGGGGACGGGGCCCTTCGGGTGGATGCCGAGGATGTTGCCGGGTGGGCCGAGGCCGTCCGAGCCCTTTGGAGCCGTTCGGGGCTGCGGCAGGAACTGCGACGGAGGGGATTTCGCCGGGCTCGGGGCTTCACCTGGGCAGCTACGGCACAAAAGACTCTCGAGGTCTACAAGGAGGTCCATGCGCGTCGCTCTGGATGCTCGAACCGCCACTGAACATTTTCCCGGAATCGGTCGCTACGTGGCGGGCCTGTCCTCGGGGATACGGGAGGCGGACCCCCGACTGCCGGTGCGGCTCCTGGCGGATCCACGGAATACCCTGTCGTGGCGGCCGCCTCAATGGGCCCGCATTCCGGCTCCCTGGTCCCCCTTTTCCCTCTCCCAACACTGGAAACTGAAGCCCGCCTTGAGGCGAAACGGCATCACCCTCTACCACAGCACTTACTACCCGGCGCCTTCTTTTCGAGACATCCCCACCGTGTGGACCTGCTGCGACCTGATCCCCCTGGTTTTCCCCCGGTTCTTTCCCCGATGGCAGCGAGTGGTGTTCCGCATCGCCCACCGGGTGCTGGTGGAAAGATGCCGACACATCCTCGCCATATCCGATTCGACCCGCTCGGACCTGCTGCGTTTCTTCCCTGCCCGGCCCGAGAAGATCTCCGTCATTCCCCTGGGGGTGGATTCCCGGTTTGTGCCTCGGGGGCGGGACGAGATCCAAGGGATGCGCAGGCGGGTCGGTCTTCCGGAAAAGTATGTCTTGTATGTAGGGATCAATAAGCCCCATAAGAACCTGGTGACCCTTCTGAAGGCATGGAGGGATTTCCGGCGGGAAGCTCGGTCCTCGGGGGACGACGTGCGGCTGGTCCTTGCCGGGCCCTGGGACGAGCGGTATCCCCAGGCAAAGGCGTATGCGGCCCGTGAGGGCCTCCAGGGGGAGGTGCTGTTCGTGGGGCCGGTGGAGGAGGACTTGCTGCCTTCGGTCTATTCGGGCGCCCGGGCTTTTGTCTTTCCCAGCCTGTACGAAGGTTTCGGCCTTCCCGTGCTCGAAGCCATGGCCTGCGGGACCCCGGTGTTGTGCGCCCACACGTCCGGCCTCCCCGAGGTGTGCGGAGACGCCGCGCTGTACTTTGACCCCCGGCAATACCGGACCCTCGCGGAGGGACTGCGGCGGGTCCTCGAGGATGCGGCTTTGCGGGAAGACTTGCGGAACAGGGGACTCGATCGGGCATCGGCCTTCTCCTGGGCACGAACGGCCCGGGAAACCATTCGGATCTACAGGAAACACTCCATATGAAATTTCTCATTACGGGAGGAGCGGGATTCATCGGAAGTCACCTGGCGGAGTACCTGCTGGGCAGGGGGGACGAGGTGGTCGTTCTGGACGATTTGTCCACGGGTTCGTGGGAAAACGTGTCTCACCTCGAAGACCACCCCGGGTTTCAGATCGTGGTGGGAAGCATCCTCCACGAATTCCTGGTGGATCGTTGGGTGGAGCGCTGCCATGCGGTGTTCCACCTGGCGGCGGCGGTGGGCGTCGAGTTGATCGTCAAGAACCCGTGGGAATCCCTCATCACCAACATCAAGGGAAGCGAGCTGGTCTTGAACGTGGCCCACCGGTACCGCAAGAAAGTCCTGGTGACCTCGAGCTCCGAGATCTACGGGAAGAACTCGAACGCTCCCTTGAGGGAAGGAGACGACCGGATCCTGGGCTCGCCCCTCAAATCCCGGTGGGCCTATTCCACCTCCAAGGCCGTGGACGAAATTCTTTCCTACCTCTACTGGAAGGAAAAAAGGCTTCCCACCGTCATCGTTCGACTCTTCAACACGGTAGGTCCGCGCCAGACGGGGGCCTACGGAATGGTGATCCCGCGGTTTGTTTGCCAGGCGCTCCGTGGGGAGGCCATCACCATATACGGCGACGGGAATCAGACCCGGTGTTTTCTTCACGTCCGGGACGCCGTCGGGGCCCTGGCCGGCCTCATGGACCACCGGGAGGCTGTGGGGGACGTGTTCAATATCGGAAGCCAGGAGGAGGTCACCATCGATGAGTTGGCCCGCCAGGTTCTTCAGCTGACGGGGAGCCCGTCGCCGGTGGTCCGTATTCCCTATGATCAAGCCTATGGGGAGGAGTTCGAAGACATGCCCCGGAGGGTTCCGGACATCACCAAGGCGAGAGACCTCATCGGCTTCCATCCGTCCTACGACCTTCGCGGGATTTTGACCGACGTCATCCGGCACTACGAGGAGGGGCGTCTCCCGGAGGCGGGATCGAGACGGCGATTGGGCCCTTGAAAACACCTTCGGAACTATGGCCAACCCCCGGAATGCGGTTGGCTGGATTCGGAAAGGAATCGGTGGCGCATCGAGGTCCGGGGATTTGCGTCCTCCACATCTACAAGGATTATCCGCCCGTGCTCGGGGGGATCGAGCTCCACGTGCGGCTCCTGGCGGAGGCCCAGGCCCGGATGGGCTACGACGTTACGGTACTGACGGCGAGTCCGGGCCTACTGAGCGAAGAGGAGACTCGAAACGGCGTGCGGCTCATCCGGGCCGGACGCCTGGGAACGGCGGCTTCGACTCCCATCAGCCTTCCCATGCCCCGCATCTTGAGACGCCTGCGCCCCCACCTGGCTCACCTTCATTTCCCTTACCCGTGGGGAGAGGTTTCGCAACTGCTTTTCGGGCAGGCGCCCTGCATGGTCGTTACCTACCACAGCGACATCATCCGTCAGAAGACCCTCTTGCGGTTCTACCGCCCGATGATGAACCGGGTATTGAGCTCCGCCCGAGGGATCATCGTCACCAGTGGCGCCTACCTCGAGTCGTCCCCCTACCTGGGGGAGTTTCGGGACAAGTGCGCGGTGATTCCCCTGGGGATCGACCTGAAACCGTTTCTGAGGTCCTACCCTTCCCGCGTCCGTCTCCTCCGGGAATTCTTTGCGGCCCCCACGGTTTTGTTCGTAGGGAAGCTTCGCTATTACAAGGGACTGGAAACCCTCATCGAGGCCGTTGCAGACCTGGACGCACGGCTGGTCGTCCTGGGGGAGGGCCCCCTCGATCGGAAACTGCGGGACAAGGTTCTTTCCATGAAGATCGGGGACAAAGTCGCCTTCCTGGGAGAGGTAACCCAGGAGATGCTTCCCGCTTACTACCAGGCGGCGGATGTCCTGGTGCTTCCTTCGAGCCACCGGAGCGAGGCCTTTGGGCTGGTGCTGGTGGAGGCCATGGCAAGCGGCCTTCCCGTCATCAGTACCGAGCTGGGAACGGGAACCAGCTTCGTGAACGTGCACGGGAAGACGGGGGTCGTGGTGCCTCCCGGGGATCCCGTGTCCCTGAAGGCGGCGCTGTCCGTCCTTCTCGAGGATGGGGAACTGCGGCGGCAGATGGGCTCCCGGGGCCGGGTTCGAGCACTGACGGAATTCTCCGCGACAAAAATGGTCCACTCCGTTTGCCGATTCTATGATATGCAATTGAGGGCTTGAAGCGGAGAGCTTCGGCCCAGGGAACGTGCGCCTTCGGCCCGGATCGGCCGCGGATAAAGGGGTCCACATCGTGCCCAGTCGATTCGTCGTCTACTGTGATTCCGCCATCGAAGCGGGCTGGCTGTTGTCGGTGATGGTGGTTCCCTTGTTTTTCAACCCCCACTCGAGCCGCATCTTCGAGCCCGACAAACTGCTGGTCTTTCGCTCCATCGCCTTGGTGTCGGCGGCCCTGTGGCTGGCGAAGGGAATCGAAGTCCTGCCCGGTTCCGTCCGATCGGGGCGCTCGACTGCCGGGGCGAATGCATCGGCAACGCCCTGGGAAGCCTTGAAGCAAGCCGTTCGGGTACCCCTGGTCCTGCCCGTGGTCCTCTTCCTCGCGACAACTCTTCTCAGCACCTCCCTCTCCGTGCTGCCCGCCCACAGCCTGTGGGGGTCCTACGAACGCGCCCAGGGGTTTTTCACGACCCTGGCCTACGGGACCGTATTTTTCAGCCTGTTGGCGGCTCTTCGGCAACAGGAGCAGTTGGAGCGGCTGCTGCAAATCGTGCTCATCACCAGCATTCCCGTCACCCTCTATGGGACGGCACAGCATTTCGGGTGGGACCCCCTGGTGTGGGAAAAGGAAATCGAGGGCAGAGTCAGCGGCAACATGGGAAATCCCATCTTCTTGGGAGCCTACCTGATCATGGTGGTGCCCGTCACCTTGGCCGAAATGCTTCGAAGGTACATGAAATTCCGAAGCTCCCCGGGCTCTCGGGTCTGGAATGTTGCGGCGCTCCTTCTCCTCCTGATTCTCCTGGGACTCCAGGTCTCGTGCATTCTGTTTACCCAAAGTCGAGGCCCCTGGCTGGGATTGCTTTGCGGGATTTCGTTCTTCATTCTGCTGGGCTTGATTGCCTTGCGACCGGCCGAACCCGGGGAGGGGGCCGCTCGAATAAAAGAGGTCTTCAAGGCCTTCGTTTTTGCCCTGGCGAGTATCCCCGTGGGGGTTCTGCCCGCCTATGTTTTCTTTGCGCTTACCCATCGAGGTCGAAGATGGCTTTGGATCTCCTTTGTCTTTCACGGGCTCCTGGCGGCCTTGTTCCTCCTCCTTCTCAACATGCCCGCTTCTCCCCTCCATTCTCTCCGGGGCTATCCGTACCTCGGCCGTCTCGCTCAGTTGTCCGATGTGGAAACCGGGACCGGCAAGGTTCGGATGCTGGTTTGGCAGGGCACGGCCCGGTTGATCGCGGGGAATCCGGGCAGGATGTGGTTCGGTCATGGACCCGAGACCATGAAATTCGTGTGGGACCCGTACGCTCCCCCGGAGCTGGCTCACTATGAGTACCGAAACGCCGCCCCGGACCGTGCCCACAATGAAACCCTGGATGCCGTGGTGACCACGGGGCTCGCGGGATTGGCCGCCCAGCTCCTGGTGGTGGTCCTTGTCTTTCGCTACGGCATCCAGTGGCTGGGGCTGATGCCCGGTGCTTCCCATGGGAGGGTGTTTTATGGCCTCGTGTTCCTGGGAATGTTGGGGGGAACCTGGGTGTCCCTTCGCCTCCACGGTTCCTTCGCGCTTCTCGGGCTGGGAATCCCCGCCGGGATGCTCCTGGGAGTCGTGGTCTCCGTCCTGGTTGCGGGGTTCGGAGTTCGGCCCCGGGAGGAAACTCCCCTGCCGCGAGAGCGGCAGGTGGTGCTGATCGCCCTCCTTTCGGGCCTCATCACCCACTTCGTGGAGATTCAAACCGGGGTGTCCGTGGCCGCCACGCGCCTTTATTTCTGGGTCTATTGCGCCGTAGTCGTGGTCCTGGGAACAGGCCGGGTGGTGCCGGAGGACTCGTCGCCCGGAGTGGGGGGCGAGACCAAGGAGCCCGGGGCCCGGCCTCCGTCCGCCGGGAAACGTGGGAAGCGAAAGAAGGGGAAGGTTCCCGTAAGGATCGAGGGAGAGTCGGGTGCTTTCTCGAGGTTGGTTGGCCGTCGCACCGTGATGGCGGGCTTTGCGGCCCTGGGGTTCGCTTTGTTCACCCTGGCCTTTGATTGTACCCTGAACCCTTTCTTAAGGGAGGAAACCCTCGAGTCCGTCTGGCGGTCCGTGACCACCGTGCGCCTGGGAAGCGGGGTGCGCACGGTCTATGGAATGCCTGCGGTCTTTCTGGGCACATGGCTCCTGGCAGGGACCCTGCTTTGGGCGATCCACCGGTCCGAATCCGCCCAGGGTCGGGAACCTCGGTCGCGGCTATCGGGGGTGGCCGCCTGGGGGCTTTCGGCTTTGTTCGGCGTGGGCGGGACCGGTTTGTTCCTCCTTGTTATGCGCCCGGGGAGCGAGGCGCAGAGCATCGTCTTCTATTCGTGGGCGGTGCTGGGTGCGGGAACGGTCCTGGGAGGGATTCTGGCCGCGGGAAAGCCATGGGAGCAATGGATTTCGAACTCCTGGAAATGGGTGCTTTACGTCGCCGTAGGGGCGGTCGCCTGCTGGGGGGGGGTGGTTTTCAATCTTCGTCCGGTCCAGGCGGATATTCATTTTAGGATGGCCCGGGACCTGGAGAGACAGAAGAAGTGGGAACCGGCGGCCCGTCATTTTGGGGAGGCCCTCCGCCTGGCTCCCGAGCAGGAACATTACCACCTCATGCTGGGTCGCTTTTACTTCCACCGAGCCGGTGCATCGAGGGATCGAGAGAAGGACGCTCTTTATTCCCGGGTGGAAAAGGCCATGTCCCGGGCCCATGAGCTGAACCCCCTCAATACGGACCACCTGGCGAACCTGGCCCTGCTGTATTGGAAATGGGCGGAGTCGGTTTCCTCGGATGCCCAAAGGCAAGGGAAACTGGAACAGGCGCATCATTTCTACGACCTGGCCGTGAAAAACAGCCCCCGAAGAGTCGTGCTGTACAACAACTGGGCCAGGGTGTACCTGTACCAGGGGGCTATTGAAAAGGCCCATGAGAAGATCGAAGCTTCCCTGGCCGTGGACGATCGTTTCGCGGACACCTACCTGCTCCAGGGGGAGGTGTTCCACAGGGAACAGAAGGGGAGGGAGGCCTCGGCGGCGTACCGCAAGGCCGTATCCCTCGACCCGGAGAATGCCGAGCTGTGGGCGACCCTCGGCCAGATCTACATCCGGCAGGGGGATGAGCGGGCGTCTCTCGAGGCCAACCTCAAGGCCGTCGAGATCAACCCCGGCCTGGTGGGTCCCCACAGCCTGTTGGGGCTCATCTACTATCGATGGGGCAAGTTCCACGAAGCCCTGGAGGAGAATTACAAGGTGTTGGAGCTTCAGCCGGACAATGTCGCCACGTACCGAAACCTTGCCTTGATTTACGAAAGGATGGGACGTCCCGAGGACGCCGCCGCTCAGCTGGAAAAGATCCGGAAGCTTTCTCCCGAAAGCGAACACGGAAAGATCCGGGATTCCATCGACAAGATGAAGGCCCGTACCGGTGCCCGGGGACTCGAGGAGGATCGGGGCTCTCCATGATCAAGCTCATCCTGATCGCTGCCTGTGCCTTTTTCACCGTGGTCCTGGTGATGCCCTTGGTGAAGAGGACGGCTCTTCGATGGGGCTTCGTGGATGAACCCGGCCCCCGCAAACTGCATCTTCGCCCTCTGCCCCGTTTGGGGGGGGTCGCCGTCTACCTGGGTTGCATGGCGGCCCTGGCGGTTTTCGACCTCTTTTACCTCTCCCAGCTGGTGAGCATTCTCCTGGGCGCCACCTTCGTATCCTTCCTGGGGATCTGGGATGATTACCGCGTACTGGGACCCGTGGCAAAATTGAGCGGGCAGGTCTGTGCGGCGGTCATCCTTCTCCTGTCGGGAGTCCAGGTGACCTTCCTGCCGCACCCGGTGCTGAACGTCGCCGTTACGATCTTCTGGGTCGTGAGCATCACCAACGCACTGAATCTTTTGGACAACATGGACGGGCTTTCCGCGGGGACGGCCACCGTCGCGTGCGCTTTCTTCCTTTTGCTGGCCGTCATGAACAAACAGTTCCTGGTGGGCAGCCTGGCGGCGGCCCTCCTGGGCGCGTGCGTGGGGTTCCTTCTCTACAACTTCAATCCGGCCGGCATCTTCATGGGGGACTCGGGCAGCTTGTTCATCGGGTTTGTCCTCGCGGCCATCGGCATCAAGCTGCGATTTCCCGACAATGTCGCCGTGGTGACCTGGATGATCCCGGTGGTGGTTCTGGGAGTACCGATTTTCGATACGACGCTGGTCGTCGTATCCAGGCTGCGTCGGGGGCTCAATCCCATCGTGTCCCCGGGAAAGGACCACCTGTCCCATCGTCTGCTCCAATTGGGTTGCACCCAGAGGGAAGCGGTCCTGGTGCTCTATCTGCTCTGCGGCGCCCTGGGCGTGCTGTCCGTGGTCCTCATGCATGCCACCAGGACGGAAGGGTTCGTGATCGGGGCCCTCCTGGCACTGGCGGGACTGTGGGCCTTGTGGCGCCTGGAGAAGGTCCCCGTGTCCTAGGATTCCCCCCCCGGGGGAGGGACAAGCCGCGGGGGGGATGTTTCCCTGGGCGGTCTCGGGAACAGAGGCAGCCCCGGCCCCGAGATTTCGGCAGGGCACGGCCTTCCCGGCCCCTGTTCCCGGGGGCCGTCGTCCTGGGAATTCTCTTGACTTTCTCTTTTGACTTGCCCTATTTTCCATCGTTGTATTTTTTCCGGAATATCAAACGATTGAACGCACCTTTCACCCTTCTCCGGTCTCCGAGTACCGGGTATCCTTTCCCGAGAGGTCAGCGATCCACGAGCGCCAGAAAGCCCGACCTTTTTTGGGTCGGTAATGATCTTAGAAAGGAATAAATATGAAAGAGGACGTTGCCAGGGTTCGAACTTTCGCCACGATTTCTCACGGCGGTGCCGGAAAAACCTCCCTGACGGAGGCCATGCTGTTCAACGCGGGAGTGACCACGCGACTCGGAAAGGTGGATGATGGCACTTCCACCATGGACTACGAACCGGAGGAGCTCAAGAGGAAGATCACCATCAGTACGGCCTTCAATACCCTCACCTGGAAGAAACACCAGATCAACATCATCGACACGCCGGGGGATTTCAATTTCGTTGCGGAAACCAAAACGTCCATGCAGGGGGCGGACGGGGTCCTGGTGGTGGTGGATGCCATCGACGGAGTGCGGGTTCAGACGGAGAAGGTGTGGGAATTTGCCGATGAATTCGGTCAGCCCCGCATGATTTTTATCAGTAAGATGGATCGGGAGCGGGCGGATTTTGCCAAGACCGTGGAAGACATCCGGAACAATTTCGGCAAGCAGTGCGTTCCCCTGGGAATCCCCATCGGTGCGGCGGAGACCTTCAAGGGAGTGGTCGATGTGATCAGCAACAAGGCCTACATCTACGGCCAGGGGGACAGCGGGAAGTTCGACCTGCAGGACGTGCCGGCGGACTTGGCGGGTGAGGTTGCGGAATATATGGAAATGCTGACGGAGCAGGTCGCGGAATCCGACGATGGGCTCCTGGAAAAATACCTGGAGGAAGGGGAACTCTCGACGGAAGAGATCCGAGAAGGACTGAGGGCTTCGGTGGTTTCCGGGAAACTGGTTCCCGTTCTTTGCGGTTCGGGACCCGGCAACATCGGAATTCAACCCCTCCTGGACCTCCTGGTCGAAACCATGCCTTCCCCTCTGGATCGAGGCCCTCGGGAAGGGAAATCTCCCAGCGGCGCGCCGGTGACCCGGGAGCCCGACCCCGGTGCTCCCTTCAGTGCCCTGGTCATCAAGACCATCAGCGATCCCTATGCCGGTCGTCTCTCGGTCCTGAGGATCTTCTCGGGAACCCTGACGGAGGATTCCACGGTATACAACTCCACCAAGCAGACCAAGGAGCGGTTCGGCCAACTGCTCCGACTCAAGGGAAAGTCCCAGGACCCCATCGAGAGCGCCGGGCCGGGGGAGATCGTCGCCGTGGCCAAACTCAAGGACACCACGACCCAGGACACCCTGTGCACGGAAAAGGATGCCATTCTGTTTGCCCCGGTGGAGTTGCCCCCGGCGGTCTATTCCCTGTCCGTGGAACCCAAGAGCAAGGGAGACGAAGAGAAGATCTTCTCGTCCCTTTCCCGCCTCATGGAGGAGGATCTCACCCTCAAGCTCGAGCGAAACGATGAAACCAAGGAAATGATCCTCTCGGGCATGGGGGAAATCCATATCGAAGCCACGGTGGAGAAACTCAAAAGAAAATTCGGCGTTGAAGTGAACCTCAAGCTTCCCAAGGTGATCTACAAGGAAACCATCAAGGGGAAGGCCCGAGTTCAGGGCAAATACAAGAAGCAGTCCGGCGGCCGGGGGCAATATGGGGACTGCTGGATCGAGATGGAACCCATGCCCCGGGGAGAGGGGTTTGTCTTCGAGGACAAGATTGTGGGAGGCGTGATTCCTCGACAGTACATTCCTGCGGTGGAAAAGGGGATTGTGGAAGCATCCGGCGAAGGGGTCCTGGCGAAATATCCCGTGGTCGATTTCAAGGTGGGCCTGGTGGACGGGTCCTTCCACCCGGTGGATTCCTCGGAAATGGCTTTCAAGATCGCGGGCTCCATGGCTTTCAAGAAGGCCATGGGAGATGCCAAGCCCACCCTGCTGGAACCCATCATGGTGATGGAAATCACCGTCCCGGATGACTGCATGGGAGATGTCATCGGGGATCTGAATTCCCGGCGCGGCAGGGTCCTGGGAATGGAAAGCAAGGGAAAGAAACAGATCATCCGAGCCAACGTGCCCCACGCCGAGGTGCTCAAGTACGCCCCGGACCTTCGGTCCATGACGGCCGGGCGGGGCATGTTCACCATGAAGCTGTCCCATTACGAGGAGGTCCCGGCAGCTTTGCAGGAGAAGATCATCGAAGCGGCCAAGGAAGAGTGAAGACCTCGCGGAAGACTTCCTTCGGGGGAACGGACCCCCGTTCCCCCGGATCCGCTGGATCCCGATTCGAACAAGCCTTTCAAGATCGTCAAATCCACCTCGAGTCGTTGTCAGGGAGGACCCTGCTTTCCCTGGGGAAGATGTCTTCCCGGGATTGCCGCTTGCCGGGGTGATCGGTTCTGCGGCCGGGACCGTCCCATGATCAGGAGATGGCACATAGGATGGAAGTGGAACAGACCCCCGGGCCGGGCTTTTCGGGTACCGTCGAAGGCATTGCCCTGACCGAACTGGTCCAGCTGCTCTGTCTCGCCCGGTTGGACCAGTGTGTCGCCGTGCGGGTGGGGGAGGTTTCCGGGCAGATTGCGGTGGCGGCCGGGCAGGTGGTCCACGCGGTCCTGGGGGAGGTCCAAGGGGAAGAGGCCGTCTACGAACTCCTGGGATGCGGGCACGGTTCCTTTGAAACCAAACCGTTGGAAGAACAGCCGGTCCAGTCCGTTTCCAAGGGATGGGAATACCTTCTCGTCGAATCCGTGCATCGCCGGAGGAAGGCGGGAGCAGGGACCGGACCGGAGCATGCTCCGGGACGGGGCGGATTCGAGCCCGAGGGATTCCGCGGGCTTCTCCGGGGGATTCAATTGGTGGACCTCATCCAGTTGATCTGCTCCTCGGGAGTCGACTGCCGGGTCGAGGTGGAGGCGGGGTCGAAGAAGGGCACGTTGCTGATTCGCTCGGCCCAGGTATGCCAGGCACTCACCGAAGACCTGACAGGGGAGGAGGCCTTCTACCGCATCCTTTCCTGGCGGGACGGCCGCTTTCAAATGAGTGCCGGTCCCCAAGAGGTGGAAAAGGTAGTCCGGAAGCCGTGGGAACATCTCCTGGTGGAGGCCATGCGACTCCGGGACGAAAGCCCCCCCGGCGACGCATCCGAAGGCCCGCAAACTCCCGAGTCCCTCGTCCAGCGAGTCGGGAAAATGAAGGTGAACGACAAGGTCCGCCTTGCCATGATGGGGGACAAGGAATGCCGATCCCTTCTCATGCGGGATCCGAATCGCCTGGTCCAGGCGGCCATCATCGGCAACCCGCGAATCACCGACGGGGAAATCGCCGCCTTCGCCAATTCCCGAAACGTGGATGACGAAGTCCTTCGGAAAATCGCATCCAATCGTGAATGGGTGAAATCCTACGCCATCCGGATGGCGCTGGTGACCAATCCCAAAACGCCCCTGCCCATCGCGATCAAACTGGTGCCGACCTTGACGCAGCAGGACCTCAAACAGCTTGCCAAGAGCAAAACCGTTCCCATCGGGGTCGCTCAGGCGGCCCGCAGGATCACTTTCCAGAAAGAGTGACCCGGACGGCGGGTCCCCGCTCGGTTCGACGGGGGCATGTCCGGGCAGGAAACGGGCAAGGGTTCGATCCCCCTCGCCGGTTCCCGGGAGTGTGCGCGCAGTGCTCGAAATGAGAGATGAGGACAAGACAAGAGAGCAGCTCCTCGAGGAATTGGCCGGGTTGCGTCGGAGAGTCCTCGACCTGGAATCCCTGGAAAACGAACACCAGCGCCTGTTGCAGGCCCTGCGTGAAAGCGAGGAGCGTTTCCGCTTTATGGCGGAGACCACCGGGGACGTCCTGTACCGCCTCAAGTATCATTGCATGAAATTCGACTACATCAGTCCTTCCGTGGTGAAGCTTATCGGCTACTCCCCCGAAGAGATCAACGCCCTGGGGTTTTCCAGTCTGATCATGAGCCTCGAAGGTCTCGAGGGCAACACCCTCTCCACGGAGGAACTTACCCGAAACCGCAAGGAGGGCAAAACAGGCGAATACCGGGCGGATTATCTCATCAAGACCAAAAGCGGGGACCTGAAGTGGGTGGGAGACCACTCCTTTCCCTGGCGGGACGAGACCGGGAAGTCCATCGGGTCCGTGGGAATCCTGAGCGACATTACCGAGCGCAAGCGGGTGGAGGCGGCCCTTCGGGAGATGAACCAGGAATTGCATCGCCTGGTGACCCTGGACGGCCTGACCCAGGTGGCGAATCGTCGAAGATTCGATGAGTTCCTCGGCCAGGAGTGGAGAAGGATGAGGCGCGAGCAGGGTCCCCTGTCCCTGATCCTCTGCGATATCGACCACTTCAAACTCTACAACGATTCCTACGGCCACCAAGTGGGGGACGATTGTCTTCGTGTGGTGGCCCAGGCCATCCGAAAAAGCGTCAACCGCCCCACGGACCTGGTCGCCCGCTACGGAGGGGAAGAGTTTGCCGTGATTCTTTCGAACACCGATTCCAAGGGGGCGGTGCGGGTGGCGGAAAACATACGCCGGGAGGTTCAGACCCTGCAAATTGCCCATTCCTCATCTTCGGAACGCCGCTACGTGACGATCAGCTGCGGGGTCTCGAGCATGATTCCCACCGAAACGCGCCCGGCGGAAACCCTCATCGCCCTGAGTGATGAGGGACTCTACGAAGCAAAAAAGAGAGGGCGCAACCGGGTGGTCCTGAAAACCCTTGAGGAACCCGCTTGAGCCCGTCCATTGGCGATTGGATCCCGGCATGGGATTCGCCCCCCCCCCCGCCCCCGTGGGCGCAAGAGGTCCAAGGGGAAGGTCCAATCCCCCCTACACTCCCCTGTCCAACTCACGGGCAACGGGCACAATGGCGCTTACGGGGCAGGCCTCCACGCATGCCAGGCAGTACCTGCAGGGAAGCTTGTCCGGGTCCTCCCCCTCGCATGTGGCTTCGATGACGCTTTCGTACCCGTTTCGCACCAGCCTCAAGAGCGGCTTCTCGTTGTTTTGCCCGCAGACGAAGAGACACTTGCGGCACAAAATGCAGCGGGCCGGGAGCAGATCGAAGCAAGGGTGCTTGAGAACGGCCAGGTCCCTGCCCAGTTCCTCAAATTTCGTCGGTTTGAGACGAACTTCCAGGGTCTTGGCAATCTTTTGCAGTTCGCATTTTTTCCGGGAAAGGCAATTCTTGCATTCCATGTGATGGGCGGACATGATCAGCTGAAAGTCCACCCGCTGGAGCTGCCGGAGATGGGGAGTGTCCGTTCGAACCACCATGCCTTCCTTGACCTTCACGCCGCAAGATGCGACAGGTTTTTCTTCGCCTTCCAGTTCCACAATGCAGAGTCGGCAAGACCCGGTGGGCTTGTCCATTTCTTTGAGAAAGCAAAGGTTCGGAATGTAGATGCCGTGATCGAGGCATGCCTGGAGAAGGCTGCTTCCCTCCTCCGCTTCGATTGTCTTTCCGTCGACCGTGATTGAGACCATAGACCATCCTTCGTTGGGAGCGGTGAAGTCCTGTGGATCTGCAGCATCCCGTGCCGCCAATGTCCTCGGGGAGGAGCCGTCGGAGAAAGCGCAAGAATCCATTGTGAATCCAGTACGTTGCGTTATATTCGGGATCCATTCCCCACAAAGAGGCCGGTTCCCGACAATTTGCGGGACTAAATAATCCCTGGACTTGAATCCGTCAAGAGATCGGCCTGATGGATCCCGCCGTCCAACAGGAAGAATTCTTGCTGAGAAACCCGGGGAAGAAAATAGCTCTCCCAAAGGATTCTTGAGACGTCGACCTGCCCGGTGGTCTTGGGGTGGGTGGCGTGCCGGGCAGACGGGGTGCTCCGGGCAGCTTCCCCGAGCACCCAGTGCGCTGAAAGGGGAATCAAACCGGTTCCGCGTTCCGCTGAGACTCATGATCCATGAAAAACCGGCCACGCCGGCTTCCCGGATTGAGCGATTTGGGGGGTACGGATCCCCTTAGGGCGAGCTCTTTATTGGAGAGCTGCGCCCATCCTACCGAAGGCTGATCCTCGCTCGTAAATTTGCCGACGGCCGTCCCGTCCTCGAGAGTGATTGCTTGCGGGAAAAGAGTGTACTGCGCCGTCTTGATGCCGGTCATGACCTCGGCCAGGGCGGCCTCCACGTCCGTTGCGGTGATCTTGCTTCCGGAATCGGCTACCGAGATGGCGGATGCCGCGTGCGCGCCGGAGGCATCGGAGATGTGCGTGGCTACGTCCGTTTGCAGCAGGGCAGGATAAATTTCCACCCAGACCTTCGTCGCCGACTCGACCTCGAAGATATTGCCGACGTAAATGGGGTTGGAGACTTCCGCCACCAGGCCGACCGTCTGGTCGTCCTTTACAAAGACGGCTTTTCCTATGTCGGCGTCGGAAGCGGAGGCGATGTTGAAAAGGAAAACTCCGCGACGGCGCACAAGACAGTCGACTGCCGCCGCCCGAATACAACGTGTGTTTCCGGCAAGGGTGCACGGGGCCGAATTTTTTCAGTAGCGGGCAAATTTTTCTGAATCGGGGCAAAGGTGCTCCCGGCACCACAGGGATCCCCGCAGTGTTAGGTCAGTGCGGTTAGGACAAATGGGGGCTGGTTAGCGTGCGGTGATCGCGAGTCTGAGGCACGGGGTTCGTCTCTTATGGCGGCAACCCGGCGAGGGTGTGCAGATAGTTCCACGGCATCCACTCCCCCGGGGATTGCAGGATCTTTTTCGTGTTCTGCAGGAGGGCCGTGAGATAGGCGAAGGGATTAACGCCGCTGAACCTGCAGGTGGCAATGAGGCTCATGAAGAGGTCCCCCACCCATGCTCTCCGAAGGGACTTGAAGAAGAGTGAGTTTTTTCGGTGCAGGATGCACTGTTTGAGCACCCTTTCGCAAAAGTTGTTATCCGGTGGGGCGTTGGGGACCCGCAGAAAGAGCGTCAGAGCGGGCCAGTGGTTGAGCATGTACAGTATGGCCTTGCCCATACTGGAGTAGGGTTCAACGGAGTTTTCCGCCGGTTGGTTTTCCAACCATTCCTTGAGGTCTTGCATGAGGGGGGCGCTGTGTTGCTGGTGGAAGGCGAGTCGCTGATCGGCTGAGAGCCTGTTGGCCTTGGCCGGATCATCGATATGATAAACGCGGGCGAGGATGTCGATGACATATTCGGCTTGTTCGGGAAAGGCGGGGATCGTGTCGACAAAGTTGCGTCGGCCATGAGTCAGGCAGTTTGCGAGGATGGTTTTAACGGTTCCCGGCAAATTCCCGCTCAGCGCATCACACATCCGGATGGGCGGCGGCAGCTGAGCAAGCCTGCGGGAGAGGAGATCTTCAAGGTTTTCCCCGGCATGGTTGGAGCCGGTGAAAAAACAAGCGATGGTTTGCTCT
>Ga0116192_1000882_pt1 | contig 21809 bp, 19 predicted proteins | sample AD_UKC113_MetaG_FD_89876 | JGI IMG/M metagenome (GOLD analysis project Ga0116192, IMG submission 89876) | Active sludge microbial communities of municipal wastewater-treating anaerobic digesters from Hong Kong - AD_UKC113_MetaG | ecosystem: Engineered > Bioreactor > Anaerobic > Digestate... | reverse complement strand
GGCCTTCAACGACCCGCAGCATGAAGTGGTGGGCTTGACCATTGCCGCCGGCAATGTGGGTCTTGCGCACACCGTCGCCAACGCGCTGAAATTGTGTGAAGTCTGCGCCGTGGATGTGCCGGTGTTTGCCGGTACCGATGCGCCCTTGGTGTTCCCCGCGCGCGATGCCGCCTATGTGCATGGCCGCGATGGCTTTGGCGATACCGGCTATCCCCCGGCCACGCGCACAGCCGAGGCCGAACACGCGGCGCTGGCCATTTTGCGGCTGTCGCACGAACACGCCGGCAACTTGTTGCTGGTGGCACTGGGCCCGCTGACCAATCTGGCGTTGGCGCTCAAACTCGACCCCAGCCTGCCATCGCGAATTGCGCGCTGCGTGGTGATGGGTGCGGCGGTGTCCGCGCACGGCAACATCACCGCGGCGGCCGAGTTCAATATCGCCTTCGATCCAGAAGCGGCGCATATCGTGTTTTCTGCCTTTCCAAAAATTGAATTGGCCGATTGGGAGGCGGTGCTGGCGCATGGGTTTCGGCATGACGATGCCGAACACTGGCTGGCGGCGGACTCCCCACGGGCGCGCTTTTATGCCGGCATCTCCGCACACACCCGGGCGTGGTCACGGGCCGGGCGCGGCGAACGCTGGCATGCCGCCGACGCGCTGGCGATGGCGCTGGCCTTGCAGCCGGAGGGTGCGCTGGAGCTGCGGGAGCGGCCGTTGGTGGTGGAAACCGCCGGCACCCACGCACGTGGGGCCACGATTGTCGATTGGAACCGGCAAACCGGCGCAGCGGACAATGTGGCGATCCTGATGCGCTATGACCAGGCGCGCTTCGAGGCCATGATCGAGGCCGCATTGGCGGCCCCTGCCAAGGCCTGAATTCACCGCAGTTGCACGTCCCGCCATGACACGTCTATAATGCGCGGCTCACCATCCGTTCCACTTCTTAGAGTTTGCATCATGAAAGCCGGCATCCATCCCGAATACCGCGACGTCGTCTTCCAGGACGTGACCTCGGACTTCAAGATCCTGACCCGTTCGACGCTCTCCAGCAAAGAGACGACCAAATGGGAAGATGGCAATGAATATCCGCTGATCAAAGTGGAAGTCTCGTCGTCCTCGCATCCGTTCTACACCGGTCAAAACAAGATCATGGACACCAGTGGTCGCGTGGATCGGTTCCGTAAGCGCTACCAGAAGTAAGCGTTTCACACCTGCTTCCGCAACGGCCGCCTTTGGGCGGCCGTTTTGTTTGGTGATGTGCTGAATCGGCGAGCGTACGACCTTTGTCCATGCCAGCGTGGAATGGCGTATGCGATAATTCAGGATTCCCCATGCGCCGGCGCATGGCCTTTGGGCCGTGGCCACGCTCCCCACTGGAGGTTCTTGTGTCCAACCTTGATCAGATCACCGTGAATGCAGGTGACAAGTCGATTGCCATGCCGGTGCTGCACCCAACTTTGGGCCAGCCCTGCGTGGACATTGCCAAACTGCCCAAAGAAACCGGCTGCTTCACCTATGACCCGGGATTTGGCGCCACCGCCAGCTGCAAGTCGGCGATTACCTACATTGATGGCGATGCTGGCGTGTTGCTGTATCGCGGCTATCCCATCGAGCAACTGGCTGAGAAATCCACTTTCACCGAAGTGGCCTATCTGCTGATGCACGGCGAACTGCCCAATACCCAGCAACTATCGGGTTTTGAGCACGAGGTGACGCATCACTCGATGATGCACGAAGCGTTCCGCACCTTCCTGTACGGATTCCGCCACGACGCGCACCCGATGGCGATGTTGACCGGCATGCTGGGTTCGCTGGCCAGTTTCTACCACAACGACCTGAATATCGAAGACCCCGAGCAGCGCCGTCTGGCCGCGATCCGCCTAATCGCCAAAATTCCGACGATTGCCGCCGCGTGTCATCGTTATTCGATCGGCTGGCCGATCCGCTATCCGCGCAACAATCTGGAATACACCACCCGCTTCCTGCACATGATGATGGAAGTGCCCAGCGAGCCGCTGGAGCTGAACCCGGTGGCAGCCAAGGCGCTGGATTTGCTGTTCATTCTGCACGCCGATCACGAACAAAACGCATCCACCTCCACCGTGCGTCTGGTCGGCTCCACGGGTGCCAACCCGTATGTCAGCGTTGCCGCAGGCGTTGCCGCGTTGTGGGGCCCGGCGCACGGCGGTGCCAACGAAGCAGTGTTGAAGATGCTGGGTGAAATCGGCCGCCCGGAAAACGTGCAGTCGGCAGTGGACAAGGCCAAAGACAAAGAGTCCGGCTTCCGTTTGATGGGCTTTGGCCATCGTGTCTATAAGAACTTCGACCCGCGCGCCAAGATCATCCGCGAGATGACCTACAAGGTGCTGGGCGAGTTGGGTGTCAACGATCCGTTGCTGGATGTGGCGATGAAGCTGGAAGAAGCGGCGCTGAAGGATGACTACTTCGTGCAGCGCAAGCTTTACCCGAACGTCGATTTCTACAGCGGCATCATTTACAAGGCGCTGGGCATTCCGGTGGAAATGTTCACCGTGATGTTTGCCATTGCCCGCACCGCAGGTTGGGTCAGTCACTGGCTGGAACAGCAAAACGACCCAGAAAACCGCATTGGGCGTCCGCGTCAGATCTATACCGGCGCACCCAAGCGCGACTATCTGGGGATCGCCCAGCGTTAAGCCGCACTCCCAATCATTGACGAAAACCCCGCCATGCGGGGTTTTTCGTTGATGGCATGGGCAACCCTCTGCCGGTGCCTGCGGTGTTAGCGATGCTCGTAATCGGCAATTTCATCCGCCGCCAGCAATGCCCGCAGTTGTGTGGCCGAGGCGCGCCGCATCGGCTTGGCATCGATGCCCGAGAGCGGTGCCTGCCGCAAGCCATCCAAGGGCAAGACGGTGGCATCAAAACGCAGGTCTTCGGCACAAAATAGCCAAGTGGGAACGTCGGCCTCGCGCTCACGGTCCAGCCGCAGGCGGCGGCTGCGCGCTTGCGCGGGGATTCCGTGCTCATCCAGCCAACGTGGCACGGCGTCCGCGTCATCACTGTGCAAATGCAGCGTCACGGGCGCGTGGGCATCGGCGGTACCTTCAAGTACGGGGCCCACCAAACGCGGTTCGAAACACTCGAAGAACAGCAGCGCCCGCAGCGCCGCGGCGCGCCGCAAACGCAGTCCGTCTTGTTGGCGTTCGCCTAGGAATAGGCGCTGATAAGCGCGCAATGCGTCGTCAATTTCACGGTTTCGTGGCAGCGAGGCATCATCCAAGATCCCCAGCCGTTGCGCCGCTTTCTGCTTGGCTTGGTGATAGTCGCGGATGCCGTTCTCGGCCATTAGTCGCGCGGCTTCATGGGCCAGCCGTTGGCGGCGTTCGCGCACCCGTGTTTGTGCATGCTGGTGTGCATGCGGGTGCGCATGTGTGTGCGTGTGGGGAGGGCTGTGTGGGCGGGTGTTCGAGGTGTTCGACATCGCAAAGTCCCCGGCGGCCTGCATCGGACTGTACCCGAGCAGGCCGGACGCCGTCACCTTGTCGCTGTCATCGATGCTGAAATTTAGAAAATGTCGAAGGATTCCTCGGGCGGCTGCGCCTCGCTGTCGGGCGTGGCCAAGGTGTCTTCTTCCATCCGCTGCAAATCTTCGGCCTTCACCCACTCGGTGATCCCGCCTTCCACCCCCGGCAGTAGCCGGCCGCTGGCGCTGACACTGACCTTGACCATGCCATCGGGGGGGTCGGGCAGACGCAAGGGCTGGTCTTTCAGGGCCACTTGCATGTAGTTGATCCAAATCGGCAGCGCGGCTTTCCCGCCGTATTCACGATAGCCCAGAGACTGGAAGTCATCCCGGCCCACCCAAACGGTAGTGACGTAGGGACCGCCGAAACCGGAGAACCATGCATCGCGGTGGTCATTGGTGGAGCCGGTCTTGCCGCCCACGTCGTCGCGGTTCAGCACCCGCGCGGCGGTAGCGGTGCCGCGTTTGACCACATCCCGCATCATTGAGGCCAATTGCCACGCCACGCGCGGGTCGATGGCGCGCGGGGCCATCTGTTGCGGTGGCATCGCAGTGGCGATGTTTGCGGGTTTGGCGCTGGTTTGCGCTGCCGTAGCGGGTGCCGGCTTGGCAGGATTTGCTGTGGGGGCAGGGGCCCCCGAACTCAGATCAAAGCCGTCCACCTTGCCGGTGGGTGCAGGCGTGGCTGCTTGCCCGGCCACGGCGGCTACGGCACAGCTTGGGCAGGCAGTGGCCGGGTTTTCCTTGAAAATTTCTTTGCCGGCACGATCGCGCACGCTATCGATCACCCACGGGGTGGTCAAAAATCCGCCATTGGCGAACACGGTATAGCCGCGCGCTACCGACATTGGAGTCAAAGAGGCGGTGCCCAACGACATCGACAAATTCGGCGGCAGACTGGCTTCATCAAACCCAAAATGACTGATATAGCGGCGTGCGTAATCCACCCCGATGGTGTCCAGCAGGCGCACCGAAACTAGGTTGCGGGACTGCACCAGTGCCTCACGTAGACGCATGGGGCCGGCGAAATTGCCGCCGTCATTTTGTGGCCGCCATTCATGCCCCTTGCGATCTTTGAACACCACCGGCGCGTCCAACACGATGGAAGCGGGGTTGAAGCCGCGCTCCATCGCCGCCGCGTACAGGAACGGTTTGAAGCTGGAACCAGGCTGGCGGCGCGCTTGGGTGGCACGGTTAAATTTGTTGCCGGCAAAGCTATAGCCGCCCACCAAGGCGCGCAGCGCACCGTTGTCGGCGTCTAGCGAGACCAAGGCGACCTGCGCCCGTGGCAGCTGATCTAGCTCCCATTGCGCGGGGGCATCGGGCTTGCCGGTCGCCGCGGGCAGGTGGCGCAGGCGCACCACATCGCCACGCTGCGCCAGTGCGGCGGCCGGCTTGCCGGTCCACGCCAGTGCGCTACCCGACAGTGCCATCGTGCTGCCATCGGCCAGCACCAGCTGCAATTGGCCGCCGTCAGTACCGGTCACCACTGCAGGCAGAAGGCCGCCCTGCACCGGGATCGTATGTAGTAGCTGGCCAATCGCCTTGTCGTCGGCACCCGCTGGGATCTGCACGGTTTTCTCGGGCTTGCGCCAGCCGTGGCGGCGGTCATACACCCGTAAGCCATCCACCACCGCGCGATCGGCGGCCGCTTGCAGGGTGGGGTCGATGGTGGTGGTGACGTGGTAGCCCTTGTTGAGGACGTCGCCGCCATAGCGTTCCACCATTTGCTGGCGCACCATTTCGGCCACGTACGGGGCGTATACCTCGATCTGACGCTCATGCGGCGCAGCGTGCATGGGTACCTGGCGTGCGGCATCGACTTCGACACGGCTGGCAAAGCCGAGCTCTGCCATGCGCGGCAGAATGTAATTGTCACGCCGGATTCGGGCGCGATCGGGGTTGCTGATCGGGTTGCCACTGGACGGGAACTTGGGGATGCCGGCAAGCGTGGCGGCTTCATCCAGGTTCAGCTGATCCAGGGTTTTGCCGTAGTAGTACTCGGCGGCAGCGGCCACCCCATACGCGCGATTGCCGAAGAAGCTTTTGTTCAGGTACAACTCAAAAATTTCGTCCTTGCTCAGCTCGCGCTCCATCTTCATGGCGAGGAGCATTTCCGCAAATTTGCGCTTGAAGCTGTATTCGGAGCTCAAAAAGAACTGTTTGGCCACTTGTTGGGTGATGGTGGAGCCGCCGGCCACGCGCTCTTGCCCGCCGGTCTTGGCAAGCAGCCACACCGCCCGCGCAATCCCCGTGAAATCGACGCCATTGTGCTCGTAGAAATTGGCATCTTCGGCCGCCAGAAATGCTTGCTTCACGCGCGCTGGCACCTTCGTGATATCGACCGGATAGCGCCGCATTTCGCCAAATAAACCAATCAAACGACCATCGCGGGCATACACATACATCGGCTCTTGCAGCTCGATGTGACGCAGGCTTTGCACATCGGGCAAACGTGCGTTGATGGCGTACACCATTGCGCCCAAAACCAGCGCACCGATCAGGAAAAATGCGACGGAGAGCAGCAAAAACCAGCGCAGAAAACGAAAAAAACGAGGCATTGATGCAAATTCCGATTGCAGCATTCGTGGTCGCGGAGTATATGATGTCGCGCCGGCAATCACCGGCCCACGGGGGTGGCCGGTTCAGATCAGCGCATGCGTTGATCGAACCGAGCGGGACGGAAAATGGGGTTTTCGGCGGGTAGGCTTTGAAGTTTGGCTTGCCATGCGGTAAAAAGTCCGTTATTCATGTACTACAGCACCTAGTGCGCGTAAGCGACTGTGGGAAGGGGAGAAGCCGTGGGCTTGGGGACAAAAACACAACCGCCGTTGATTGGCGTGGATATCAGCTCGACTGCGGTCAAGCTGTTGCAGCTTGCACGAACGGGCGACCGTTACCGTGTCGAGCACTATGCGGTCGAGCCGCTGCCGCCGAATGCGGTGCTTGAAAAGAACCTGGTCGAGGTCGAGGCCGTGGGCGAGGCGATCCGCCGCGCTGTCGCGCGTTCCGGCTCGCGGGTCAAGCATGCGGCTGCGGCGGTGTCTGGCTCGTCGGTAATCACCAAGGTGATTACCATGCCGGCGGCACTCGACGAAGACGAAATGGAGTCTCAGATTGAGCTCGAGGCGGTCAACTACATTCCGTATCCCGTCGAGGAAGTGAATCTGGACTTCGAGGTAATCGGTGCAGTACCGGGCAATTCCGAGTCGGTGCAGGTGCTGTTGGCGGCCTCGCGCTCGGAGAACGTCGAGGTGCGCGCCTCGGCACTCGAACTGGGTGGCTTGACTGCCAAGGTGATTGATGTCGAGGCCTTCGCCATCGAAAACGCGTTTGCGCTGATGGCGTCCACCCTCAACGTTCCGCGGGATGGCTTGGTAGCCTTGGTGGATGTCGGTGCAACCATGACCACGCTGAATGTCTTGCGCGGTGGCCGCAGCATCTACACCCGCGAGAACGTGTTTGGCGGCAAGCAGCTGACCGATGAGGTCATGCGCCGCTACAGTTTGAGCTACGAAGAGGCTGGCTTGGCCAAGCGCCAAGGCGGCTTGCCGGAAAGCTACGAGATCGAAGTGCTGGAGCCCTTCAAAGAGGCAATGGTGCAGCAGGTTAGCCGGCTTTTGCAGTTCTTCTATGCGGGTAGCGAATTCAATCGGGTGGATCAGATCGTGCTGGCCGGTGGCTGCGCGTCGATCCCGGGGATCGCGGCAATGGTAGAAGAACAGCTTGGGGTTCCGAGCGTGATGGCCAATCCGCTGGCGCAAATGACCTTGGGGCCGCGCGTGCAAGCGCATGCGCTGGCTCAGGACGCGCCCGCTCTCATGATCGCCTGCGGGCTCGCACTCAGGAGCTTCGACTGATGGCACGGATCAATCTCCTTCCGTGGCGTGAAGAACGCCGCAAAGCACGGCAGAAGGAATTTGTCGGGATGTTGGGGCTGGCCGTATTGGCTGGCATCCTGCTCTCCATCCTGATCTATAGCTTCTATACCGGCCGCATTTCCAGTCAAAACGCGCGCAATGATTACTTGCGCGGCGAGATCACCAAGGTCGATGGTGAAATCAAGGAAATCGAAGCACTTGACCAAAAGAAGGCCAAGTTGCTGGCGCGCAAGGAAGTCATTGAGCAATTGCAGGCCAATCGCTCGCAGATGGTGCATCTGTTTGACTCCTTGGTACGCACCATTCCCGATGGGGTTGCGCTGACTGCGATCAAGCAGGAAGGCGACATCCTGACCTTGAGTGGCCGCTCCCAGTCCAATGCGCGGGTCTCCACCTATATGCGCAATCTGGAAAGCTCTGGTTGGATGTCCAAGCCTGACCTCAATATCATCGAGGCCAAGGAAGGTAACCCGGGGTTGCCGTATGAGTTCACCCTGAAGGTCAAGCTGTCCGATCCCAGCAAGACCGATCCCAGCAAGACCAAGGGTGCAGAGGGTGCATCTACTACGCCAGCAGCGGCTACCCCAGCGGCACCAGCGGCACCGGCTGCAGCACCGGCCCCTGCGGCACCGGCCCCTGCAGCACCAACACCTGCCAATAAGCCGGCCGCGCCCGCTGCTGCACCAGCCGCAGGAGGGAGCAAGTCGTGAGCACGACCAAAAAGAAAATCAATTTAAACGATCTGCAACTCAACAATATCGGTGGTTGGCCACGTGAAGCCCAACTGGTTTTTTGTGGCTTGGTCGCGCTGCTGATCGTGGTGCTGGCTTGGTTTGTGATGGTGAAAGGCAAGCAGGACGAATTGAAGTCACTCGAGGCGCAAGAGTCCGACTTGAAGACCGAGTTCGAAACCAAGCAAGGCAAAGCCGCCAACCTGGAGCCCCTCAAGCAGCAATTGGTGCAGATGGAACAACAGTTGCAGCAAATGCTACGACAGTTGCCCAGCAAGACCGAAATGCCGGACTTGATCGTGGATATCTCACAGACGGCATTGGCAACTGGCATCCAGAATGACCTGTTCCAGCCAGGTCCTGAGACGAAGCAAGAGTTCTACGCCGAAAAGCCCATCATGCTGCGCATGGTGGGGACCTACCACCAGTTCGGTGCCTTCGTGAGTGGGGTGGCGTCGTTGCCGCGTGTGGTCATCATGACCATGCATGACATCTCGCTACAGCCTAAAAATGCCAAGACCAACCCCAATGCACGCATTGGTGCCAATACACCCTTGGAGTTGGCCGGTACGGTGAAGACCTATCGCTACTTGGATGAAGATGAATCGGCGGAATCCGAGGCAGCTGCCAAGGATGCGCCGGCTGATAACAAGAAAGGGGGCAAGTGAGCATGCGCATGTCATTGTCCAATCGCCTGCCTTGGCTGCTGCTTTTGCTGCTCTGTGCCGCACTGACCGCTTGCGGCGGTGGTCGCGGCGAGCTGGAAAAGTGGGTTGCCGAAGTCAAGGCCAAGCCTGCACCGCCACTGCAACCCTTGCCGGTGATGCAGCAGTTCGAAACATTTGAATACACCGCCCAAAACCTGCGTGACCCCTTCGACCAAAGCTTCAGTGGCGAAGGTGGCAACGGGCCGCGTCCGGATCCGGGTCGTCGCAAGCAAACGCTGGAAATGTTTGCTTTAGATGGTCTGAAGATGGTCGGTACCTTGGGTTCCGGCAAGGGCTTGGTGGCACTGGTGATGGCACCCGACAAGGTGACTTACCGCGTGCAACCTGGCACTTATATGGGGCAAAGCGACGGTCGTGTGACCGCCGTGTACGAAGACCGGATTGAGCTGGTCGAACTAGTTCCGGATGGCGCGGGCGGCTGGCTTGAACGCCCCGCCAAGATGGCGCTCGAAGACAATTGATTGGGGAATAAACCGATGACCGTCACCAACGCCACGCACACGCTGCCGATCCGGCGCTCTCTGCCACTCGGAGTTCTTGCCGCCGGGATTCTGGTCGGCCTGACCGCCGCCGGCGCAAGCGCAACGCAAGCGTCCACCACCGCCATTGCCGTAGGCATGGGCCAATCTGCCACGGGTGCCTTGGCCGATCCTGCCAAGCGCACGCCGGATGCCGTTTCTGTTTCCGCGATTGATTTCAAACGCGGTGATGGCGGTTCCGGCAAATTGATCCTGAAATTTTCAGGCAATGGGGCAGCCCCAGACCTGCGCAATAATGGCTCGAACGTTGTTATCGACGTTGGCAATGCGCAGCTGCCTGCGGCCTTGCAACGACCGATGAACGTCACCGATTTTGCCACCCCGGTGCAGCGTATCGAAGCGCATGCCACCAGCTCGGGGACGCAGCTGGTACTGGGCACGCAGGGCAATTTCGAGTCAATGGCCTATCAAAGCGGCAATGAGTACATTGTCGAAATCGTGCCGCGTGCGGCAGCGGCCAGCGTTTCCAACGCAACGGGTAAAACACCGGCGATGGGCGCAGTCAAGGCCAATGCCGCCAGCAGCGATGCCAGCGCACGTTATAGCGGTAAAGCCGTTACCTTCAACTTCCAGGACGTGCCGGTACGCACTGTTCTGCAGTTGATCGCGGAAGAGTCCGGTCTCAATATCGTTGCGGCCGACAATGTGCAGGGCAATGTCACTCTGCGCCTGATCAATGTGCCGTGGGATCAGGCACTGGATTTGGTGCTGCAAGCCAAGTCGCTCGACAAGCGTCGCAATGGCAACGTGGTGTGGGTGGCCCCGCAGAAGGAAATCGCCGATTTCGAACAGGCCAAGGAAGATGCACGCATCAACTTGGAAGAACGTTCGGAAAAAGTGACCGAATACATCCCGATCAACTACGCCAATGCCGAAGACATTGCCAAGCTGCTAACCGAAGAGAGCAAGGGCAACCAAGGCGGTGGTGGCGGTGGTGGCGGTACACAGGGTGGTCAAAATGGCCAAGACCGTGGCTTCTTATCGGGTCGCGGTAGTTTGAGCTTCGACAAGCGCACCAATACCTTGCTGGTGGTGGATATTCCCAAGCGCGTTGACAGCATCAAGAAGCTGGTGCAACAACTCGACAAGCCGGTGGATCAGGTGGTGATCGAGGCCCGTATCGTGATTGCTAATGAAAACGTGGCACGCGAACTGGGTGCGCGATTTGGTATCAGTGGCAATCGTGATAATGCCTATTTCAGTGGAAATTTGGAAACAAACACCACGAATAATCAATCAATTGTCAGTACCGATCTGGCAAATCGCAATGAAATTGCACGTGTCAATGCTGCAAATAGCAAGATATTGAACCAGTATCAGTCGGATACAAAGGCGTACCAGAATAATTTGGCAGCATGGCAGGCAAAGGGTGATCCCACTACGGCAGCACCAACCCCACCGACACAGCCTACGCTGGAGACTGCCAAGTTCCTGACCAACACCATTACCCGTGGCTTGATGACCAATTTGCCGGCTGCGCTTAGTGGGACAAGCCCGGGCTCATTGGCCTTGTCTATTCTCAATGCCGGGTATTTATTGGACGTCGAGCTGTCCGCAATTCAGACTCAAGGCCGTGGTGAAGTCATTTCCAACCCGCGTATCGTGACCAGCAACCAGAAGGAAGCGGTGATCCGCCAAGGCAAGGAAATTGGCTACCTCACGGTCTCGGGTGGTCAGGGCGGCAATGTGCCCACCGTGCAGTTCAAAGAAGCCCTGTTGGAATTGAAGGTCACCCCCACCATCACCAATGATGGTCGTGTGTTCTTGAATATGGGTGTGAAGAAAGATGAGCTGGACGGGATGGTGAGTTTGGGCGCCTTTGGCTCGGTGCCGCAGATCGCCAAGCGCGAGGTCAACACCGCAGTGTTGGTGGATGACGGCCAAACGGTGGTGATTGGTGGTGTGTATGAATTCAGCGACACCACCCAATTGTCCAAGGTGCCCTTCCTTGGGGACATCCCACTGCTGGGCAATCTGTTCCGTAACAAGAATCGCAGCAAGAGCAAGGCCGAGCTGCTGATTTTTGTGACGCCCAAAGTGATGCGCGTCAGCCAGCGCTGATTGCCGCAAGTGATGCAAGGTGCAACGGGAGCCGCAAGGCTCCCGTTGTCGTTTGCGCAGGTGTGATGAGATGCCGGTGGGCGGTGTTGACGGTTTGGCAGGCACCGCGGCGAACCTTTCCGCCTTGGCGCGGTCGTATTGGCTGCAACCTTTCGGAGCTTCGATGGACACCCCCGTTTCCAGTACCAGCCGCCTGCATGGCGTATTCCAACATCTGCGCGAAGAGCTGACCGCTGAAATCGTGGGGCAAGCGGCCCTGATCGAACGTCTGCTGATCGCCTTGTTGGCCGATGGCCACCTGCTGGTGGAAGGCGCGCCGGGGTTGGCTAAAACCTCGGCCATTCGCGCGCTGGCATCCCGGCTGGATGCGGATTTTGCGCGGGTGCAATTCACACCTGACCTGTTGCCGGCCGATCTGACCGGCACTGAGGTGTGGCGGCCGCAGGAGGGGCAATTCCAGTTTCAGTCGGGGCCGATTTTTCATTCCATTTTATTGGCCGATGAGATCAACCGTGCACCGGCCAAGGTGCAGTCGGCCCTGCTGGAAGCGATGGGCGAGCGGCAGGTCACGGTGGGGCGGCAGACCTATCCACTGCCACCCTTGTTCATGGTGATGGCCACGCAAAACCCGATTGAGCAAGAAGGCACGTTTCCGCTGCCCGAAGCGCAGTTGGATCGCTTTTTGATGTATGTGCGGATTGGCTACCCGCAAGCCGATGCCGAAGCCGAAATCCTGCGGTTGGCGCGCGCGCGTGCACGTGATGCACTGCAAGTGCAGTCGCATTCTGGCTTGCGCATTAGCCAGGCGGATGTATTTGCGGCGCGTCAGGCGGTGCTGGATTTGCACATGGCCCCGGCGCTGGAGCGCTATCTGATCGAGCTGGTACTGGCCTCGCGTGACCCCGCCCGCTACGACCCGGCATTGGCGCGGCGCATCGCTTGGGGTGCCAGCCCGCGCGGCTCGATCGCGCTGGAGCGTTGTGCGCGTGCGCGTGCATGGCTGGGTGGCCGCGAGTTTGTCACCCCGGAAGACGTGCGTGCGGTGGCCGTGGATGTGTTGCGGCACCGTGTGCTGCCCAGCTTTGAAGCCACCGCCGAAGGTTGGGATGGCGAACAACTGGTGGGCGAATTATTGCGGCGGGTGCCGCTGCCTTGAGTTGGCATCACCATGGATAACGGCGTGGTTCCCGCACTTGCCGAGCTGATTGCCCTGCGCGCGCAGGTGTTGGGCCGACGCGCGGCGCGGCGCGGTAGTCATGGTGTTCACGGGCATGCGTTGTCCAATCAGCGCGGGCGCGGCATGGAGTACGCCGAGTCGCGTGAATACGCGCTGGGCGATGATGCCCGCCATATCGACTGGCGGCTGACCGCGCGCAGCGGCAAGGCGCACACCAAGCTGTTTCAGGCCGAACGCGAACGCCTGAGTCTGATCGTTGCCGATACCGCGCCCGCGTTGTATTTCGGCACCCGTACTCGCTTTAAATCCGTGCAAGCCGCACGTGCCGGCGCATTGGCGGCATGGCTGGCGGTGCGCGATGGTGACCGCATCGCGGCCTTGCGCGGCGCGGTGAAAGAACCACCGATCGCTCCGGCGTCTGGCCAGGGCGGTGCGTTGCGGGTGCTCGACGCGCTGGTGCGCTGGTACACGCAAGCGCCCGCCGAGGATGCCGGGCTTGCGAATGCGTTGCAGCACGCGCAACGCTTGCTGCGCCCGGGTTCGCGGCTGTTGGTACTGGCCGACCCTGTCAGTTTGCCGGCAGTGCCTGCGGCCCTGTGGCCCGCTTTGGCGCAGCACCATGAGCTGGTGGTGCTGCTGCTGACCGACCCGCTGGAGCGCAGGCCACCAGAGGCTCGGCTGCCATTTCAGCTCGCGCAGGCGGGGCGGATCGAACTGGCATTGGACACCGCCGGCGTACGCCAACGCTGGCGCGCGGCATTTGAAACCCCCATCGAAACCGCATTGGCACAGTTGCAGCGGCAGGGTGCGCGAGTGATGGCCTTGTCCACCGACGATCCCAGCGATGCGTGGCTGCCGTTATTGGCGCGCACCCCGGCAAGGAGGGCACGATGACGCCGCCACTGCCGCAAAATTCATTGCCGCTCAAAGACATGCACGTAGGCGTAGCGCCGTCGTGGTGGCCGCCGGCCATGGGTTGGTGGCTGCTGCTGGCGGGGGTGCTGCTCTTGATCGTGTTGGCAGCGTGGCTTTGGCAGCGGCGGCGCAGGCAGCAAGAACGCATGCATGCACTAACGCATTATTTCGATAATGCAGTCACACAAGCGGCCACGCCAGCTGCGCAAGTGGCGGCGATATCAGAGCTGTTGCGGCGGGCGGCACGACGCATCGACCCGATGGCGGACCGGTTGGACGGCGATGCGTGGCTGCAATTTCTTGATGCAGGGCTCGCCCAGCCGGTGTTTATGCACGGCCCCGGCGCGTTGCTGCGCGATGGTGCGTTTCGGCCCACTGTCGATGCGCATGCCGTGGCCGCCCTGCGCGAACACGCGCGACGCCGCTACCTGCAATGGATGCAGGGCGCATGAGTGAGTTGTTGCATTGGTTGGCGGTGGATCGCTTTGCTTGGCCGTGGTGGCTGCTGGCGGGGGTGTTGCCTTGGCTGGTGCGCTGGCTGCCGCCCAGTAATGACCACCAACAGCCGGCATTGCGGGTGCCGTGGGCAGCGCGAGTGCAGCAGGTCGCAGCCGGCAGTGCTGGGCCGGCACATGCGCGCAAATTTCCATGGCTGGCGTGGGTGGCGTGGTGTTTGCTTTGTATTGCGACGGCACGCCCGCAGCAATTAGGGCCACCAGTTGCACCGCCGCAAGCCGGGCGCGATGTGATGCTGGCCGTGGACTTGTCCGGCAGCATGGGGGAGCAGGACATGACACTGGGCGGGCAGGCAGTGGATCGGCTGACCGCCATCAAAGCGGTGTTGGCCGATTTTTTGGAGCGCCGTGAGGGCGACCGCATCGGCCTGATCGTGTTTGGTGACCGCGCATTTGCGCTGACCCCGCTGACCACCGACCACGCCAGCGTGCGCCAACAATTGCAAGCCAGTGTGGTGGGTCTGGCCGGGCGCGGCACCGCCATCGGCGATGCAATTGCGCTGGCCACCAAGCGTTTGCAACAACAAGCCAATCCACAAAAAGTGCTGATTTTATTGACCGATGGGGTCAATACCGCCGGCACGTTGGAGCCGCAAAAAGCGGCACAAATCGCCAAGGATGCCGGTGTGCGCATTCACACCATCGCATTTGGCGGCGATGGTAATGCGCTGTCGATGTTTGGCTTTCGCTTGCCGATGGGTGGCGGTGATGATGATGTCGATGAGGCAGGTCTTGCGCGCATCGCCAGCCTGACCGGCGGCAAATTTTTCCGTGCCCGCGATACCACGCAGTTGGCCGGCATCTATGCCGAAATCGACAAGCTAGAGCCCGTGCAACGGCAGGGCCAAGCGGTGCGGCCGATGATTGAACAGTATCCGTGGCCACTGGCCGCCGCCCTCACCTTGGGCCTGTGCGCGCTGCTATTACGCAGGTATCGCGCATGAGCACGTGGCTGAGCGACGTTGCGCAACTGCACTTTCTGCGCCCGTGGTGGCTGCTGGCGCTGCTGCTGGTGCCGGCGTTGTGGTGGTGGCAGCGCAAGCGCGTGCGGCAATCAAGTGCCTGGCGCGATGTGGTGGATGCGCACCTGCTTCCGCATTTGCTGGAACCCACCGGTGCAACATCGCGACGCGCATGGGCGGGCATGTTGGGGTTGTGCGGCTTGGTGTTTTCGGTGCTGGCACTGGCCGGCCCCAGTCTGCGCAAGGACATCCGCCCATTGTGGCAAGCGCGCGCGCCACTGGTGCTGGCGCTGGATCTTTCCAGCGCAACCCGCGCGCGCGATCTGCCGCCCGACCGGCTGGTGCAGGCACGGGTCAAACTGGCCCGTTTGCTGCGCGCGCGTGCCGGCGGGCAGGTGGCCTTGGTGGCGTTTGCCGAGGATGCCTACACAGTGGCACCGCTGACGACGGATGCCGCCAACGTGGCCTTGTTTTTGGATGCACTTTCACCAGAGGTCATGCCGATGGATGGGCATCGGCCAGACCGTGCCATCGCATGGTCGCAACGCTTGCTGCGGCAGGCGGGGTTCGAGCATGGCGCTATCGTGCTGCTCACCGATCACGCCGACGCCCAAGACATGGCGGCCGCCCAGCAGGCACGCGCGGCAGGGTATCGCATTTCGGTGATCGGGCTGGGCAGCGAACATGGCGGCGTGTTCGATACCGGCAACGGTTTGCAACAGGCGCGTTTGGATGCCACTTCGCTGCGCAAGCTGGCCAGCAGTGGGGGGGGGCGTTACGCCACGATGACCACCGATGATGCCGATGTGCGGGCGCTGGGGGTGCTGGATCCAGCCACGGAGGACACCGCCGCAGCGCCGGGCGAAACCCTATCCAGTTGGCGCGATGATGGGGTTTGGTTGCTACCACTGGTGCTGCTGTTTTGCCTGCCGTTGTTCCGCCGTAGTGGTGCGTTGGTGGTGGTGTTGCTATGCGGGTTGTGGCTGCCCTTGTTGCCGCTGTCGGTTCAAGCGCAAACGCAAACACGCGGGCAACCATCCGGGCAACCACCAGAGCCTGCGGCCGCAGCACCGATAGGGACGTGGTGGCAGCGCGCCGACCAAGCCGCGTATGCGCGCATGCAAGCGGGTATCGCGGCTTATCGCCAGCAGCACTACGCCGGTGCGATTGCGCAACTATCCGCGCTGCACGATGCCGACGGGCAATACAATCTGGGCAATGCATTGGCCCGCGCAGGCCGCTACGACGAGGCCATCGCCGCCTACGACCGCGCCTTGCAGCAACAGCCCAAGATGGCCGATGCGCAGTTCAATCGGCGCGTGGTCGAGCAAGCCCGGCGCAAGCAGCAGCAACCCCCGCAGCAATCGCAATCGCAATCGAAGCATCAGCCGCAACAGCAATCGCAACCGCAACCGCAACCGCAACCGCAACCGCAAGAACAGGGCAAGCCATCGCAAAAAACAGCACCGCAACCATCGCAGCAACAGCCCTCGCAACAGCCAGCACAAGGTCAGCCGCAACCGCCGCCTGCGCAGTCGCCACAAGCACAACAAAAAGCCGACGCCGCCCAACGGCAGCGCATGCAGCAGGCCCTGCGGCAACTACCGGCGCAAGCGGGCAAGCCGCAGCCAGCGGCAGCATCGCCGCGCCCAGAAACCCCCCAGCAGCGTGAGCAGCGGCTTGCCAATCAAGCATGGTTGCAGCGCGTGCCCGATGACCCCGGAGCCCTGCTGCGTGCACGCTTTCAGTTAGAGGCGCAACGCCGACGCGGGGATGGGCCGTGAAGCGGCGGTGGGCGGTCGTCTGGTTGCTGCTTGCGATGCTGGCAACGCCCGCATTCGCGCAGACGCGTGCATGGCTGGATCGCACGCAGATTCACGCGGGTGAAACCGTCGTGCTCACCATCGAAACCGACCAAGCCATCCAACAGATCGACGACGCGCCGCTACAAGGTCAATTTGAAATTGGTGGGCACAACATGCGGCAACGTATTGCGTTGCGCGATGGGCGCATGCAGCGCAACAGCGTGTTCGCCATCGGGCTGCGCCCACGCGGATTGGGCACGCTAACGGTGCCGGCGCTGCGGGTGGGGTCGGCACTTACCGCGCCGTTGTCATTACAGGTGATGCCGGCGCAGGTGCAACCGGCCACTGCCACCAGCGATGTGTTTGTCGAAACCGTGGTGGATGCCACCCAGCCGTATGTGCAGCAAGCCGTCGGCGTGACCGTGCGCTTGCATTACGCGGTGCCGCTGCTTTCAGGGCAGCTGGATCTGGACGCGCCCGCCAATGCCAGCGTGCAGCGGGTGGGCGAGGATGCCACCTACCCGCGCGACATCGGTGGCCGGCATTTCAATGTGGTCGAGCGGCGCTATCTGCTGATCCCCGAACGCAGCGGCAGTTTGGTGCTGCCGGGTGCGCGGCTCAATGGCGTGGCTGCGGGCGGCACCATCGACCAAGGCATGGATGGCGACCGCCGGCCGCTATCGGCAGCGGCACCGGCGCAACGCTTGCAGGTGCAGCCGATTCCGGCCAACGCGCCGCTGCCGTGGTTGCCGTTGCACGCGCTGACCTTGCGCTATCTGGAACAACCCAAGTCCGCCGTCAGCGGACAGGCCGTGAATGTGGTGATCGAGCTGCTGGCCGACGGTGCCACCGCTGCACAGGTGCCGGCAATCACTTTGGACGCGCCCGCCGCTGTGCAAGTGTTCGCCGAGCCGCCGCAGGTGGAGGAGCAATTCGTCGAAGGCCGCCCACGCACATGGGTGCGGCGCAAATTTGCACTGCTGCCCGCGCAAGCTGGCGACGTGGTGATTGCTGGCCCACACATCGCATGGTGGGATGCCGTGCAAGGGCGGGCACGCAGCGCAAGTTTGCCGCCACTGGCGCTGCACGTGGCCGCCGCCGCTGGCTCACCGGGCAACGCGAAGCCGACAGCAACACGTCCGGTGCTGCGGTCCCATGCGCCCGCCACCCCGGCCCCAGCAACACCTGCACGCGATGGCGTTCGAGGGTGGTGGTTCTTGGCCCTGGTGCCGGTCTTGCTGATCGGCGTGTGGCGCTGGCGTGCCGCGCGGCATCCGCAACCACCATCTACCAGTACCCCGGCTGCGCCACAATTGCCGCAGGCCTTGCAACAAGCTGATTTGGCGATGATCGCGCAGGCCTTGTGCCACGCGGCCGGCCAGCCAGACGGGGATTTGGATGCCGTCCTTGCGCACTTGGCCAGCGCCGCCCAGCGTGACGCCGTGCGCCAGTTGCAGGCCGCGCGCTGGGGCGGCAAGGAGACTGCGGCCACGCTGGCCGCACTGCGCCAAGCATTTGCAGCGGGCCCGCAGTGGCAGCCGACGCAGCAACGGGCGCAATCCCTACTGCCTGCGCTATATCCGGAATGAAGTTCAGAATGCGCCGTGGTGTTTGCTAAGCTGGCGCACTGATTTGGCCCGCGAGTAGCGCATGCATTCCATCGAGTCTTCGCCATCCACGCCTGCCAAGGGCATGCCGCTGCATTACAAAGTGCTGATCGGCTTCGTGTTGGGTACCGCGCTGGGCCTTGCCGGGCATGCGTATGCACTCGATGCGGCGTGGATTCACAGTGTCATTGACTATGCCAGCAAACCGTTCGGGCAAATCTTCCTCAATTTGCTGTTCATGCTGGTGGTGCCGCTGATTTTTTCGGCACTGGTGCTGGGCGTGGCCGAGCTAGGCGATATCGCCGCATTGGGCCGGCTGGGCTGGAAGACCTTGACCTATACCGCTGTCGTTACTGCGGCGGCGGTGGGCATCGGCCTGCTGTGCGTCAATGTATTGCAGCCCGGCTTGCACATGGACCCGGCCTTGGTACAAAAAACCATGAGCAGTAATGTGCTCAAGGCCGGCGAAATTGTCAGCAAGGGCAACGAGCTGCGCTTGATGGATCTGTTGGTCAATATCGTGCCGCACAACATTGTGGGTGCGATGGGCGATGACAAGCAAAAACTCGGCATCGTCTTTTTTGCGTTGATGATTGGCATTGGCTTGGTGATGAAGCCCACCGCCGGTACCAACGCGTTCAAAAATGCCATGCAGGGCTTGTTCGAGATCTGCATGCACCTGATCGGCATGTTCATCAAGCTGGCCCCGTATGCGGTGGCCTGCTTCATGTTCAACCTGACCTTCCAGTTGGGCTTTGATGTCATCCAAAGCCTGATCTGGTTTGTTGTCACCGTGCTGCTGGCGCTGGCCATCCACGGCTTTGTGGTGATCCCGCTGTGGGTCAAGCTGATGGGCGGCATGTCGGCACGGGTGTTTTTTCGTGAAACCCAAGAGGCCACGCTGACCGCGTTTGCCACCGCCTCATCCACCGCGACCTTGCCGGTGACCTTGCGGGTGGCCGAAGACAATTTGAAGCTGCCGCGCAAAGTCAGCCGCTTTGTGCTGACCGTGGGCGCGTCTGCCAACCACCACGGCACCGCCTTGTTTGAAGGCATCACCGTGCTGTTTTTGGCGCAGGTCTATGGCCTGCATCTGCCACTGACCCAGCAGCTGATGGTGCTGGTGTTGTGCATCCTCGGCGGCATCGGTACCGCCGGTATTCCATCGGGTTCGCTGCCGGTGATCGCGATGATCTGCGGCATCATCGGCATTGACCCTGCCGGTATCGGCATCATCATCGGCGTCAATACCTTCCTCGACATGTGCCGCACCTCCCTCAACGTCACCGGTGATTTGGCCACCGCCGTAGTGGTGGCGCATCGCAGCGGCGAAAAAGATTTGGATGCGACGGCGCTGGAGAAACTGGACGACATTGTGCGCTGAGTTCCGTGGTCGTTCAGAGCGCCAGCGGTGCGGCGATGCTTGGGAATGCCTTGAGCAATTTGCCGTCCATCGTGACCAGCGTCGTGCCCAGTGCTGCCGCCAGCGCAACAAACTCGCAGTCATATGCTGAGCAATCGCTGTCGCGCACAAGTTCCAACACGTGCTGTGAGTCGGGCAGGTGTTCGGTTGCGTCAAGGAGCGACTCGGCTTCGCGTTGAATAGCCAGCGCCTGCACAACATCCAGCATGCCGCGGCGGATACAACCGGCCAAAATATTGCGAAATTCACTGCGCCAGAGCAGGGGGGCGTGCCAATCGGGGTCACTTTCTAACAGCCGCTCCGCCGCCGCAGTGAATTCCCCGGGCAGGTACAAGTAGGCCAGCACATTGGTGTCCACCACGATCACGCACGGCCCTCGCGTTTCATGGCATCAAGACTGCGCACGTCCAACGGGCGTGCTTGCACGCCCGCCCGCAAGACCCGCGCCCGCGCCAAACGCGCAGTCGCTGGAAGCGTGCTGGGGGTTAGCACCGCCTCCAAGCACACAATCGCCTCGCTATTCAGGCTGCGCCGATGCAGTGCTGCTGCGACCTTGAGCTGCGCATAGACCGCATCGGGGATGTTTTTCAACGTCAAGGTGGTGGGCATGAGCGTGCCTTCGATCGAGTGCAACCAAAATACAACCATTATGGTTGCGTTGCGAGCCGTAAGGTGTGAAGCGGGGAGCGTGGTAGCGGTTTGCATGCACACAGCCTGCCGCCTTCCACGCGGTGGCGGCATCGGTGTTTGCCGCGTTTGCGCGTGGGGGTTGCCGCCCTTGTCGATTTCTGGGCCCGGCACGGTGACTGAGCGCACGGCAGCATCCGCACATCCAGACATGGGACAATAGTCATTCCCTCCGCTTTGCCTTTTTGCCATGACTGCGCCCAGCCGCCGCGAACTTGCCAACGCCATCCGTTTCCTTGCTATCGACGCCGTGCAGGCGGCCAATTCCGGGCATCCGGGCATGCCGATGGGTATGGCCGATATCGCCGAAGTGCTGTGGAATGATTATCTGAAGTGCAACCCGGGCAACCCGCATTGGGCCGACCGCGACCGTTTTGTGCTGTCCAATGGCCACGGCTCGATGTTGCAATACGCGCTGCTGCACCTGACCGGGTATGACGTCTCCATCGACGATCTGAAGGCGTTCCGCCAATTGGGCAGCAAGACCGCCGGGCACCCGGAAAACCACGTCTGCCCAGGGGTGGAAACCACCACTGGCCCGTTGGGGCAGGGCATTGCCAATGCCGTGGGCTTCGCCTTGGGTGAAAAATTATTGGCCCAACATTTCAATCGCGATGGCCACACCCTTGTCGATCACCGCACCTGGGCGTTCCTGGGCGATGGCTGCCTGATGGAAGGCATCAGCCACGAAGCGGCGTCGCTGGCCGGCACCTGGGGGCTGCACAAGCTGATCGCATTCTGGGATGACAACAAAATCAGTATTGATGGTGTCACCGATGGTTGGTTCACCGACGATACGCCCAAGCGGTTTGAAGCCTATGGCTGGAACGTGATCCGCGGCGTGGACGGGCACGATGCGCATGAAATCAAAACCGCAATCGAGACCGCGCTGAAATCCACCGACAAGCCCACCCTGATTTGCTGCCGCACCACCATTGGTTTTGGTTCACCCGCCAAAGCGGGCAAGGAATCCAGCCACGGCGCGCCGCTGGGCAAGGATGAAGTGGCCGCCACCCGCGCCGCTTTGGGTTGGAAGTACGGCGAATTTGAAATCCCGCAAGCCATCTATGCAGGGTGGCGTAGTGCAGGCCGCGCCGGAAATGAAGCCGCCTGGAATGCACGCTTTGCGGCCTACAAGGCCGCGCACCCGGAAGCCGCCGCCGAGTTCGAGCGCCGTCTGTCCGGTGCGCTCCCGGCTGGGTTTGATGCCGCGGCCGACGCTTTCATCGCCAAGCTGCAGCAAGATGGCCCCAGCATTGCCAGCCGCAAAGC
>Ga0116192_1000879_pt1 | contig 21884 bp, 24 predicted proteins | sample AD_UKC113_MetaG_FD_89876 | JGI IMG/M metagenome (GOLD analysis project Ga0116192, IMG submission 89876) | Active sludge microbial communities of municipal wastewater-treating anaerobic digesters from Hong Kong - AD_UKC113_MetaG | ecosystem: Engineered > Bioreactor > Anaerobic > Digestate... | reverse complement strand
ATGGCTAAGAATAAAGAATACAACGGAGCAGTCGTTCAGGCTGAATTTGACAAAATACCACTAAAACAGCAACTTGAAATGTACACCAACTTAGGAGTATGGCTTCATGAGAAAGTGGTAAAATATCAGGAGGAATTAGGGAATGAATTAAATCATTTTGAGGCCGCAAAACCAAAATTAAAAAGCACTAAATAATGGAAATAATAACGCCGGTAGGAAGTAAGTTGCTGGTATTGCCAGTTGAGATAGAAAATTACATAACAAAAGGGAACATTGAAGTGGTGACGCTTGATCTAAGGGCATCTCAGATAGTATCAGTTGGAACAGAAGCGCATGATATTTATAAAGTTGGGGATGTAGTAATTCATCCAAAAGGAGCAGGGGTAGGGCAGCATTATAGAGGTAAAGCGCATTGGTGGTTAGATGGAAGACCAACCAATAACGGCGGCGACATATGGGGTATAATCACAAAAGAAGTTACCAAAAAGGATAAAGGAGATAATCTATAATGAGTTCTGTATTAATAACTGGTAGTCATGGTCTTATAGGTAGTGAATGCGTATCATTCTTTACTGATAAATTTGATGAAGTTATTGGGGTGGACAATGATATGCGAAGATATTTTTTTGGAGATTCAGCCAGCACTCATGATGTAGGGAAACGGCTTTGCGATCAATATGGTAATTATAAGCCGTTCAGCGTTGACGTAAGATTTTTTAATAGCCTTGAATTTCTGTTTAAAAGTTTGAAAGATGTTAAATTAATTATTCATACGGCGGCGCAACCTTCTCATGATTGGGCAACGAGCGAACCAATTACCGATTGGACAGTGAATGCAACAGGGACTATGAATATGCTTGAATTAACAAGGCAATATTTCCATGATGCTGTTTTTATTTTTACCTCAACAAATAAAGTTTATGGCGATTGGCCAAATAAAATTTTGTACGAAGAATTAGAAAAAAGATACGAAACTCATTTGGATGGCGTAGACGAATTGATGGATATTGACGATACAATGCATTCTGTTTTTGGCGCTTCGAAAGTTGCCGGGGATATAATGTGTCAGGAATATGGCAAATATTTTGGCATGAAAACCGGGATATTCAGAGGTGGTTGCCTGACAGGAGCGAATCACAAAGGAGTAAGGCAGCATGGGTTTTTATCCTATCTTGTTAAATGTGCAATGACAGGAGAAAAATATATAATTGAAGGGTATTCCGGGAAACAAGTAAGAGATAATATTCATGCTTATGACTTGGTTTCCGCATTCTATGAATTTTATAAAAATCCAAAAAAGGGCGAAGTTTATAATATAGGTGGTGGAAGACATTCCAATTGCTCAATTCTTGAAGCAATAGATTTAATAAAAGAAATCACTGGTAAAGAACTTAATTATACCATATCCGATCAGGTACGCGCGGGAGATCATAGGTGGTATATATCCAACGTCTCAAAATTCAAAAAAGATTTTCCAGATTGGGATTATAAATATTCATTAACCGATATAATTTCGCAGATAGCAAATCAATACTAAATGACACCGGCTAAGATTTTATTTAAACTTGCGACAAGGGGAAGAGCGAATGATTTTTTTGAGGCGATAGATAGCATCTACCATAACGTATGGGACTTAAAAAATTTCCATATACTCGTTACTGCTGGCGAAGATGACTATACTATGAATAATGAAGAAGTAAAAGGCAAACTTCGCATATACGATCATCTTACAATAATCTTCGGCGAAAACTCAGGTAAAGTACAAGCTACAAACCGGGACATGGATTTAAAAGATCAAGTATGGAGCGATTGGGATATTTTAATAAATACAGCAGACGACCAAAGATTTATTCAGCCGGGGTTCGATGATTTTATAAGAGTAACGATGGCTAATATTTTCCCGGAAAACGATGGGTTTTTACATTTGTATGAACCAGATGCCGGTGCTGCGCTTCCTGTTTTATATTGTGCCGGAAGAAAGTTTTATGAAGTGTTTAATTTTATCGCCCATCCTCAATATAAATCTTTATTCTGGGATAATTATTATTTTGAATGCGCTAAACTGATGAAGAAATATCATTTTGTTGGCACACATATATTTAATCACCTATGTCCAGCCTATACGCATCACAATAAACCAAGAGATGCAATGTTTGATAGAGATCAGGCACTATGGGGGTATGATGAAAATGTATTTTACAAGCATAAGGGGAGAGGGTATGATTTATCAATTGACGACAATGGCAAATTCAAATTCAATCTTATATTAGACCCAACACCGGGAAACGATTAAAAAATAAAAACAATGGCAAATATTTTTGATGGCCACACAAAGGCAAGAGAATATGCAGAAATAACATCAAGAAGAGAACAAGGAGAATATCTTGTGTTTAAAACAAGCAATGATGGGATTAAGTATGAAGCAGTAAAAATTGATGATAAGGATAAAGTAAAAGGGAAAATATTAGATCACTATAAGGATGGTAAAGTTGTAAAATGAGTAAGCCCCTCTTGTCTATCCTAATTCCAACGGTTGTTGGGAGATCGGAAAGTTTTTGGAATCTGGTTGAAAAATTAAAAAAACGTGCCAACATTCAAGATAGCCGGATGCGCTCAAACGACTATTGGGCTTGGAATGGGGTAGTTGAAATATTTGCCATAGTTGATAACAAGGAAATGACAATAGGCGAAAAGCGTGAAAAATTATACACTGAGGCAAATGGGGTATATTCTTTTATGATTGATGATGATGATGATATAGCGGATGGTGCAATTGAAAAAATACTTGAAGCAATAAAGCAAGAACCAGATTGTATAACATTCAAAGAGAAGTGTATTATTGATGGCAAATATTATGCAAGTAACTTTTCATTAAAGTATGATAAATGGCAAGATAACTTTGATGGTTATGCGTGGGTTAGAACGCCGTTCTATAAATGTGTAATCAAAACAGAAATAGCGCAACAAGTCCCATTTGAGCATATACGATATAACGAAGATGAAAGGTGGGCTAATGCATTAAAGCCATTTCTGAAAACAGAAGTACATATTGACGAAGAAATCTATTACTATATACATAATTCAACCCCACATCACGAAAGGTATGGTTTTGATAAAGATTAATATTTTATGAACTTAACAGAAAAGAAACCATGTATAATAAATGTTGGTGTTGATGGGTGGTATAAAGCTGGTTCGGAAAGGCTTGAAAGGTCTTTGGTGTTTAACGGGTATGCCGGAGATATGCTATTTTGGAGAAATGAATATCCACCAGACTGTCCAACGCATCAGGATAATCCATATGCCTTTAAAGTGGCCGCATTTCGTGAAGCATTCAGAAGGGGATATAATATTGTGATGTGGTTGGATTGTAGTTTTTGGTGCATTAAAAACCCAATGCCTATATTCGATATAATAGTGGATAAAGGGAATTTTGGTTTCAGATCAGGTTATAATTGCGCACAAACCTGCCCGGATAATTTATTACAAGAAATAGGAATAACAAGGGACGATGCAGAGCAGATACCAGAAACAGCAACAGGAATAGTGGGAATAAATATAACAAACCCGGACGGTAAAAATGTATTTGATAATTGGGCTGATTTATGTGATCGAGGGTTTTTTAAAAATTCAAGGCATCACAACCCATTAGAAAGCGCAGATCAAAGATTTTTACATGGGAGGCAAGACCAATCAGCGTATAGTATGGCTCTTTATAAGGCAGGAGTGAGTTATAGGTATGACGACTTTGTGGCTTACTATAATAATGGGAAGCCGGGGTATATTGAAGATAAATGCTATTTCTTTATTGAGGGGTTATGAGAATTGAATTTGAAATAATATGGAGCAATAAATGGTATTATTTACCAGTAAGCATGATTAAAAAAGACGGGAATTATATTGGCTATACAAATAGGTTTAAAAAATTTACATATCGCCTAAAGCCGATTATAAAATTTAAAAAGTGAAAGCAGTAATTTCAACAACATACGATGATAAATATTTGTTTTTTCTTCCAATTACAACTTGGTTGTGGAATAAACTTGGAGTAGATGTTATATGTTTTATACCGTTCGGTGGCAGAGATAATGATAATGGAGGTGGTAAAAGGGTTTTATACTTAACAAATAAGATGTCATTTGTTAGAAACACTTTATATCGAGAATCTCTTATTTGTAGTATCCATACTTTCAATGCGCCAGAACATAAAGAAGCTACCTACGCCCAATGCGCAAGACTATACGCCGCTTCATTAGATTTGCCGGGAAACGAAAAACTAATAGTAAGTGACATTGATATGCTATTCTTTAATAAAGAACTATTAGAAGGTACTACCGATTATTTCATTTATGTAATAGGAAATGATTTAGTGCCTAATGGCCAATATCCGATGTGTTATCTTATAGGAACGGCTGGTATTTGGAGGGAAGCAATAGGCAAAGGAACATATCAGGAACACTTAGATAATCTGTTGGGTAATATTGAAGATCAGCACATGAGAGGGAATTATTGGGGTAAAGATCAGGAAACCAGTTTTGAGTTGGTAAATAAAGTACCACACGTATTCAGGCCAAGAACCAATGGGCAAAATCCGTTTGCACAAAATAGAATTGATCGTGATGATGCATATTTTTTAGAAAGATTATCACCAGATACGATAGACTATCACATGCACCGCCCCGGTTACGAAGACGATAATTTTCAAAAAATAATTCAGGTCATTAGTTATTTTTACCCAAATGAAGATTTAACTTGGATGATAGAATATCAACAGATATATAAAAGTTTGATGTGAGAAATCCAAAAGTAATTATCCTTGTTGTTTGTTATGCAGATAAATCAGAATACGACGAACTTGCAAAAGCGATAAAAGAAACATGGGGAAGGACAGAAACAGGCGATTGTAAAATTTGGTACGTATGGGGCAGAGGAAGAAATAAGCAGGATTACAATGATTTCATAATTGATGTAAAAGAAGATTTTGGCTCTTTGCTTAAAAAAACATTAGCGTTCTTTGAGTTTATAAAAAATGAAGATTTTGATTATATATTCCGGACTAATACAGGAAGCTACGTGGACACAATAAGAATTGTAGAACATTTGAAAGATAAGCCAAGAACTAATTTTTATAGCGGTGTTCCGGGATATGTGGATGGAATAAGGTTTGCTTCTGGTTCTGGTTTTTTTCTTAGCAGGGATTTGGTGTTATTATCTGAATCAAAAAGGAAAGATTTTGGGGATGACCATATTGATGATGTTTCATTCGGAAGATTTATGGCTCGTCATGGTGTTAAAATAGATGAATCATGCATCAGGTTTACATGGACTATTAATGGGAATATAAGACAGATTGGTGAGCCAATAATAGCGGAAGAAAAATTTCCACATGATAAAATATATCATTGGCGGCTAAGAACTGATGACGGCCAAAGATTTTGGGATTGCGAAAAAATGTATCAACTTTATAATGAATTAAACAATGCTAAGAACAGATAATTTAGTACAATGGCAATTAATAGCGGATGAAGTGGATGCCATATATCCGTGGTTCACTCATAAATGCTTAGATGTAATCAAAAAGTGGGACTTGAAAGATAAGCGTGTGCTTGAATTCGGAGGCGGTAGGAGTACTCGCTGGTGGAGAAAACGTGCAGCATGGGTAACAACCATTGATACCAACCTTGAATGGATAGACAGAACTATTGAAGATTGTGCAGAAGGAAGTGCGCTTAATGGAGTGATAATCCCAAAAGTAATTAATGAAGGCGACCAATCACGAAAAGAAGAATATGTAAATGCCGGTGATGAATATGCGCCATACGATATTGCTGTAGACGATGGGATATTAAGATTTGAAGTGATTGAAAAAGCATTAACAATGCCACGGCCGCTAACATTAATAATAGACAATTGGCAGCAAGCATGGATTTTCATGTGTCCGGCAGCAGTTGAACTACTAAAAGATTTTGAGCAGGATATTTATATTCAGGATGACCATACCGATAATGATGGAGTCAACAAATGGAAAACTGCAATATTCTATTTGAAATGAACTACCCACGTTTAAATATAATTTTAGACGAAAGACGGCCAGAAAGGTACGGGCTATTATTAGACGAATTCATAAGACAAGGTATAACCAATTATAAAATATGGGATGCGATAATGTTAAAGGATATTCCTGCTTCCATAAATGCAAGTCATAAAAAAATAGTGCAATGGGCAAAAGATAATGGAGAACCAGAAGTATTAATAGGAGAGGATGATTTAATGTTCCCAAGTGAAAAAGGATTTGAATGGTTCTTAAAAAATAAACCACCTCTTTACGAGATTTATGCCGCCGCTAATTATTGTGCGTTTAAAAGACCAGAAAACGCAGGAGCGTACAGGAGCGAATTTCAGGTAGGATTCCATTTGTACTTCGTTCACTCAAGATATTATGATACATTTTTAAATACAAAAAGTGATGCCCATATAGATTCAGAACAGAGAGGAAAATTAATGTATCATTGTTATCCATTTGCCGCTTTGCAGAGGCCGGGATATTCGGCTAATAATAATGCTGTGGTAAATTATAACGCTCAATTAAAACCAGAAGATATTTATCAATGATTCCTTTTATAACATATAGGGAACAAAATGCAGAAGGAAGTCTTGAGTATTATATTCTTCAAAAAGGTTATCCGAATTACATTGGCCGTCTTGTCGCTTATCCAGTTGAAGGCGCATTAAATAACACACCAATAACTGACCATCATTTGTATATTACCTTTGCGGGGGCATTAATGGGTAACTTTATACCAGCACATAAAGGGGAATTGCAAAATATAACAGAAGTGTTTTCGCAGATGGCAGAGTGGTACTTTATTAATAGAATATCTCCTGATCTTAAAAAGTATAAAAAATGGAAGATAACAAACGCCTGAAAGAGTTGGGTAACGATATTTTTAAGGGTGAGCGAATAATGGATTGGAAGTTTTATCAGGTGGGCGATGATTTCATGACGAGAGTATATCACAAGGAATATGCAACGGGTTTTTATTTTTATGCAGTTGAAATTATAGGGCAGTATAGTGGTAAATCTGTATGGGATGAAGACAACGAAGCAGAGTGTATATTTCATGGGAGTGCAGCATTTGATGGGGTTAGGCATTTGTATATGGGTCGAGATGAAACCGATAATTACGGATACCATTATTACCCTGATTTTGATCAGTTAATAGGTGTTTTGTATGCCCTTAAAGCGTTAGAAAAAAAGTATTGTTCAGAAAAAATGGAAGACTAAAATATGTTCCAAAGCCCAAGTAATAATATCGTCATAAAAGTAAAGACAAAGTGGATAGACAACTTCGATAACATCCTGCGTATGGCCGCATTGAATCCGCAGAGCATGTTAAACCCTGCTGATTATGTTCAGATCAGGGGCGAAGTAGTTTCAATTCCAAAATCAATTTCAAAACGAAAAGACTACGAAGGATACTCCTTGTCAGATATTCGGGTAGGTGATACAGCCATCTTTTCCAATCAGGTAATATCCACAACCACGCAGTTAGAGCCAGAGGCAGAACCAGTTTATAAGAATCGTGTTTATTACAACGGGGAAGAGTATTTCATGGCCGACATCCAACACATCTATGCAGTAGTAAGAAACAAGCAAATCAGAATGCAGAATGGCTATGTAATGGTGACTGACATGGAGAAGCCGCCGCTAATAATCATGGCCACACAAACAAAGAAACTAATTTCATCAGCCCAAGCGGTAATCACACACATAGGCCGTTCTCTAACCACTGAAAGACCAATTGACGCAATGCCGGGGGATACTGTTTACTTTAATCCGAGCAAACTCCTGAACTATCAAATGAACGGTATCCCTTTTGGAATCCTCAAACAATCCCACATTTTGGGCAAAAAAATCCCTGACTATAAAAATTTTGCCACAATAAATTAAAAATGTTTTAATTTCGGTAAACTTATTACCCGAATTGAATATCTCAGAATGCTTTGATTTCCTGAATTTTTGGATAAATAAAATTCAGGGGGCGTACTACCCGATTAGTGATCTTGAACTAATAACGGATAGAGGGCAGATGTCGCTTTATTCTGATCTGCAACCAAAATACGCTACTTCCCAACACATAAAAGATGCTCTTGCGCCGTTTAGAGTCACATGGAATTTTACTCCAACCGATACTATATCAGGGTATATACCAATACCGTCTAATCTTAATTATCTCAACCTACTTGATGTTTCAATAAGTTATGCAATAAGTAACAGGACTTTATATGCGCCAGTTACCATGTATAACGAAGATGTAGTTTCTACAAGATTGAACTCTCAAATTGACCCAGTTACTATTACAAGTCCTATTGGAGAAATGGTTGGGCAACGGCTAATAAGGATTTATCCGCAAGGAAGTGGCTATAACGGAACAGTAAGATTTTTAAGAAGGCCAGCAAAACCAGTGATGGCGTATACTGTTGTTTCTGGTAGAGTAATAGTTTACGATCCAATCAATTCAGTACAGCTTGAGTGGTCTGAGGAGTGGCAGAATTCTGTTCTTATAAAGGCTTTAAAATCAATAGGTATCAACATATCCGATCAAGAAGTCCAACAATGGTCGGAACAACAATCACAACAAAATGCAGGAGGCATGAATAGAACATAATGGCACAACCCACATTATACCGACTATCTGAGGAGATACTTAAAATGCTTTCCGGCGGCGATATTCAAAATGCTACAAATATTTCTATCAATGAAATAAAAATAAGCATTGGTCAGGTATGCAATAAAATATTAAAGACCGAACACTTTGCTGTAAATCTAAAAATGGGAGAGACTATTAATAATGGCTCTGTTTTAGGATTGTACGAGGCAATAGCTGTATCAAAGTATAACGCAGTAAGCCAATGCCAACTCCCGATAAAACCATTGAAACTTCCAAGAAACATGGGAGTTTTTTCGATATGGCCTACCGGGATGCCAGATAAAGAATTTATACCACTTCAAATGGGGCAAGGAACATTGTTACAATCGCAACCATTAATAAACAATCTTCTTGGTCAGGTAGGGTATGAAGTATTTGGTTCACAAGTGGTATTTACAAAAGATATTACTCAATCGGGATCAATAACAGTAGATATGCGTTTAGCTATAATGGATATATCTCAATATGGTGATTTTGATCTTTTACCGATACTTCCTGAACAGGAATGGGATATAAAACAAGAGGTATTGAAAATATACAGTAATGTTGGTATTGCTGATATGCTTGCCGATCCAACTACTAAGCAACAACAAAATATTCCTTTACAACAACAGCAACAAACATGATCTTCAATACACTTGATACAATTGTAAGAAGGACATTGCTGGAAAGATCAATGCCTATCCATTATTACATGGAATATATGCTTCATGCAAGTGCTTGCGTAAGGGAATTATCTTTTGATACTCTTAAGATTATTAATACAGAGTTTCTGCCTGTTACAGATTATAATGCCGTTGACCTCCCCGGAGATTTCGTAGATGATATTTGTTGCTATTTACCAGTGGGTGGTCAACTGCAAGAAGTCCCAAAGAATTATAATCTAAATCCATTGCGTAACCGAAATTCAGATGGCTTATTTGTCCCATATACAAATTCAACAGCTAATGGATTGGCGACAAACATACTTGGGATTCAGCCACAATGGCTATGGTTTTGGAATGTGAATGATTGGGGTGAACCGACTGGTAGATTTTTTGGCGCACCCGGAGGAGTAAGAGGCGGCTATAATGTCTTTAAAGAAAGAAGGCAAATACAGCTTGCCGCAGAATTGGTAACTACTGGAATAGTCCTTAAATATGTTTCGGATGGGCAAAGAACAAATAATGCTACTGAAATAGATGTTCAGGCGATAGCCAGTGTTCAAAGTTATATAGATTGGAAAAGAAGTCCGTCAGCAGCTATGAAAGATTCGCCGGAGGCCAGAACATATACTAATGAGCAAAGAAAATTACGTGCAAGGTTAGATGATCTTACAATTATTGATATTAAAAACATAATGCGCAACAATTATCACGGCGCAATAAAATCCTGATAAATTATGGCAGCAATATTTTTTACAAAATCAAGTGGAGTTGTAACAGTCACACAAACAACTGGACAAGCTAAATCATACTTTGGATTGGTAGGTAGTTTTAATCCAAATCCTGCGGGGACTGGATTTTTAATTCAAATTGGCTCTGCTCCATTTAATGTGCTGTTGGCTGATTTAAGAGTTAATGGTCAAACACCTTCAACTATGGCAGAAGGAGCAACATTACTTAATTCTATTTTTGGTTCTTAATGATTCAAAAGGAGCTTAAATATTTTGCTGATCCTAACGGTCGTGGATGCAATGCAGATGATGACTACTTTGCTGTAGAACCATACCAGATTGTCAATGGAGAAAACATACGGACAGGAACAACCGATGCTGGGTTTACGGCTACTGTTGAGAGCATAGGAAGTAACGTTAGGTTATCTGAATTTGAGCCATCCGTAACGTTTGTTACAATAGGAGTTGCTGAAGATACCGAGAATAGAAGAACGATAAATTTTAAATGTTGCCTAACAGGCCCGTGGGACAGAATTGAGTGCTATTCGGCAACAGATAAAGTGATTTATATAGTCATTCTTTCTTCACAAATATTAGGGGGATTGAATTTTGATAAAGATCACTTAATACATTCTGCAAGAGTTGTTGATGGCCTATTATATTGGACAGATAATTTAAATAGGCAAAGGAAGGTAAATATAGATAGAGGAATTAAATTAAACCAGCCTTCTTATAATACTGCTTTATCTCCATATACTGATCCGATAAATGAAGAGGTTATTAGTCTTTTAAAAAGACCTCCACTATACCCTTTAATAATACAAAAAGTAACTCAACCAAGTATTAATAATTTTATTAAAAATGGGGATTTCCAATTTTGTGCTAGATATTATTATAAAGATGGGGAAACATCTGTTCTATCTACTTATAGTCTTCTTGCTCCATATGGGTATTCGGCAGATACATCAAATAGGATAGATATTTCATTTCCTGAAAATGAATTTATAGATCAGGATGTTCAGCGAGTAGACTTGGTAGTTAGGTATGGCAATACTAATAATTATTTTGTAATAAATTCATGGGACAAAAATAATGTAATACAAGCCGAAGAAATCAGGGATCATAATGATGGAGTATCTACGCTGTCGTATAGTTTTTATAATAATAAAATCGGGGAAGCTCTGGATGTAGCTTACGCTATAAAGCCATTTGAAAGTATTCCAAGACTATCGGAAACGCTTGAGGTAGCTAAAAACAGACTATTTCTGGCCAATAATCTGATCGGGTATAACACTCCTTCTGCTACCTTTGATATTACGGCTTCATTTACCACAACAGAAAGCGGGGCAGATGTAACGGCAACATGGTATAGGATTTTGTATAGAACAGGTGGCCATACGGATACAGTTAGATTTTTTTTATATGTAGTTGGGGGTGGAGTAATGTATGACGGCTATTATGATTATCCACCCAGAAATGGCTCTGGAGGGACTCTACCTGCTCCGGGTTTAACCATACCGTGGGCTGATTTAATTTTTATAGGCACAACACAAGCTGCTGTAGCCGCCTATTATGGAACTACTGTTCCTGCGATTATATATTTTGGCATAAACGGAACTGGGTTTACGGCTATAATAACCGGCGCACCGTTTACAACTAGCTTGGCGGGTCAGCAATGTTTTAAATCTGATGCATCCTATCAGATAGGAATTGTGTTTTATGATTTCGGAGACAGGAAATGTGGCATAGCAACAAATGAAAATCTTATTTTCCCTACTCCTGATAGGGATTATGATTCAGTTGCATTTACAACTTCGCTTGATTGGTCTTTATCAAATACAAATGCAGTAAATGAGATACCGGATTGGGCAACACATTATTCAGTAGTAATAAGCAAATGTCTTAGAACGAGAAATTTTTTACAATCAAGGGTTAAAAATTTAACCTACGTAACAAAAGATGTTGATGGATTGTACATATTTAATACAAGTGCATATTCCGCCACATTAAATGGCGTAGGTATTGATATAACATTATTGAATTCCTATGGGATGGGTTATGTATTCGCTGACGGCGACTTGGTTAAAATATGGCTAACGGGAAACCCTAATCCATTCACGTTATCTATAGTTGGCCAAGATGGTAATTGGATAATATGTGAATTACAGGATTTAGGCGCAATAGGTAATACAGGAAGCCCTTATACAACTGCTTTATTTGAAATATACACTCCTTATCAGCCATCTACAAATGAACCTCTTTTTGAAGTAGCGCAAACTTTCCCTGTTACAAATGCAGGAAGGCCAGATAGAGAATATTCTACATTGCAGGGGAGTATAAGAGGGGATGTAACGCTTCTTGAAAGAAGTGATAGCATAGGTACATATCTAACAGAAAATATGTCTCCAAATGATAAATATTATAAAATTTGGGACACAGATGCAGGAAGGCCAAACTTCATTGATAATATTGGGCAGACTGTAGAAACAAATACAATAGCTTATTCAAATACATTTATATCCGGCAGTAGGGTTAATGGGTTGTCATCATTTGAAGCATTAAACGAAAAAACAATTCCGCTGGAATGTGGTGCTATAGAAAAATTACAAGTGACATCAAAAGTACAAGATGAGCAAGGCATAGTAATGTTATGTATTTGCGTTGATGAAACTGCTTCGTTATATATCGAGGAGTCGCAACAGTATGGCTCAAACACATCAACAACACTTACAATATTTACAGATGTAATTGGAACGATTAACGTATTAAAAGGGTCATTTGGAACATTGAATCCTGAATCAGTAATAGAGTACAGAGGAATGGTATTCTGGTTTGATGCAATTAATGGAAGGATTATACAGTATAGTGTTAACGGGTTATTCCCTGTTTCGGATTATAAAATGAGAAGATTCTGGAAGTTATTTAGCGATCAGTATTTAAGTATGACTACCGAACAGATAGAAGCACTCGGCAGCAGACCATATATATTCGGGGGGGTTGATCCATATCACAATGAAGTTCTATTTGCTATACCAAAACTTTTAGATTACCCACCAAAGGGGTATTTGCCGGATTATCCAAATACTATATTCCCGTTTGATATTTATGATGGTCAGGCAAAAACAATGGTGTTTAAACTAAGTGAAGTTGGTAATAGCTATTGGTATTCACCATATACATGGACACCAGACTATTTCTCTACACTAGAAAGCGATTTGTTATCCTATAAGCAAGGCCAAACGTATTTACATAATAGCACAACAAGTTTTAATAATTTCTATGGGGTTCAATACAGATCAAAAATAATGTTTGTACTGAATCAATTGCCAGATAAGCCAAAAGTATATAATGCAATGGGTGTGCAAAGTAATTTCTCTCCTGAATTTGTTTATTTTTATAATAATTATCCTATTCAGCAAAGCTCAGATTTGGAAGAAATATCTTTTAATGATCTGGAAGGGATATGGTATGCGACTATTCTAAGAAACAAATTAGTGCCGACAGCAACAGGATTTACAACCAATGGATTACTCACAGGAGAAAAGATGAGAAACGTGGCTATGTTATGTATGGTTCAGTGGCTTTCTGAAACAGAACAATTAGAATTGAAATTTATATCAGTAAGTTTTTCTCAAAGCAGAGGACATTTAAAAGTGTGATAAAAACAGAAAGATTAAATATTGAACCATTGAACTATGAACAGTTTAAAAGTTATATAGACAATGGATGTGGCAGCATAATAACAGAACAAGATAAAAAATGGGTAAGAGAGTTTCATTTGGATAAAATAGGTGCGAACAATTACTTGTATAGCACATTTTGGATTGCTACAAATAAAGATCAGGAAGTAGTAGGGGAAATAGCGTTTAAGGGAGAACCAAACCATTTTGGAGAAGTAGAAATAGGATGTTATGTGATGCCAAAGTTTAGACATAATGGCTACGGAACAGAGATGATAGATGGGATGGTAACATGGGCAACCATGCAGGGAGAAGCAAGATATGTTGTAGCGGCAGTTAATTATGGGAATATTTTTTCACAAAACATGTTGAAAAAAAATAATTTTGCTTATTGGGGCGAAAAGGATATGATGAACATTTATTATAAAATATTGAACTAATGAAAATAGATTTTTCACCAAGAATGGAGAAAAGTTGGATTTCCAGCGCCGTCGGCGGAGCGTTAGGAGTCATAGGTACGATAGCAAGTAATCTTGAAGGCGACAAAACAAGACGGCGATTGTTAGGGATGCTTGGTAAAGACCCTCAATATACAGAGAGTCCATATGCAAAAAGCCGATTAGGGTTAGCAACTCAGCTTCTTAATTCAAGAATGCCGGGAGCAACAGCTATGGAAAGAAATATTTATGCGAATCAAGCTAATTATTTAGGTCAGGCACAAAGAAATGCAACAGATAGCTCTCAGTTGTTAGCATTAGGAGCGGCAGCACAGGGACAAACAAACGAGGCATTTGGTCAATTAGGCATTTCAGAAGCCCAAGATTATTACCGCAGACTTGAAAATTATAATCAAGGCAATGATGCAATGACACAAGAACATCATGCTTCATTTGATGATAAAGTAAGAAGGTGGCAGGATGAAGCCAATATTTATATGGCAAGAAATCAAATCAGACAGAATCAAGGGCAAAGTTTAGTAAATCTTGGTAGTATGTTTATGGGTTCAAGTTTTGGCGGCGGTGGTAAAGGTGGTGGTGGAGGAAGTTCATCTGGTGGAAGCAGTGGTGGTAGCGGTGGGTACGGATAAAATTTAAATTCAATTCTAAATGTCAAATAGGGGAGCAATTTTTCAGGGTATAGGTGTTGGAAATCCAATCAGCTTTGCAGAAATGAATGCTGCGCAGGCAAACCGTCAGCGTCTTGAATTGCAGCGTGAAGAAAACAAGCAAAGAAATTTTGAGCGTGGCGAAGCGCGTAAAGCCGCAACCGCACAATATTTAAGCAATGCTCTTGAGAAAAAAGACTTCCTTTCAGGTTCTCCTTATGACCCTATGATAATTCAAGGGTTAGATAATGCGATGAAGCAAGGAATGGCGCTTGCTCAAAAAGGCGCAGATACCCCAAGCATCATGATGGCAATCGGCCCTCTTGTTGGTAAATTAAATGAATATCAGGCAAAAGCTAAATTGATCGAATCAAATGCAAAATCATCCGTAGATAAGTTAGGACAATTTCCCGGATTTAATAAAGATGGTCTTTTAGATACAACAAAAAAAATTGCATATTTTAATCCTGATGGTTCTTTAAAAGATATATCTGAAGTTGATCCCAATGTTGATTATACATCGGCAGCATTAAAAGCGCATCCAGAACTGACTACTACATCAGCGTGGTTAGATGAACTTGTGAATAAAACACCAATGGCAAAATCCGGTCAAGTAATAAAGACCGAACATATGGGCAGAACTAAAGATTACGAATATAATATAGAGAAACCGTATTGGATGGATGTGGCTAAAGACGAAAACGGTAAAGTATTAACCGACCCAAAAACAGGCGCACCATTAGGTTTAGATGTTAAGAGTCATATTTTAAGAGATAAAGAAGGGAAACCAATGGTAGATACTGAAACCAATCAGCCATTCAGAGTTATAGAAGATGCAGAGTTCAGAGGTATGATGAGCAGGAATCCGGCTGCTGCATATAATTTAGATGCGCAAGTAAGAAAACACTTTATGGATGCCGGGGCTAAAGATTCTCCATCAATAGGTTCTCCTGAATGGGAAAATATGGCGAAACATATTTTATATCAGGAATTGAAGATGAGAGATAGGTCAGATTTTAAAAAGAAAGATATTCAAACTAATGCCCCTATAGTTGATAGAATAGAAGTAACCGGCTCTGCATTTGCACCAAGATCAGGAAGCGGCAGCAGCAGTGATGTGCAAGTAAATGATGTTTATAAAAGTATTTTAGAAAATCCACACGTTGCACAAAATGAAGCAGTAAGACTAAATCAATTATCAGCCACAGAGCAAAATGTTATTCTTAGCCATGCGAGAGATTTGACAAAAGATGACAAATTAAATCAAGATGATATTTATGTGAGGAAAGATGAAAATGATAATCTTGGTATTTATGACAGACCAACAGGAAAATTGATTTCTACATTGGACGCAAAAGATGTGAATCTAAAAACCAATAAAACAGTTAAGCCACAACAGGAAATCATAAAAGAGAATAAATACGAGAATACAAGATCGGGAACATATCGGGGTAAAAAAATAACAATAGGAATGAAAAACGGGAAATGGTATAATACCAAAACCGGAGAAGAATTAAAATGAGTGTAAGAGAAAAAATATCATTACCAGTAGGTTTTGAACCGGATGATGATGGCGGGGACGAAGGATTGCCTTCCGGGTTTATACCAGATGATAAAAAAAAAGTTCAATCTGGAAACGTATCTGGGATTACATCTTCCCCTTCAAAATCATTATCGTCAAAAGATCAGACTGATATATTAAATTATATTCAGTCAACTAAAACTCCTGAACAAAAAGCAGAAAAGCAACGACAAATAAAAGATGCCGTTGCTAAAAGTCATCCCGTTACTACAACTCCATCCACTGAACATAAATTAGATCAAGAACAAGCCGAAATATTATCTCAAAGACAACAAGCAGAAGAACAGAGATATGCTAAAAAGCAAACAATAGGAAATGTTCTCAATAATGCGGTTGATCTGAAATCCGCTATTTACGAACTCAATGGTATAAAAAATCCAGAAAGATTATCAGAAGCAAAGCAGGGAGAAATTCTTGACCAAACAATAACTGATCCTGAATTTCAGGAAGTGATAAACAATAACCCAAAATTAGCCCATGAAGCTAATATGGTAAAGAATGGTCTTGCGGACACTAACCCAACTTATGTTGCTAAAAAAATAGAACAAAAAGTAGGCGAATACATTCAGGAGAAAGGTAAGAACGCCATGTTTGATTGGGCTTATACTACCAGAAGTCAGGAAGAAATGGACAAGATCATTGACGAAATGAAGGATAATGGGAAGATTAGTATGTCTGAATGGGCTTTGTATAAAAAATATCCTGATGTTGTAAGAGATTGGGTTAAACATGAAGCGCCGGATGTTGTTCACTCACTACAAAGAGGTGTTGAGCAAGGTGCAAAAGGAGTTGAATCTTCATTAAGAGATATAAGCAACAAAGCAACTGCTGGATTATTTCAGAGAATAGGACTTATAGAAACTAATGAAGATCGAACTAAAAGATTGCAGCAAGAGCAAGATGCTACTCCATATGTAGAACCAAAATCAGGTTCAGCAAAATTCATTAAAGGTGCAGGGGAATTTACTGGCTTTGCTGCACCAATGATAGTGGGCGGTGTTTTAACGAGAGGTGCAGGGTTATCGGCAGAAGCCGCAGAAATAGTCCCGGCAGCATTGCAATTTGAAGGCGAGAATGCTGATCGGGCAAGATCATTATTCCCAGATGACGAAAAAAGACAATTAGCATATACAACACTTGGGACATTGATTGATGTTTCACTGGGTAAAATACTTCCTTCAACAAAAGCAGCGTCAAAAATTAGTGCATTGCTAAGAAAAGATGTTCAGGATGCCGCTTCAAAAATGACAGGAGATATTGCGACAGATGAAGCTATTAAAAAAGGTTTACTGCAAAGATTTACTTCTCTTGTTGGTAACACCGCAGAACATAGCGCCAATGCAGCAAATGTTGTAACAGGGTATGATATACTTCATAAAGGATTAGAGGCAGCGTTTGGTCAAAGAGATTTTAAAGCAGAAGAAATAGGAAAGGAAGCGATAGATACATGGGGTCATGCTTTTGTAAGTAGTATCCCATTATCAGTAGGCATGGTTGCACTTCCTTCACCAAAATTACGTGGACGCATAACCGCAAGCATAGCAGAAAATCCAGAAAGAAGTATTGAGTTAATTAATAATGAAGCAGCCAAAAACGATGAGCCAATTGATGTAACAGAAAAAAAGATAATGGCTGTTAAAGATGCCGCAAAAGCATGGGGCGTAATTAAAGACTTGCCATTGAGTGATGCACAAAAAGAAAAATTCCTTGTCAAAGATTTAGAACAAAAAGAACTTGATAAAAAAGCAAAAGAAACAGATGTTGATGTCGTTAAGTCTGACCTTCAGGAAAAGGCTAATGAGGCTTATGCCGATAAAGTCAAAATATACAACGGTACAGACAAAGCCATTGAACATGAAAATTTTGAAGTTCCTGATGCGGAAAGGAAGGCGTTAATAGATGAAGCATCAAAATATAAAGATGAAATATCCACTCCATTATACAGAGATATTTTTAAAGGCAATGAAGAAGCTATTTTAAAAGAGGCGGCACAACAATTAAATGCATCCCCAACTGAAGCAGAAACAGCAAGAAAAATATTTGGTGATAAATTATCTGATATAGCATTACAACTTTACCCAAATGAAAAAGTAGAAGTAAATCTTGATATTAATGAACCTAAAACTGAAGAAAATGCCATACAAGAGCAAAGCGCAGGCAGCGTACTTCAACATCCATCGGGCGGCGCTGGAGAAAGCCGGAGTATCGGTGGACGAATGGAACAAAGCAAGCAAGGGGAAGAAATTACCGGAACACGCCCCGAAGAAGAAAAAACCGGAGGAGAAGAAGAAGTAACGGAAGAGCCAAATACGGTGGGGATTTCTCATGAATCATTAAACAGGATAGCCGAAAAATTAGGTTTGAAAAAGCCTGAACGTGGAACTTTCCTTTCACCTGAAGAACAAATGAAAAGGGGAAGAGCCTTATTGCAAGGCGGGGTTGATCCCGAAAAAGTAGCTTCTGATTTTGAAAAAGATGGCAAAGCGTCTGCTGATGAAATATCTGTCGCAAGGGCGCATTTTGAAAACCTTACAAGAGAAGCACAGTCCGCGTTAGAAAAATATGGGAAGAACAGCGAGGAATTTGCAAAAGCAAAACTTACTATGGAAAGATGGCAGGATGATGTTCTTAAGCCGATGGGTACTTCATCGGGTGCGTCCTTTTCTGCATTGCAAGGGGAAGCCGATTTAGATACCGGTTCATTTGTTTCACTTTCTAATTACTTCAAAGAAAGAACTGGTAAAGAACCAACGCCTGCACAAGAAAAAATAATCAAAGAACTTTCTGATAAAGTAAAAGGTCTTTCAAAAGATGTTGAAGATTTAAAGGCAAAACTTACTGAGGCTTTAGATAAAGCAGAAAAAGGTGAAAAAGGAGATAGCATTAAAAAAAGAGCAAAAAAAGCTGCTGATACAATTAGGAGTTTAAAAGCCTCACGACCTGATACTTTTTCAGCCGCTACTCCCGCATCATTAGTTTGGGATGGTGCAATAGAAATTACAGCAAAAACTATTGAAACTGGTGGTGAAATTGCACAAGCTATTGCTGATGGGATCGCACATATAAAAGAAAGTGATTGGTATAAAAACCTTAATCAAGGGAATAGAAATAAAGCGGAAAAAGATTTTTCAGAGCATATAATATCTGCTATAAAAGATAAAGACACGGCACAAAAATTAGCCGAACAATTTGCAGATAAAAAGGATAATAAGTTTACCATAGATCAAGCAAAAGATATTTGGGAATATGCAAAGAAAAATTATTTAGATGTTGGTGCTGATTTTGACCAAATGATTAGTGGTACATCAATGGATTTAGGATTAAATCCAGAGCAGATAAGAGATGCTTTAACAACTCCAAAAGGAACGAAGGCCATTACAGATGCCATGTATAAAAAGCAAAATGAAAGAAATGCTGCTATACAAAGGGCAAAAGATTGGGCAAGTGATGCAAAGACAAATCCATTAGTTAAATTCCTAAGAACTATACCGCGTTTCTTTTTTGCAGCCAAAGTATTTGGTCATGGTACAGTGGGTATGGTTACTCACTCCGGTATAAATATTTACGATCCCGTTGAATGGAAAAGATATTGGCCTACATTCTTTAAACAATTTGCTTTTGCATACGGCAAACAGGCTAATTACGAAAAGGCTATGGCTGATTTAAAGAATGATCCTCAATTTACATTCTGGAAAAGAAATGGTCTTGCAATTGACCCAACAGAAAGATATGATGAATATCAATTTGTGACTAAGGTATTTGAAAAAATGGGTAAAGCCGGACGGGTTTTGACAGCAGGGGATAGAGGATTCAATGCTTTAAAGGTATATAGAATGCAAAGGGCAAAAGCATTATATAATGATTTATCTAATGTAGAAAAATCCGATCCAAATACAGCAAAAGAAATAGCTAAATTAGTTAATCATTCAACAGGAACAGTTGGATTGAAAGTTTCTGAAGTTGCTAATACAGCATTTTTTGCTCCAAAACTTGAATTGGCAAGATGGAATAAATTAATTGTTGATCCGGCTAAAGCCGTTAAAACGTTTACTGAATGGGGAAGCGCAACTCCAGCAGAAAAAGCAGCAGCTAAAATAGTTGCAAAAAGGGCTGGAAGAATAATGGCGACTTATTTAGGAGCATTGGCGGTTAATCAGGGTTTATTATCATTAAGTGGTTCTAATCAAAAAATAAACGTAACAAACCCGATGAGTTCTGATTGGTTAAAATTCAAAGCAGGAGGTCGAACAATAGATTTAACTGGCGGAATGGTTTCTCTTTTAGGATTCTTAGCAAGAATGGGTGAAGCTGCTACTCATAAAAGTGAGCAATCCAAAAATAAATCAAGAAAAGATGAGATAATGAGTAATGTATTTGATTATACAAGCGGTAAATTATCTCCGTTCGCTGGTACGGTAAAAGATTTGGCTACCCATCATGATTTTCAAGGGAACACATTGCCTTTTTATGATGATAAACCAATGCATAGTTGGAATAAAAAATTAACATGGAAAGATTACATAGCAAACCAACAAACTCCAATACCAGTTGCAGAATTTTTTAAAGACTTAGATAAGCAAATGGAAGATGAAGGGGTTAAATCTCCAACAAGAACGAATGTAATTGAAAGCATATTAGCGGCGGCTTTAGTTGGCGGAACGGGCGTACATATAGGAGAAGAGCCAACACCGAAAACTACTCCTTTTAATGATAAAGATAAACAAGACCCAACTTTTAAATATTTCTTGGATAAAGGAATGGAACTGCCAAATACATCATTATCTTCTGAAAAAATAAAAGATAAATCAACTCATACAGAAAAAAAGATAAGCGACTATCCAAAAGATATTCAGGAAAAATATCAGGAAACCCATAAACAAATGCTTAAAAAAGAGTTAAGCGACATAATAAGAAAAGGATATGTTTATGTAAATCCATATGGAGATGTCGCAACTGAAAGAAATGAAGAAGGCAAAAGAAAAAATTTAAAAGATTTAACCAAAGAAGAAATGGCCAAAGTGTTACATATAGCACAAGGAGTTGCTACAACTGAATCAAAAAAGAAAATATTTCATTTAAGGTGATTAAGGAAGCGGCAATATGGAATAGTGGCATAATTTACAAAGGTAAAAGGCATAAAGACATTGTTATGTCATCACCAAAACATTTGAATATCAGGAAAGGTGGGATAGAGGGGTTTGTAACTACGCAAGGAATTTTCTTAGATAGAAAAGAAGCGGCTGAGTATGCTTATCAATGCGGCCAGATTAAAGAACCAGTTGACGAATTAAAAAGTGAACATTTATATTAAAAACAATTAACTATGGATATACAATCAATCATAGCTAATGCAGCGCAGATGTTCGGTGGAAGTAAAAGTGGAGGGGGATCAGGAGGTAAAAAACCACCAGATAAAGATATTATAAGTGAT
>Ga0116192_1000876_pt1 | contig 21918 bp, 20 predicted proteins | sample AD_UKC113_MetaG_FD_89876 | JGI IMG/M metagenome (GOLD analysis project Ga0116192, IMG submission 89876) | Active sludge microbial communities of municipal wastewater-treating anaerobic digesters from Hong Kong - AD_UKC113_MetaG | ecosystem: Engineered > Bioreactor > Anaerobic > Digestate... | reverse complement strand
AGTAGATACTCCAGTAGTTGAAACCCCAGTTGAAACTCCAGTAGATACTCCAGTAGTTGAAACCTCAGTTGAAGCTCCAGTAGATACTCCAGTAGTTGAAACCCCAGTTGAAACTCCAGTTGAAACCCCAGTTGATGCTCCAGTAGTTGAAGCTCCAGTTGATGTTCCAGTAGAAGCTCCCGTAGATACTCCTATAGAAACTCCCGTAGATACAGAAACTCCAGTAGTTGAAACCCCAGTTGAAGCTCCAGTAGATACTCCAGTAGTTGAAACCTCAGTTGAAGCTCCAGTAGTTGAAACCCCAATTGAAACCCCAGTTGAAGCTCCAGTAGATACTCCAGTAGTTGAAACCCCAGTTGAAGCTCCAGTAGATACTCCAGTAGTTGAAACCTCAGTTGAAACCTCAGTTGAAACCCCAGTTGAAACCCCAGTTGAAGCTCCAGTAGATACTCCAGTAGTTGAAACCCAAGTTGAAACCCCAGTTGAAGCTCCAGTAGTTGAAGCTCTAGTTGATGTTCCAGTAGAAGCTCCCGTAGATACTCCTATAGAAACTCCAGTAGTTGAAACCCCAGTTGATGCTCCAGTAGTTGAAACCCCAGTTGAAGCTCCAGTAGTTGAAGCTCCAGTAGATACTCCTATAGAAACTCCAGTAGTTGATACTCCAGTAGTTGAAACCTCAGTTGAAGCTCCAGTAGATACTCCTATAGAAACTCCAGTAGTTGATGCTCCAGTAGATACTCCTATAGAAACTCCTATAGAAACTCCAGTAGTTGATGCTCCAGTAGTTGAAACCTCAGTTGAAGCTCCAGTAGATACTCCTATAGAAACTCCAGTAGTTGATGCTCCAGTAGTTGAAACCTCAGTTGAAGCTCCAGTAGTTGAAACCTCAGTAGTTGAAGCTCCAGTAGAAGCTCCCGTAGATACTCCTATAGAAACCCCAGTAGATACTCCAGTAGTTGAAACCTCAGTTGAAACCCCAGTTGATGCTCCAGCAGATACTTCAGTAGTTGAAACCCCAGTTCAAGCTCCAGTAGATACTCCAGTAGATACTCCAGTAGATACTCCAGTAGATACTCCAGTAGATACTCCAGTAGTTGAAACCCAATTAGATACTCCAGTAGTTGAAATCCCAGTAGAAGCTCCAGTTGATATTCCAGTAGAAGCTCCCGTAGAAGCTCCCGTAGAAGCTCCAGTTGATATTCCAGTAGAAGCTCCCGTAGAAGCTCCCGTAGAAGCTCCAGTTGATATTCCAGTAGAAGCTCCAGTAGAAATTCCAGTAGATATTCCTATAGAAACTCCAGTAGAAGCTCCAGTAGTAGATACTCCAGTAGTTGAAATCCCAGTTGAAGCTCCAGTAGATATTCCTATAGAAGCTCCAGTAGTTGATGCCCCAGTAGATACTCCAGTAGTTGAAACCCCAGTTGAAATTCCAGTAGATATTCCTATAGAAACTCCAGTAGAAGCTCCAGTAGTAGATACTCCAGTAGTTGAAACTCCAGTAGTAGAAGCTACTTCAACAATTTCTAAAATTGATGTTAAATCAGCAATACCTACATCTAAAACTTTACAAGGATTACGCATAGAAAGAAATTCTGGTATAAGAAATTTTTAAAATTATAAAAATCAACACAATAAATGTTAATGTTAATTTTTATAATTATAACTTTATCGCTATTTATACTTTATATATCATCACAAAATAATCAACAATATTATAACTATATGGAAAAAAAGAAACGAGAATATAGGGGAGAATTAAATACAAATATATTTTATGCACCTATAACGACTAAATCTATATCTACACCAACTTTAACAAAATCTCCTACAATAACAGGTACTACATCGGTTAAACCACCTACGGCAAGTGGTACACCTATATCTAAACCAGAATGTGTTGATTTTATAAATAAATTTGAAAAACCAATTTGTGTATGTAAAAATGTTATTCATGCAAAATGTAGGGATTCGATAGCAAATTATGTACCTATAAATGATGATGAAAAACGTTGTGCAGAATATGTTAAAACATTTAAAGGAGATATATGTGAATGTATGAATAATTTTCACGACAAATGTCAATAAATTTTTATAAATAAATTATAAAAATTAAAAGGAGATTTAGTTTGAAATATAAATCAAATCGTAAGGATTATCTTTTTCATATTCTTTAGTAGAAATTTCATTTGGTATAGCTTTTATAGATTTGAATTGATTATAATTTACCATATGATGAACTCGAGAGAAACGAACTGTTTCAGTTGCCACATCACTATGATTTTCAACTAATTCTCGTGTTTTTAACGTATGTGCACCATCAACAGCATAAATAGTATCTGTGTTACCACCAGACATGACCATTGTTCTTAATTTACATGCTACTATTCTATTAAATAAAACTGTAGGAAACCCAGCTTTTAATATACGAAGTGATAAATCTGTGTCTTCATTATAAGTACCTCGCCAAGCAAATTCTGGATATATATCATTGCTAAGTAAAATAGATGAATATATACGTGTATTTTTAGTAATAGGATATGTAAATCTAGATGAAATGACAAAACTAGTATAATTGTGACCAGCCATTTTAATATTTTCAAAACAATCTACATAATCTTCAATTACTCTAAATATTGCTCCAGAATTTATTTCAACCTTTTGACCTTGATCCAATCTTTCATATTTGGAAATATTATCGTCTAAAATCCAATGTCGTTTATCTTTATTATTCGTTGAATGTTCCCAGACCCAATTTCTAACTGGTATACCACCATTTTTTCTTTTTGAAAAATCTTCAGGTGTTTTTAAAAGAGTAGTATATATCTGGTCTTTGACATTTTTATAATAATCATCATATTCACTAGGTTCAACTACTAGATAATGTTTAATACAACATTTATTTAAAAATGGTGACGTTTTTTGTACATCAGCTCTGCCTTTAGATATAATATATATAGGATATTTAGGTACAATTTGTTGTTTAGATGCACATACTGAATTTTTTAAACTAGTTAGTTCACTAGGTTTCTGAGGATACCAAACACAGTTATTCCATATTCTGGGATATTTCATAGTAAGTAATAATTGTTGAATAACATTTCCGACATCATTTGTATAACGAATATATAATATGGGTGAATTATATAAGCTATCTGCATCAGTATATTTTATCATTAGCTTATCATCTTCTTCAGGTACTATTCCTTTTTTTTCATAAATGAATACAATTTTTTTCAATTCATCTATACTATTGGGGAAAATTTGGCTTAATTTTGTGATAACATCCATCATGTATATATAATTAATAGCTCTAATACTCAACTGACGAAAAGATTTACTCCCCCCTTCTTTATAAATTTGTAAACCTTTATTAGTCCATTTCAAAGTTAAAGAAGGTGCAATAGTAGTAGTATGAATAAAATCGATATTAACATTATATAAATATTCTTTGGGATAATAACGACAGTATAAAAATTGTAAAGTAGAATTTTTTTCATAATAGTAATATTTACCTTGATGAAAACCATTTACATAATTTTTTTCTAAATAGTAATGCAATTGTTTATCAGTAACTTCTGGAAACAATTGGTGAATTTCAATACTTGAAATATAATCACTTTGAATTAAACATTTTTCATCTAGATATTCTCTGATTTTATTAGAATATAAACTAATACAACCTTGTTTTATAGATTCAATATTGTGTTTTCGAATGATATAACGTATTTGTTCTCTAGTTAGAGATGGATACAAAGAAGCAATATCACTATAAGATAAATACATTTTAAAAATTGTTTTGAATTTTTAAAATAGAAATCATTTTTACACTTTAATCTTCAAATTTTTTAATCAATTTTTGAATAAATTCATCTGTCAATAATTGACCTTTTTCTTCGTCAAAATCGTCATCATCATCGTTATTATCCAAATTTCTAAACCATCTATCATCAGAATCTTCAGGATTATAAATTTCATCTTCCAATACATTATAAATTTCGGTAAATTCATAAGTAGATTTTAATGCATGTTCAAAACATTCTTTAAAAGTATTATATTTACAAACAAAATCTCTATAAGCCCCTTCTGGGTAATAACGACCATATGCAAATAATAAAAACATTTTTAATAAATTTATATTTTTATGAGAAAAATATAAATTCAAAATCATTTTTACATACCAGATTCTGATTCAATCATATCTTTACTTTTGATATAAATACGCAATTCACCAATATTTCCTACTTGTGTTTTCAATAAAATAGGTAAATGTTGAGTACAATATAATTGTATTTGACGACTTAATCCCGTAATCTTTATAATGGTAAGTATTTGGATAATATCAAATTCGCCTTTATAATTTACAGGTTCCTTAACATTTACATGTTCATGTATATCACCTCCAAATGATACTTGTTTAGAAAGCACCTCATCCACCATACAACTAAATTTAGCGAGATGAGGTGTAGCTTCAATTCTAATATCACTTGAGATGCTGCACAAATCTTTGATTTGTTTTTGGAAATCATTAGAAAGAATATTGATAGGTCTTCCATATTTAAGACCATTTTCACTTTCACCTGGTAGATCAATATCAATCATTTGATATTCATGTATTTTGATAAATGATTCCGATATCCGATTATTTTCTCTAGGAATAACACGAATACCAAAATTTTCAGTATTATTATCATCTATAAAAAATTCAATTGTATCCTTCTTTTTCATGCTACGAAGCATTTTATACAAATGTTTTAAATTCAATCCAATTTTAATTGGTGAAGAATGGTTAAATTCGTAAATCATAAAGTTATCACTATGTAATTGTAAATCAAAAAGAACCCACATCTTGGCATCGGTAACTCTCATAAACATTCCTTTTTCATTTATAGTAAAATAGGTTTGCTTCATATTCATCTGAATCAATTCGGATAGCATTTTAAATACATGCCCATTGTCACTTTTGACACGAAATAACATTCTTTGTCCAAAAATATTTTCTATTTAAATTATAAATAAATGAAAAATTATCATTACACTTTTATATTTATATTGATAGTATTAATTTTAATAACTTGTTATTATGTTACAGAAAAAGTATCGACTGTTTTAGAAAATTCAACTCCTTTAAAATCGACTACCAAGACTACATCTATATCAACACCTACATCACTTTTATCATATTTAACTTCAACACCTATTAATGCATCTACTTCAGCACCAACGACTATTACATTATCACCATCACTTACGATATCAACATCACCTATTAAAAATCCACAGAATCCGACACCAAATAATAAAAGTTATCCAATAACACCTCCTAAAATTGTACATAATACAGTTGAAAAACAAACAGCTAATCCAGTTATTTTAATAAAATATAATGAGGAAACAAATTATATTGAACCAGAAAAATTTGTACTTGAAAAAAATTATGAAAAATTTTATAATTTTAATCTGAATGAATGTTCTAGTGGGGAATTGTATAGTATAAGAAATGCACACATTATATTTGATCCAGCTGACCTTATTCAACGTCAAGTAAAAGAAAATGTATTAAAATCTATATTAAGTGAACAAGATATTCATGATGTTTCTCAAATAGTATATTACCTAACAACTCAAAATAAAAATAATGTAGGTGCATACATGACTATATCTTCACTTGAAAAAGATAGAGAAGATGTAAATCAATTGTATTTACAAAAAGATGTAGATTATAGTACTAAATATAAACGTATATTAATGACAGGCGAAGAATATCTTCCCATTGGTAATCCTACACCTCAATATGAAGCTTTGATGCAATATCGTCTATCTCAAATTAAACGTTGTGGTTTTAATTTTGTTCAATTAGGGATATTAGATCCACTTAGTATATTTAATTATACTACAGAAGATTATGAATTAAATCCTTTGTTAAATTTGGATGAATTTAGAAAATTTGTATTCAGAATATTAAAATATTGCAAAGACTTAAAACTCAAAGTGTGTATTTCAGAATTTCCTAATATGTTTACTGGTTATGAAAAAGAATTAAATAGTTATATTCATTATGTACACGTATTTAACAATGATGCTCGTTCATTTAAAAAACCATCATCCACTTTTATTAAAGAATTTAGTTCAAAACCAGTATTCTTAAGTACAGTATTATGTAATAATGTTATTGATAATTTTATACATAATACTGGGTGGTCTATAAATTCTGTTTTATATGAAATGTCAATATTTGGAAATCCACTTCCAACACCAGATGTGCCTATTAAAAATATACCAAAAATAAAATGGTGTCCATATCCAAAGAGATGGTGGACAAGTATCCCTATAAAATTGCCACCATCAACTTTATTGATTCCATGTATATCAAATGAAATGCTGTATCCACATGTTGAACCAAAAAAGAATTAAGTGTTCATTTTATTAAATTTTATTCAATAAAATGAAATATGATTATATTATTGTAGGTGGTGGTCCATGTGGTTTAAGTATTTGTCACTTGTTAGCTAAAACTGGAAAGAAAATTTTATTACTTGAAGGTGAAAATAGTTTAGGTGGATGTCATAGAGTAGCAAGAGTTGATGGATATTTTACTGAACATTCTCCCCGAGTTTATTCAACCTCATATAAAAATTTAGAATACTTTTTCAAAGATATGAATCTTTCATTTCATGAAATTTTTACACCATATAAATTTAAAATATCTGATATAGGAAAAAAGAATATTCTATCTTTAAAAAAATCTGAATTATTACAATTAGTTTTTGAATTTTTAAAATTAGTAATGAACAATGATTATGGTTCTGATATATCAATGAAACAATTTATGATTAATAATAATTTTACAGATGCATCTATAGATTATATAGATCGTGTATGTAGAGTTGTAGATGGTGCTACATCAGAGAAATTTAGTTTAAATGAATTTTTAGAAATTGCAAATCAACAAGCTTTTTATCCTTTATATCAACCTAAAAAACCTAATGATGAAGGTTTTATAAAGGCATGGCAAGATTATTTAATTAAAAATAAGGTAGAAATTAAATTAAATTCCAAATTAACAAAAGTGGTACCTGAAGAAAATAAAATAATTATTAATGGTAATGACACTTTTGAATTTGATAAACTTGTATTAGCTTTAAATCCATATGTAATTTCCAAGATAATACCCAATACTTCTATATTTCCCCTTATTACACCACAATATGCATCTAGAACTCGTTATCTTACTTATATAAGTATGTCATTCCATTGGGATAAAAAATTAGTACTTCCTAAGATACAAGGTTTTTCAGCATCTGAATGGGGTGTAGTATTTATTATGATGTCTGATTATTTTGAAAATTATAAAGGTACATTAGCTTCTGTTGCTATTACAATATTAAATAAAAATTCATCAGTTTTAAATAAGAGTGCAAATGAAATTTCTGATGTTCAACAATTACAAAAGGAAACATTTAGACAATTTGTATCTTCATTCCAAGGTGCAGACATACCATCACCAGATAAAATTTCTATGTATCCAGGTACTACATATGTAGGTAAAGAACCTTATGGTGGATGGACTAGTCAAAATGGTTCATTTTTTAATTCATTTGAAAATAATAATGTATTTATTCCCTTTCAAAGTCCAAATTTTAAAAACATATATAATTTAGGATGTCAAAATGGTTATCAAACATATAAATTTACAGCTATAGAATCTGCTGTAACAAATAGTGTGTATTTAGCTAAAGAATTGGAACCACAAATAAAATATTTCAATCCCAAAACTGGAATGTCAGTAGCTATAGTTTTAAAAGTGATTTTTATAATATTAGGAATATTTGCTTTGATACTGTTATATAAACAACAAACATCACCTCAATTAATTATTGGATTTGTATTTGTAATTGCAACTTTATTAATTTATATTGGCAAATCAAAGTCGTAACAAATTATCTAATATTTTAATAATTTAGCTCTATATATTCATTATTATTAAAATATTAATAAATGAGTTCATCGAACGCATATATAAATCCAGATAATGGTCATTTAGTTATATTTAATAATGGAAATATTATAGATACTGGTATCATACCAAATACAAATTGCTGTTTTCCTCAAAAAGTAAATAATATATTTTTCGGAAATGCTACAATTATGATTCAAAATTGTAATGGAGCATGTGGTGATACAATTGTCGATTCTATTAACGGTAATATCTATCGTTTTAATGGTTTTGTTTGGACATATATAGGTAATATAATGGGTCCAACAGGTTCTACAGGTGCTACGGGTTATACTGGACCTACTGGAATACCTGGAGAAGCTACGAATACTGGTGCAACTGGATACACAGGTGCAACTGGAGAAACTGGTTATACTGGTGCAACTGGCACAACTGGTGAAACTGGTCCTACTGGTGAAACTGGTCCTACTGGTATAACAGGACCAACTGGTTTACCTGGAGAAGCTACAAATACTGGTGCAACTGGAGAAACTGGATCAACAGGAGCTACAGGACCTACTGGTGCTTATACAGGCACAGGATTTTTTGGGCCAGGTTTTGTATTTGCTCAAACAACAACTCCAGAAAGTATGTCATACAATCAAGCTATAAATCTTTTACGTCAACCTGGGACTTATTATCCAACCTTTTTTGGTTCAGGCATAGGTACCGATGCAAGTCGAATACCTGATTCTTCAGCAATTGTTTTAGGTAATCATTCAGATATATTTGGACCGAATAATGAGGAATATACAGTAGCTATAGGTTATTATTCTGGGCAAATTTCACAAGGAACAAATTCTATCGCAATAGGAAAACAAGCTGGCTACGATACACAATCTAATAATTCAATTTCTATTGGTTATCAAGCAGGTTATTGTGGTCAAAATAATTTTTCAATAGCTATGGGATATGGAGCAGGAAATATTTCTCAATATGGTATTGCAATCGGTTCAAATGCAGGTAATGAAAATCAAATAGGAATAGCAATAGGTGATTCTGCTGGATATATAAATCAATATGGTATTGCTATAGGAAATAATGCAGGTTACCAAAATCAAGGTATAGCTAGTATAGCAATTGGTACAGAAGCGGGTTACTATCAACAAGGAAATAATAGTATCGCAATTGGATATCAATCAGGTATGACTGGAATAGGAACAAATTGTATCTGTATAGGTAATGGTGCTAGTACCGGTACTTCATTACCAGATAATACATTTGCAACTATAACAGGTATGGCAACTATTTCTGGTGGTTCAGCATTGACATATAATACTTTTACTGGTTTAATAGGTGTATCTTCATCATCTGAAAGATATAAAAAAGATATACAACCTTTTGAAGAATGTTATTCGGACAATGTGCTTAATTTAGAACCAGTAACATTTAAATTTAAAGATAATGATGTACCATCATTTGGTTTGATAGCAGAAAAAGTACACATGTATTATCCAGAATTAGCTCCAACAGATAAAGATAATATACCTTATACAGTAAATTATGAATTACTTTCTGTATTACTCCTTGATCAAATTAAAAAACTCAAAATAGAAATTGATAATCTAAAAAAAGTTAATAAATAAATGTGTCATGAATGTTATAAAAATGCTAGTACTAGTGGATATTTAACAAATGCTCCTTGTGGTGAACCTATTTTTGTTGAATACCCAACTTTTACACCTCAAAATTCATGTTTTAATTGTCGAGGTATTCCAACTCCTTGTAATCCATGGGTAAATGATTTGTTTACTTATAAAAAATTCCCATATATAAATTTAGATTACTTGGATAAATGTCCATGTGAAAATGCTGGACCTTTAATTTAAATTAAAAGATTAATAATTCAAACAAAAAATGTTTGAATTATTTATATATGAAAAGGATAAAGATGAGTTACCACAGGAACTTGGTGTAAAATATATATCAGATGAATTGAAATCAATGTTGAATCGTTTTTTATATTATTCAAGTCAATATTTACTTGTTCATAAAGATGTATATTTTGAAAATCATATACCCATTATTTTAGTTACACATGACGAAGAAGGTAGATTGTATGGTATGTGTGAATTGCTTTGGAATAAAAATACAAGTTTAATAGAAATTTATAATGTTTGTGTATTTCCTGAACAACGTGGTAAAGGACATTGTAATAATTTAATAAAATATATAATAGATACGATTCAACCTATATTAAACTGTGATTTGTGGATAGCCGTTTCTTATATAAATCCAATGTATGATATTGTTGTAGAAATTTATAAGAAATTAGGTTTTACAGATTTAATTCAAACAAATATTATAACACCATCTGGTATACTTTATGGTCACGGCTTTTTAGAGTTGTCAAAATTTAAAAAATGAAATTCTACTTTACAATTGTATAAAAATGTATAATATAATAAGCAAAGCAAACATGATGAAGATTACGATTTCTTTGATTCTCTCTTCTCTAGCTCTTCGAGTTTTATCTGCTCCATTTCCATCATATGTTGATGGAGACGGAGGTGATGGAGACGGATATGGAGGTGATGGAGGAGTTGATACAACAGATGTAACTCCTCTTAATCAAGAAGCTACATCTATTGATAATGCAATTACAACCATTCCACAATATAATTGTGGATACAGCAATGTTGATTTTGATACATCACTTAATACTTTTGCTAAAAATGATACTGTTTGGTTCTATGGCGATGAAAGCTCAAATTGTAAAACTCCTAATGGACAACCATGTACTGGATATATGTATATGACTGGAAATTATGGAGACTATTTTGGATACATGCCATACAATGTATGGTATACATTTAAACAACAAGAAGGTAATTGGTTGGTAACACTTCGTTATAATTATAATCAAGGACAAACATCATTAGTAGATACTGTAATTTGCAATGGAAATGAATATAAATCATCTTTGAATAGATGTATGTTTAATGAAGAATTGTATTCATATGAATTTTTCAAATATTATCAATTCAATTTTTATACAACATGTACGTATAATCCAGATACAGATACCATGTATTTTAATCTAGACCAAGAATCTAGAACTTGTGTTGGTAAAGATGGTACAACTAATGATAATAGATTTACCCTTGCTAATTTTGATGATTGGTGTCCTAAAGATTCATTTGTCGTATCTGATGAAAATGATTTTTGTCCAAATTGTGAACCAAAACCTACAACTGTTACAGCAACAGTAACTAATACAGCAACACAGACAGAAACTGTTACAAATACAGTTACATCTACTTCAACTCCTTGCCCAACACCTACACCCACTTGTGTATCATGTGGAAGTGGTGGTGACAATATTGTAGTCAATGTGAATGTAAATAGTAAAAATAAGGGTGCCGTAGCACCACCTCCTCCAGCAGTTCCAGCTGAAGCTCAATAAATAAAAATCTACTAATAAGTAGGATTATATATAAATAAATTAGCGTCTCACAGTTTTCACATTTTTAAATGTTAAAAATTTAAAAATGTTTATTTACTTTGCCATGGCTTGAATCAAGAGTTTGTTTTCTGTGCGAGATTTAAGAGTAGCGGTATATAGATATTGAATGATAGTTATAATCATAAAAGCAACTACCATACGTTTATCCATATTACGTTCACCACATTCATGAATAGATTTAAAGATGATGTAATATAAAATGACAGTCATAATCAAGGTTAATAGATTAAACCATTGTGAACTAACAAGCAAATTACTCAAACTTTGTAAAGTTGCATTATCTGATATGATATTAGTCTTTACTTTGGATGCTATTTGAATAATATTTTCTTTAACGAGTAGGTCATATAATTGATGACCATTAATTAAAATTTGGAGAACCAAGAAAATGATGATGAAAATTTGAAGGGATTTTTTCAAAGTTTTACAACGAGGAATACGTAAAACGACAAAGGCTGCAAGTGCTATCCATAATAATGTTATTATGGTATAGGCTAAAACATTTATAGATATCATTTATTATGTGTATGAAAAAAAATTAAAACGGCATAAATCGATTTCTATTTAGTTGATCGATATAATCTGAAGTAATATCTTCACGATGTAATTGTGTATCTATGACAGCAGGACTACATTTTAAATACTTGTATCCACAGAATTTAGGAATTCTTTTTGATATTCTCCATTCTTGCTCATCTGGTTTTTTAAAGTAATGACTTTCTGATTTACCTATCAAATTTAATGTAGGACCATAAAAAGGGTCTAATACAGAATCATCTGTTTGATATATAATTAAACCTAAATCTATATCATTATAATTTTTATAAATTCTAGGTTTAGCTTTATATTCTTCTGTATAGAAATGTGTATCTGGACAACCAAATTCTACAAAAGGTTGAACATCTAAATTTTTTCTTTCTCCTGTTGCAAAATTTCTTAAACGAGCATCGTTACAATTATCATCTCCAGATGCTCTTTTTAATCCAGGCACATTTAATGCAAAACTTTTAGCATGAGCATACATATTTATTTAAATGATATCATTAAATTCTATTTATAAAGTTGTTAAAGTTTATATAAATAATGGATTTAAAACAACTTGTGAATTTTCATTTTACAAACCAACTAATGAACAGTAGTGGTGGTAGTATTGGAGCAAATTCACTAAAGTATGCATTGTTAGGATTTTTAGGTATTCAAATGATTGATATATTGATGGGTAATTTAAGTAAAGTTGGAACTTTGGTTAAAAATGGTATAGAAGTATATATGCATAATAGAATCAAAAAAGCAACTCAACCTGCCATTACTTTTACCTCTCATATAGAATTTTATAGAGATTATTCAAGTACAGATGAAACTCAAACATATGTTGATGCTATTATTTATCATATTTCACAATTGAATACAGTTATTAAATTGCAACATAGAAAAATTTATATAGTAAATTCGATGGATGAATTTGAAATTACCAAAGATATTAAAGGTAAAGTAAAACGAATTCAAGAAAAGGATAACAAAATTAATGAAATTGTAATTCAAATATATTCATATACACTTTCTCTTAATAAATTGAGAGATTGGGCTGATAATGTTTATGAAGTATATAAAACGGAATTACAAACTGGTTTTGGTAAATATAAATTTTATTTTAATCATAAAATAGGAGGTACAAATTTACCGTTTGATTCCCAACATCTTATTTTTGAAATGAATAAATTTGAAACAAATAAAAGTTTATCAAATTTATTTGGAGAACAAATTCAGATTGTAACTGAACGAATTAAATTATTTCAAAATGATAAGGAATGGTATGAAAATAAAGGTATACCTTATACCTTTGGTTTATTACTTCATGGTATACCTGGTTGTGGTAAAACTTCATTGATTAAAGCTATTTCCAAAGATACTCAACGACATATTTTAAATATTAAATTATCTTCTTCTATTACTTTGACACAATTACGAAATTTATTTTATTCCGACAAGATTAAAATTTTTACTGACAGTAATACACCTTTGCATTATATTACTATTCCTATAGAACAGAGAATCTATGTCATGGAAGATGTAGATTGTTTAACTTCTCTATTAAATCAAAGAAATGCTAACCAAGAAGAAATATTAAGTGAAGAAGATGTCAAAGCTATTAAAATGTTGGGTAAAGAAAGATGGGAACAAATGAAAAATTTAAATACAGACAAAGTTACATTAAGTGACATTTTAAATATTATAGATGGAGTACTTGAAACACCTGGACGTATTTTAATATTGACTACAAATTATCCAGAAAAATTAGATACAGCTTTATTACGTCCTGGGCGTATAGATTTATTAGTCAATTTCAAAGAATGTAATACTTTACAATTGAGACAAATGTTTGAACATTTTTATGATGGTAAATTTAATTTCAATTATTCTTTATTAGAAAATGTTTATACTCCTGCATATATACAAGAAATTTTCTTGCGTTTTATGAATACACCTCAAAAAGCATTTGATTTCCTATATAATAATTTACCTAATAAAGTTGAAGAAGAAAGTCATATATTTACTTCTTCACCCCCATCAACAAGGTCTTATATAAAGGAATCTAATAGTGATACTCAATTATTTCAACCTAAAAAAATTGAACAATTATCTAAATCCTGTACAAATGATTTAATGTATGATATTATGAATAATGATGAATTGATAACAGGTATTGAAACAGAACATGATGACGATTCCGAATTATCACAATCCATGTATATAACATCAAAGTCATGGGGTGTCCCTAAACCTAGTACTTCTAATTATACTACTATAACATTTAAAGATGATGAACTATTTCGCAATTAAATTTAATTATAAAAATATTAAAATTTTATAATTAACAATTATGGTGCAGGTGGTAAACGTAAACGTGGTGAACGTAAACGTGGTAAACGTAAACGTGGTGAACGTGGTAACCATGACATAGTCTTGATATGACCAAAATGAGGAGACATTATCTTGCGACTACGTCCACATGGGCTACATGGAGACTTGACAACCTTAACTGGATGTTGTTTCTTTTCATATTCATAGGTAATTGGGACTTGGTTTTGAGTAATACATTTGCTAACCTTTTCAAATATAACTGGTTTTTGATGAAGAGTATATTTAATATGAGGGACAGATACTGTACCACCAGATGGGCAACCAGGAAACATAGTTGGAGAAACTGGTTTAGGATGTACATATGGATGACGTACATATGGGCTTTTAGGACGTTGGTGTCTAGTTGGTGACTTATGTCTCATTTATTAAATAAAAAATTTTCATCTTTATCGATTATAAAAATTTCTTGACACAATTATTGAAATTTTTATAATTAACAGTTTCCACAACGTTTGCGTTGACAGTTACCCATAGTAGCTACCATGCAAGGTGATTTACCTTGTGGAACATATTGGGATTGCCATCGAGGGAAAGTATCAGTGCCACATGGAGTTGGAGGGTTGCAACTATTGGCAGAGTTCTTACCCATCCACCATTTACCATGATGACCGTGACCAGCTTTAAACATGTGAGTTTCTTTAAGTTGAGGGTTCCAGAAATCCTTACCAAGGGCATTTACATTATCACAAGGTGGGCGATTCAAATGCCAATTATCTTGCATGGCACAAGGATATTTAATTTGTTTAGCACCACAAGGAGACACTGCTTTAATATGACCACCATGACCAAAAACTGGTGACATAGTCTTGCGACCACGTCCACATGGACCACATGGAGATTTGACAACCTTGACAGGATGTTGTTTCTTTTCATATTCATAAGTAATTGGAACTTGGTTTTGAGTTACACATTTACTAACCTTTTCAAATACAACTGGTTTTTGGTGAAGAGTGTATTTGACATGGGGAACAGATATTGAACCACTAGATGGACAACCTTTGAACATAGTTGGAGAAACTGGTTTACCTGGAATAACTTGTATTGGGGAAATTGGTTTTCCTGGTTTAAGTGTCATAGGGGGTCTAGGAAGGAGAGGTGGACGTGGACTTATTGGTTTAAGTGTCATAGGTGGACGTGGACTAATTGGTTTAAGTGTAACAGGGGGGCGTGGACTAATTGGTTTAAGTGTCATAGGGGGTTTAGGAAGGAGAGGTGGACGTGGACTAATTGGTTTAAGTGTCATAGGTGGACGTGGACTACCTGGTTTAAGTGTCATAGGTGGACGTGGACTACCTGGTTTAAGTGTCATAGGTGGACGTGGACTACCTGGTTTAGGAAGAACAATTGGACGTGGACTACCTGGACGGGCGGTAGTACCAGTTTTATTTAAAGCTTTTGGGGTCATAGTCGGTGACATAGGTTTACTTTTATTATCTGCATAAAACCACATTTATTTAAATATAAAAAAAATTAAAAGAAATTTAAAAGAAATTATTTAAATAACAATTTATTTAATTTTTGAAATTCAATCAAAAGTATAATAGAAAGAAGTTGATAATTAATAGAAAACGGTTCATTATTTTTATCAAGTTTAACGATTTCTGGAAAAATTTTAAACACATCTTCGGCAATCAATCCGATATGATTTTTACCACTTTCATCACCTTTTTTTGTAAACTGTACTGGTTCAAGTTTCATAATATCTTTTGTATAATCCGATTCGATATTTCTGATATTCTGTTTAAATCGTTTCGATGAAGTATCTGGACCAATTTGTCCACTTATTTCATCATATAATAATTGTGATCCAGATGCTAATCCTAACAAACTTGGTATAGTATAAAATGAATCATCCGGTTGGTCTGGTATACCAGCATTATAACCTAAAGCTATAGCTCTTTGTCCTAAATTAATTTTACCAGCATTATAACCAATTGCGATTGAACCAGTACCTTGCTGTGAATAACCAGCATAAGAACCTATAGATATACCATATTTTTGTTGATTAGAATAACCAGAATAATAACCAATTGCTATAGATTCTTCCCCTTGATTTATATTCCCTGAATCAGTACCAATTGCCACAGCATCTTTACCTTGAAAATTTGCACCAGATAAATAACCAATTGCAATACCATTTTCTCCTTGTTGTAAAAATCCAGATTGTGAACCTATTGCTATAGCAGATACATCTTGTAATAATTGACCACTATATGTACCTATTGCTATAGCAGATGTTTTTTGTTTTTGATAACCACTATTATAGCCTATGGCTATCGCATTTACTTCTTGACCATCATAACCAGCTGCATTACCTATAGAAATAGCATAAGCACCTTGTTGTGTATATCCACTGTACGAACCAATTGCCACACCATATGCACCTTGACTATAATATCCACATTGATAACCAATTGATATAGCATTAGCTTGTTGAGATGCATAACCAGCATAATAACCTATAGAAATAGAACCAGTAGATTGATTATCTCCACCAGCATATGTACCTATAGAAATTGCATCAGAACGTTGATTTGTCATCCCACTTGCATAACCAATAGCTAAAGCCCCATCAGATTGATTTTGATATCCACTAAATGAACCTACTGCTATACCACCTTGTTTACTATAACCCGAAGCATCACCAATTGCTATTGCTCTTTCTTTTTGTAAAGAATATCCAGCATATGAACCTATAGCTATACCATATTGTTGTTGTTTATTATATCCAGCATGTTCTCCTATCGCTATCGCACTAAATGATTGGTCTACATGTCCAGCTTCTAATCCAATTGCAATTGTATTTGCAGCATTATTTATAGGTGGTAAATCATAATAATTTCCAAGTATAATCGCAGATTCATCTTGAACACCCGTATCTATACCATAACCAAATTGAAGTGGGTAAAATGTACTTGGATTACGTAATACATCAATTGCATCATTCATAGGCATTCCATTTATAAACTTTCCTTGACCAAAAAATCCATCTCCAGAATATGTCGGTTCATTTAATGGACCTGTTGGTCCTGTGTCACCTTCTATACCTGTTGGTCCAGTTGGGCCTATAGGACCGGCAGGTCCAGTCGCTCCAGTATAACCAGTTGGTCCTGTAGTAGAAATTATTTCACCGGCTAAAATGGTTATACCATTTGTGAGTACAAAGTATAAATTATTATATTTATCTACATATGCATATTTAATCCCAACTCCATCGGGACCAGTATTACATTGTAAACAATTTTGTAATGAAATAGGAAAACACCTATTATTTGTAGTAAGTATATTCAAATTACAACATGGATCGATTATTATATTTTTAATACCTATACCAGTAGCTCCTGTTGGTCCGGTTGACATTTATTTAAATAATACTCGGTTATTTAAATAAATTATACAATTGTATTATATCGTAAATACAATATCAGGAATACAAGAAATGGTATTTCTAAGAGTTTCAAAATCTTGAAATCTATTATTTCTCAAATCAAGTGTTTCTAATTGATTTAATCGATGAAAATTTTTAGGAAGATAGGATAGAAAATTATTTTCTAAATTTAAATTTTTCAATTTACTCAAATTACAAATACTTTCAGGTAATTTTATTATTCTATTATTTTCGAGATATAATTGCTCCAATAATTTTAAATTACCTATAAATTCTGGTAACATTGTTAATCTATTATTATTTAAATATAATGCATATAATTGGGGCATATTACTTATATTATTTGGTAATTCACATATACAATTATTTTCTAAATATAATGTACACATATTATCCATTTTAGATATAGTATATGGTATCTGTTTTAATAAATTATTTTCTATATCCAACACACATAAATTTCTTAATAAATATATAGTTGTGGGAATTTCTTGGATTTTATTGAAACCTAAATATAAAATTTGTAAACTTGTATTTTCTTCTATTAAATCTGGGATATTTTTTAATAAATTATTTTTCATATAAATTCGTTTCAAATTTTTCATTTCAAATACAACTCCTGGTATATCTAATAATTTATTGACATTTATTTCTAATATTTCTAATTTTTTCATCTTATTTATACACAGAGGTATTCTAGATATTAAATTATTTCCGATATATAAACTTGTTAAATTTTTCAAATCACAAAATGCATTAGGTATATATACAATTTGATTAAATGATAAATTTAATTGTTCTAAATACTTTAATCTTCTAATATATACTGGAATATTTTCTATACGATTTCTATCTAATGATAATACATTTAATCTAGGTATATAACATACTTCATTTGGAAATTTAGTAAATAAATTATCTCCTAAACTTATCAATTCTAAATTAACTAACCCAGTTAATGATGGTAAAAAATTTAAACGATTTTCTTCTAAATACAAAGATTTTAATCTAGCCAATTTATTAATACTGTATGGTATCTGTTTTAACAGATTATTATTCATATCTAATAATTTTAGATTATACAAATCACAAATACATTCAGGAAATTGTTCAATACCATTTCCACATATTCTTAAAATTTCCAAATTAATCAAGTGTTTAAAATTTTCTGGCAATTCTTTTATACGATTATTTTCAATATATAATTCTTTCAATTGTTTCCATTTACTTATAGATTCTGATAAATTATTTAGTTGATTCATTTCTAAATGCAATTCTTTCAATGTTGTGATATTGTATAAATATTCTGGTATACTCTCAAAATGATTATACCTTAAATCTAATTTTTCTAATTGTAAATTTTCTATATTGGATGGTAATTGAGATAATTGATTAAATTTTAAATCTAATAATTTTAAATGTTTTAATTGAGTTATAGATTCTGGGAATGTTGTAATTCGATTTTTACCAAGATGTAATTCTGTTAATAATTCTAATTTATTAATATTGGGTGAAATCCCCGTAATTCTATTGTAATTTAAATTCAAAATTTGTAAATTCTTTAAATTACATATAGAATCTGGTATCACTTGTAGCAAATTTTTGAATAAATTTAATTCCTTTAACATTGAATTAAGTTGTGGTATATTGTTAATTTTATTGCAACTTAAATCGAGATAGAGTAAATTTGGCAATTCTAATATAGATTGAGGAATAGTGTACAACATACCCCATCTATATTTGATTTTTATAATAAAAGGGATATATTCTTGTTTAAAAATACATGTATCGATTGAAGAAATATTTATATATAAATTTGGTTTTATACGATTAAACCAATTATAAAATGTAGAATTTAACTTTAAATAATTTACCTTGATTAATTGATTTCTATAAATATATTTATTTATATTGTACCATTCTTTACAAACAAGATTTGAATTTACTTTATCCTTAATTGGTAAATAATTTAAAATTTCAATAATTAAATCAAGATTTAGATTCATTGTGTTTATCAATTTTAAATTATTAAATGATTTTTTTATTATTATAATAAGCGATTACACCAGAAATAGGAATTGAAATTATAAATGCAACTTTAAGATAAATATTGACATCTTCACATCCCATCATTTTTATAAAGAACCATATTTTAAATATAACACCGGCTATTAATAATAACAATAATATTGCCAATACTATTTTATTCATTGTATCTTTACTATTATCAACATTAAGATTGGAGAATACAACATATATCGTACACATTATAATTAATAATGGTATTAATATTACTGTAATTAATAACCAAGTTTGTACACATTGGTTTTTATATGTTAAATAAGCTATGTAAAATAATAATACAGTAGATATCAATTCTACAATCAATGATAATGCTGTTAAAACTTTGGAAGCCATTTATTTCAAATATTAAAAAAAATTTGATACAACTTTTGTTTCTACTTTATATCGAATATTATAATCATAATGACAATCTCGATTAAAACCATTTTCTTCTTCATCTAAATAATCAGTATGATTAAATTCATATTCTTCATCAATACTTGGTATATTATTTAATTCATCTTCATCATCTGAATCACATGAATTTGTATAAGATGGTATGGCATTTTGTGCTATATCTCTCATTTGTTGTAATACTTTTTCTGAATACCATGCAAATGGTTTTACAGTTTCAAATTTAATACCATTGCTATTAAACTCTTTCCATTTAATCCAATTTTCTCTATCAATCTTATTTAATCTATCACATACATCTTGAGCAATTTTTTCGTCTGTATATACATCAACTACCCATGCATATGAATTTCCATGATATGGATGTGCTACACCTAATAATACACTCACTTTTAAATTATTCATTATAGATACAGTGTGTTACATTTTAAATTAATTTAATTTAATTCGGGTAATTGAGTAATAATTGTATCATTATATTTATGGTCACTTTCATATTTTTCAGACCATGTTTTTGCTTCATTTTCATCATAGAAAAATGCAAGTGGTTTTTCAAAATCAATATCACAAAAATCATGTGAATTTGATACACAATACAATTGACGATTATTTGGTACTGGTAATATATTTTTAGTCAACATTGTATCTGAATTTGGGTCATCTCTTCTCGAAGGAGATGGGATAGTATCTATCAACGGTAATCTTAAAATTTTAAATGTTAATGGTGTATCAAATGTACATTCACCATAAAATGTAAGTAATTTTCGTACATCAAGACCATTTAAACATTCAGAAAATTCTGAAATCATTTGGTCACATTTTTCATCTGGTAAATTATGAAATCGCGCACATCGAATTGCTTGACCTTTATTTTCATCCATGTATTCTACTATTCGTTCAGGGATATATTTATTAGAAATTTCAGTCAATTTTTTAGCCCACTTTAAGGCATCTGTTTTTTGAACAGACCATCCTAATGCACGTACAATTTCATCTCCATTACCAGAACCTATATTTATAGAAGCATAAAGATGTACCACAGCAAATACTTGTTTCAAATTTATTGCAGCATATATATTCATCCAATTTGAATGGGCTTTTATACATTGAACAATACTGAAACGTGATTTTAAAAATGGATATTTATTAACCATTTCTAATGTAGGTAGAATTTTTAAAGTTTTATATTCAATATTGTAAAACATTTCATCGACAATTAATTCATCCTTGTATTTAACACAAAATGTATAAATACTGTCCAAAAGAGTTTCTGATGATGTCGTATCTATATCAGGATACATTGTTTCTTCTTCTGAATCTGACATTTTTATAAATCAATTGTTTTTACAATATATCATTCATTTTTAATATTACATTAAAAAAGTATGACTTCTTTTTTAATGTTAGAACTCATATATTTTTGCCCCCAATGGGCCTCGAACCCATGACCTTTGCGTAACTTGACTTTTGCGTAAATTGCTGCCTATAAGCACAACGCTCTAACCAAACTGAGCTATGGGGGCTGGTTTATATATACTTTTCAGTCTTTTAAATTAGAATTAAATTAGAATTAAATTAGAATTAAATTAGAATTAAATTAGAATTAAATTAGAATTAAATTAGAATTAAATTAGAATTAAATTAGAATTAAATTAGAATTAAATTAGAATT